>Ga0318562_10000403_pt1 | contig 19489 bp, 14 predicted proteins | sample GRESIP066b5f18_FD_203688 | JGI IMG/M metagenome (GOLD analysis project Ga0318562, IMG submission 203688) | Tropical soil microbial communities from Luquillo Experimental Forest, Puerto Rico - GRE.SIPMG.066b5f18 | ecosystem: Environmental > Terrestrial > Soil > Tropical forest > Bulk soil... | reverse complement strand
CATCGGCTCCCCAGCTCAGGATGTCTTCTCTAACAACACCAATATTGCCTTAGAAAAGGTTATCCGGGATTTCCCGAACCGATTTCATAACATCCGCGGGGAAGTGCTTGTCCAGCATCCCAAGACCACGGAATACAAATCCACCATTCAGGTTCCGGGCTCCTCCGCATGTATCATAACCAAGTACTCCCTGCCTGACAACGATTCTTATTCATGGAACTGCCATGTTTTTCAAAGCAGGGAATTCAGCCAGGCCAAAAACAAATTCCGGGAGATCTACGACCAGATCGAAAATACCATCATCAAGGTAGATGGGGAAAAGCCCTTTATTGTGAGCGGCCAGTACAGGACGCCTTACGAAGAAAGAAAGCTGACCAATATCCTGTTTGAACTGCTGCCGGCGTCCGGAGAAATGAAGAAAATGAAAATCGATCTGACCATCGAGAATGTGGAGGCCGAATGGAAGGTTTCCCTGAATGTATATGATGGTGAACGTAAGGAAGACGAATCTGTCACCAGCAATTGATTCTCCCTTTTTAACCTTGCCCTGCTGCGGGACTGTCCCGCTATACCAGTCCCCTGAACGCTTTTTGTGCATGCTCCCCTGCTCTGGCCTGATGAAAACAGGATACCCCGTCCCTTCACGCTGATGGTTTCACGGAATGTCTGGCCCTGTTGCTGGTATTAACAATTTATTGTCTGGACACCCGAGGAAAGGATGGCCTGTCGGCCATGCGGTGCGGCAGGGGAAGACCTGTCTGTTACCTGCCGGCGGCCCCAACGGTACCTGTTCATGATTGCTTGGGGATTCATGCGTCAACATGATCCCGCCCGGTTATGGATCAGACGATGAGGGTGTAATTCTTCAGCACTGCCTCAATTTCCTCCATCTTGAACGGCTTTGAGATGTAATCATTCATCCCGGAGTCCAGGCATTTTTCCCTATCCCCTTTCATGGCATCGGCTGTCAGGGCAACGATCGGGATATTGCAGAGCGGTTCCGGGAGTCTTCGGATACTCCTGGTCGTGGTATATCCATCCATTTCGGGCATGTTGACGTCCATGAAGATCAGCACAGGATCATAGTGGGCCAGCGAATCCAGCACTTCCCTTCCGTTGTGCATCTGGATTACTTCAAATCCCATCTTGCGCAGGACTTCCGAAATCAGCATCATATTGATCGGATCGTCATCAACAACCATGATGCCCGCTGCCTGGGATATTTTCTCAATGACCTGGAGTGAGGGGTGCAGGGCATCGTTTTGCATGTTCTTTTCAAACAGGGACAGCAGGGTGCTGTTTAGCTCGTGCATTTTGACAGGTTTGGAAATGAACTTGTTGATACCGGTCTTGTCCGCTTCATACTGGTACAGGTTCTTCTCCAGGGAAGATAGCATGAGTATGACCGGCTGGTTGCTTCCGGGCACCTGGTTCTTGATTTCTTTGACCAGGTTGATTCCATCCATGCCTGGCATGTGGTGGTCGGTAATGATCAGGTCGAAAGGTTCCTTATTCTCATGGGCCTGCCTGATTTTCTGCAGAGCGTCCTCTCCGCCGGGGGAAAGTTCACAATGAATCTGGAAGTACCCAAGTGTCTCCTGCATGAGATGGAGGTTGGTCAGGTTGTCATCCACCACCAGTACTTTCTTTAGCACTGGACGGGAAGTAATCAGCACCTCGGGCTCCTCATTGGCGATTTCAAGAGGCAGGTGAAGCGCAAACACACTGCCTTTTCCGGGTTCACTTTCCACCGTGAGATAGCCTCCCATCAGTTCAGCCAGGCTCTTGGATATGGCAAGCCCCAGGCCGGTGCCCCCGTATTTGCGCGTGGTTGAACTGTCTGCCTGCGTAAAGCTTTCAAATATCTTCTGCAGCTTTTCCCTGGCTATACCAATCCCCGTGTCTTTGACCTCTATGATGAAATTGAGATATTTCTTGTCGTCCTTCCAGTAAATGTCTCCCTGTTTTTGAATCGAGACAAATATTTCCCCCTCCTTGGTAAACTTGATCGCATTGCCAAGCAGATTGACCATGATCTGACGGATACGCACCGGGTCGCCGAGAAACTGGCTGGGCAGGTCCTTGTCGGCCCGGAAAAGCATTTCCAACTTTTTCTCAAAGGCTTTTACGGTCAGGATATCAATGGTTTCCTCAACCAGTTCGTCCAGTTTGAAGAGCGTATGGTCGATGATCAGTTTTCCGGCTTCGATCTTGGAGAAGTCGAGGATATCATTGATGATTTCCAGCAGACCATAGGCAGACTTTTTTACGTTCTGTAAATAGTCCCGCTGGGTTTTTTGAAGGTCCGTGGTGAGCACCAGGTCGGTAAAGCCGATGATGCCGTTCATGGGGGTCCTCAGTTCATGGCTCATGTTGGCCAGGAATTCGCTCTTGGCCCTGCTTGCAGATTCAGCCACTTCTTTTGCCTGGACCAGTTCCACTTCAATTTGTTTTCGCTCAATGGCCGCAGCCAGGGCGGAGGCAAAGGATCTGAGAATCGAAAATTCGGCCTCATTCCAATCCCGCTCACTCCTGATTTCATCAAAACCGACAAATCCCCAGAATTCATCTTTAAGGAATATCGGGATGGCAATGGACGATTCAATTTTCTGTCTGGAATATATTTCGAGCAGTTTCGGATCTGTTTCCTGTTTCTTGTAGCTGATAAAGGGGAGATTCTGCTGCAGGGGCTTGATAATTTTTTCAATTTCAGCAAAGGGAATATCTTTCATAAAAGGCCCATCAAGGCGCGAATTGGCAGGATCTTCATTCCATTCATATACTACCGTGGTGACCCAGCATTTTACTTCTCGCTCGAACCTGTTCTGGAAAATATACACCCTGTCCACCATGGCCATGGTGCCCAAGATCTCGATGGATTTCGTGATGGCCTGGTTCAGGTCGGTGTCGATGAGCAGGGTATGGGTGGCCTGTGCGACGGCATGCAGGAGAAGATCTTTCTTCTTCAGTTTGTCCTGCGCCGCCCTTTGTTCTGTGATGTTGCGCGAGGTACAGATCAGTTTAATCACCTCGTTGTGGTCCACAATCGGTTTAACGATCGATTCAAGCCATATATAAGAACCGTCCTTTTTAAATATCCGGTACCTGACAATGAGGCTATCATTTTCATACAGGCTGGATTGCCCTGCCGGTTTAGGTGCGAACTTATGCCGGTCGTCCGGGTGAACATATTCCAGAATGGACCTGCCGATCACTTCGTCTACTTCATATCCCAGGACATTGGTTACAGAAGGAGAAAGGTACCAGATCGTCCCATCTGCCGCGTGCACACTGATGATATCTTCCGAATTTTCCGCCAGCAGTCGGAATTTCTGTTCACTATTTACCAGAGCGTTCTCCGATTCCTTTTGCGATGTGACGTCCTGGGCAATTCCAAAGCCGCCATATTCATTGATGGCTTTTCCCTTTATATGCAAATAGCGCATCCACCCCTCCCTGGTGATCACACGGCAGGAAAAAGAGGTCTCATAATCCCTGTTGTCCTTATTGTGGATCATCTTGCTGAATTTTTCATTGACCTGCAGGAGATCCTCCGGAACGATGTACTGGTGGAGAAAATCCTCCAGCAGGATCTTCTCGGGGGTCTCATCATTCATGGCAAGCAGGGCCCTCAGCTCCCGGCTGAACTCCAGTTCCTGGGTGAGAAAATCTATCTTCCAGGATCCCATCCTGGCATAGGTCATGGCGTAAGACAAAGTCTGGATGGCCTCTTCCTTTACCTGCTGCGCCTGCACCTTGTCAGTCACATTCAGCCCGATTCCCTGGATTTCTTTGAGCTGACCGCTTTCGTCCAGCAGAGCCAGAAACTCCCAGTCGGTCCACAGGAACTGCTTGGAATTTTTGAAAGGTTTTCGGATAAGCAGTTTGACAATCTTTCCAGGGTTGTTCCAGCATTCGTCGGCGATCTGTTCGCAACGGAAAATGTCCTTGGGAAAAATCGTGGAGAAAAACAGGGTCTGCAGGATTTCCCCCCCGGTATACCCGAAGGTTTTCAGAAACGAGATATTGGCATAGGTAAAATGCCCGGTCCGGTTGATCCGGATAACATAATTGGTTTGAGACTGAAGGATGGAGGCCAGATGCATCTTTTCGCTCAGCAGCTCGTTTCTTGCTTTCTGCAGTTCCTTATAGTTCTTCTCCCCTTTCTTGAATGCCGGCTCGAGGACCAGGATCACCAGACAGATGATGGCAATGATCAGGGAGATCATTTTCCCGGTCTCAATGGTGGACGATTCCTTGTTTTTTTCGTTGACGATGATCGAATACTGGTTGGTGATATCCCGCATCAGCGGCAGAAATTTCTGTTCATTGTCCAGCATTTCCTGCAGATACAACCTCCTGTTGATGCTGAAAAGGCTGGAATCCGACTGGGTCAGTTCCTGGCCGATGGCGACGATGCTCTTAAAATAAGGCCTCACCGAAGAGATCAGCAGCCTGATCTTGAAGATGGACTGGGGGACCGGAAGCTGGGCCCGTTCGACCTGTTTCTGCAGGGTCTCCTGCTGGTTCTGAAATACGGTAAGCGCAGCCCCCAGGCTGTCTTTCAGCATCTGGGACTGTTCGCTGGAGAGAAGGTCTCCGGACAGAAGGGCAACATCCTTGGAAATAACCTGGCTAAGGGTCTGCTGGCGCCCGGCAAGGCTTTTTGCCATGATAAGTTCTTCATTCTCAGCAGATTTTACATGCATGAGATAGTACCCGAAGAAATTGAAGAGGAGAACGACGGCAAAGAGGATGGCGGATATCCGGATCAGTTTTCGAAAGGGGCTTTTCATGTTTTCTGCAAAGGATTACCTATTAAACGTTAAAATCAACGTTTTAAGTTTTCAGCCTCTTAAAAAAACCCCTTAATCCGGGGGTTTTCCAGGGGGAAGCCATTATAAAAATAATCAACTGATAATCAAATCATTAAATTTTGGTGGAGTCAATAGTTGATCACCTGCTCCTCGATGCTGGCGGGTATTTCCCGGAATTCGTATTGCTGGTTGCGCAGCTGGGGTTCAAAACCGGCTTCCCGTATGGCGTCCTGTATGCTCCTGCTGGTAAAGCGGTGTGGGGCCCCGGCCGCACTGACTACGTTTTCCTCGAGCATGATGCTGCCGAAGTCATTTGCGCCCGCATGCAGGCAGAGCTGGGCGGTCTGTTTTCCAACCGTCAGCCAGGAGGCCTGGATGTTTTTGATATTGGGGAGCATGATACGGCTCATGGCGATCATCCGTATGTATTCTTCCCGGGTAGTCAGGTTGTGTACGCCGCGGATTCTGGCCAGCAGGGTATCGACGTCCTGGAAAGTCCAGGGAATAAAGGCCAGGAACCCTTTGGCATCTTTCGGTTTAAGGGATTGCACTTCCCGGATCTTTGTCAGGTGCTCAAAGCGTTCCGATAGGGTCTCTACATGACCGAACATCATGGTTGCTGAAGTGGTGATGTGAAGACGGTGCGCCTCCCGCATGATATCCAGCCATTCCTGTGCCCCGCATTTTCCTTTGCTGATCAGCCTCCTGACGCGGTCCACGAGGATCTCCGCACCAGCACCAGGCAGCGAATCCATGCCTGCCTTTTTCAGCTCGACCAGCACATCGTGGTGGGACATTTTTTCCAGCTTGCATATATGTGCTACTTCCGGGGGACCCAGGGTGTGCAGTTTGAGTGCGGGATACAGTTCCTTGAGCTGCCTGAACAGCCCGGTATAAAAAGAGAGTCCCAGCCGGGGATGGTGCCCGCCCTGAAGGAGGAGCTGGTCCCCGCCCCAGCGAAAGGTTTCTTCAATTTTTCTTTTGTAGGTGTCTATATCCGTTATATAAGCGTCCGGGTGCCCGGGAACCCTGTAAAAGTTACAGAACTTGCAGTTGGCAATACAAACATTGGTCGTATTCACATTTCGGTCAATCTGCCACGTTACTTTCCCGTGGGGAACCTGCTTTTTCCTCAGTTCATTGGCGACATGCATCAATTCAGCAAGGGGTGCGTGCTCAAAAAGACTTACTCCCTCCTCTACCGAGAGGAATTCCATGTTCATGGCCTTACCATATATACCGCTCAACTCCATTGGTTGCATTTGATTTTGGACAAATTTAATGCAGGCAGCCGGGACTGCCATAATTTGTGTAGAGGGTTTGCGTTTCCGGCAAACTTTCGGTACTTTTAAGCAAACTGCCTACCATCCGGGATTCGGTGCAGGATTTATTCATGAGTTCCTTTTTTGTGCATCCGGGTATTCAATAATCACTAAACCATTTTCCACTCATGCTTTTTCAGGAAGATTTTTCTGTTTCAGATTGGCTTGCACAAAAAACAGTAAGGCACCGCAAGACCGTTCTTTCCCTGCTGGTCATCAGCTTCTCCTGGATGCAGGCAGCAGCACAGGAAGAATTTATTCCGTCTCCGTCCCATCTGATCACCTCTTTTCCTTTCACCACTTTTACCGGCGGGGTGGTGGTCGTCAGGGCTGTCCTGGAGGGCTATCCCGATTCACTGAATTTTATTATGGATACGGGCAGCGGGGGAATATCCCTGGACTCGGCCGCCTGTGTCCGCCTGAAGATACCCTCGCAGCCGTCTGACAAGACCATCCGGGGAATTGCTGGCATCCGCAATGTGCGTTTTGTATACAGCCAGAGCCTGCACTTTCCCAACCTTCGTGTCGACAGCCTTGATTTCCATGTAAATGATTACGATATCCTGAGCAGTGTGTATGGGGACCGGATCGACGGCATCATCGGCTACACTTTTTTTGCCCGCTACATTGTGAAAATCGATTATGACAGCTCGCTGATCAAGATCTATTCCAGGGGATCGATGAAATACCCCAAGGGCGGGTTCCTTCTTAAGCCCCTGCTTGTCAACCTACCTGTCCAGTCGGCCCGGGTGCGGGATGCAGCAGACCTGACTGCCCGGTTTTATTTTGATACGGGGGCAGGGCTCTGCCTGCTACTCTCTTCGGATTTTGTAGGGGACAGCAGCCTGCTAAATTCCAAAAAAAGACCCTATCAGACCCAGGCCGAGGGCCTCGGGGGCAAGACGACAATGAAACTCACCACCATCCGGGAATTCAGGCTTGGCCCTTACAAATTTCACAACGTGCCTACCTACATCTTTGACGATGAGTACAATGTCACCTCCTATCCCTTCCTGGGCGGCCTGATCGGCAATGATATCCTTAGACGCTTCAACATCATTCTCAACTATGACCGCCGGGATATCTATATGATGCCCAATTCGCATTACCGGGAGCCTTTTGACTACGCTTATACAGGGCTTGGCTTGTACTGGGTGGACGGGCTGGTCCGTGTCGGAGATGTGATGAAGGATTCCCCCGCAGAAAAGGCAGGGTTCAGGGAGGGGGATATCATTGTGGCTATGAACAATACGGTCAGCAAGAATATACAGGCTTACAAAAATATTCTGCAAAACACGGGAGATAAGATAAAAGTTATAGTAAAACGCGGGCCAGGCCTGGAGGAACTGACCCTGCGTGTGAAGAGCATTTTGTAAAACCTTTATATTTCATTTCAGCAACTCTTCTTTATTTTGCACTTCTTTGTTGTTTAACCATCCCTTTCCGGATCCGGAAGCAGGGCCTAGAACTGGTGATTATGATTCAATTTGAAAAATTCCGGCTGGACAATGGACTGAAAGTGATCGTGCATGAAGATCCCTCCACACCAATGGCCGTACTCAATGTTCTGTATGATGTGGGGGCAAAGGATGAAAATCCGAACAGGACCGGGTTTGCCCATCTTTTTGAGCACCTCATGTTTGGCGGTTCCGTCAATATCGATGACTTTGAAACGCCTCTTCAGATGGCCGGAGGAGAAAACAACGCTTTTACCACCAACGATCTGACAAATTATTACATTCAGTTGCCGGCTGAAAATCTGGAGACCGCTTTCTGGCTGGAAAGCGACCGGATGCTTTCTCTGGCGTTCAGTGAAAGAAGTCTGGAAGTGCAGCGAAAGGTGGTATGCGAAGAATTCAAGGAGCATTACATCAACAAACCTTACGGTGATGTATGGTTCAGGATGAGGGAGCTGGCCTACCAGGTTCACCCTTACCGGTGGATGACGATTGGAAAAGAGCTCAGCCATATTGAACGTGCCCAGCTGCAGGATGTGAAAAATTTCTTTTTCCAGCACTACCGCCCGTTAAGTGCCATCCTCGTGGTGGCCGGCCGGGTGAAAACAGACAATGTCCTCCAGCTTTCTGAAAAATGGTTCGGGGATATTCCCCCAGGGGATAAATATCTCCGCAACCTGCCCCGTGAACCGAAACAGACCGGGGCCCGCCACCTGGAGGTAAAGGCCGAGGTTCCTCTGGATGCACTCTATAAATGTTACCATATGGCAGCCCGCACGGAAGATGGCTATTACCCCGCCGACCTCATTACCGAAGTCCTCGGTGGAGGAGGCTCATCCAGGCTGCACCAGGTCCTGGTAAAGGAGAAAAAATTATTCAGCAATATTGAATGCTACCACACGGGAGCCAACGATCCGGGTCTTGTGGTGATCGAAGGGAAATTGATCAAGGGTGTGGGCATGCAGGATGCAGACCAGGCTGTGGAAGAGGAGCTGATGAAAATCCGGTCCTCACGTATAGACGAAAAGGAACTAACCAAGGTAAAGAACAAAACAGAGTCGGCCATCCTTTTTGAAGACATGAGTGTAATGAACAGGGCCAGCAGCCTCGCTATCTACGAACTGCTGGGCGATGCGGAAATGATGAACACTGAGCTGGGCAGGTACCAGGCTATTTCTGCGGACCAGATTCTGCAGACAGCCCAGGAAATTTTTAACCCGGACAACAGCAACACGATTTATTATCACAGCACCAACTAGAGATTGTGGAGATGCAAAACATACAAAGATCAATGCTGAACAGAAAGACCGCTCCGAAGATCACTGACGCGGTGGAGTTTGAGCTGACGCTTCCGTCCTACAAAAAGTATATCCTGAAGAACGGGGTTGAATTGTACTGCATTGATCTGGGGACGCAGGAAACCATGATGATCAATTGGGTATTTTATGCAGGCAACTGGTATGAAGAAAAGAACCTGGTTGCCGCAACGGCCAATTACCTGCTTAAAAACGGGACCAGAAGCAGAAATGCCTTTGGAATCAATGAACACTTCGAATACTATGGTTCCTATCTAAACAGGTCCTGCCAGAATGAAACGGCAGAAATCTCGCTGCATTGTCTAAACAAGCATATCCATGAACTGTTGCCGGTTGTCAGTGAGCTGATCATGGATTCCGTTTATCCGCAGGAGGAGCTGGATATCTACAAGAAAAATATGCAGCAGAGGCTACGGGTAAGCCTGCTGAAAAGTGATTTTGTGGCTGGAAGGTTGATTGATGCTTATCTGTTTGGAGAGCACCATCCCTACGGAAGGTACAGCTCACTGGAGGATTATGCTTCCCTGGAGCAGGGTGAATTGGTCCGCTTTTACAACAAATATTACCGCAACGGCCGGTGCGTCATTTTCGCTGCCGGACGCCTGCCGGCCGATCTGGTAGCGGCCATGGAAACCCATTTCGGCCATCTGCCGATCCACCCCTCCGGGAATGTCCCGGAAAATAAAGAACACCCCATTTATCCTGCCGCACAGAAAAAATACCGGATAACCAATGACCCGAACGGGGTCCAGGGATCCATCCGTATTGGCCGGAACTTTCCCAACCGCCGTCATCCGGATTTCCAGAGATTCCAGGTACTCAACAATATTTTTGGAGGATATTTCGGATCCCGGCTCATGACCAATATCCGGGAGGATAAGGGGTATACCTATGGCATCTACAGCTACCTGGTCAACCAGATGCAGGAAAGTGCGATCATGATATCAACTGAGGCGGGGAAGGAAGTTTGTGAAGCTACCATCCAGGAAATATACAGGGAAATGAAAGTCATATGCGAGGAAGAGGTGGACCCGGAGGAACTGCAGGCTACCCGAAACTACATGATCGGAGGCATCCTCGGAGATCTGGACGGGCCCTTCCAGGTTGCCGGAAGATGGAAGAACATCCTGCTTAACCAGCAGGATGAAAGTTATTTTTATCATGGGATAGACATTATCAAAACGATCAGTCCGCGGGAATTGCAGGAGCTGGCCAACAAATACCTGCAGCCTGAAAATTTTTATGAACTGGTCGTGGTGTAAGTAGTCGATTCTTTCTACCTTTTATTCAATCGTATTTATGAATATCATCGGGCGCATCCTTGTTTCTGCTGTTGTTGCCTTTGGCTTATCCTATATCCTTCGTTCGGGCATTCATATAGATTCTTTCTGGACGGCGCTGGTTCTGGCGATTGTCCTGGCCATCCTCAATGCCATTGTCAAGCCCATCCTGATTATCCTTACCTTTCCCATCACCATTTTCACTTTCGGGCTTTTTCTGTTCGTCATCAATGCCTGCATTATCCTGCTGGCTAGTAAATTTGTGCCCGGTTTCGGGGTAGATGGTTTCTGGTGGGCCCTCCTGTTCAGTATACTCCTTTCCATACTCACCTCGCTTTTGTATAAAAAAGAAGGCGAAAAGGAATAGGTGATTAGCCGGGTATGCTTTTTTGACCGGTATTCAGATTTATCAATGAACTTTGTCCCATGCAATTCTCCCGTAACAGCATAGCCGACGAACAGCTGGTCCATATTTACAAAAGCCTGCTGCTGCCCAGACTTACCGAAGAAAAAATGCTGATCCTGCTCCGGCAGGGAAGGATCAGCAAATGGTTCAGTGGGATTGGACAGGAAGCCATTGCTGTGGGGGCCACCCTGGCCATGCAGGAAGATGAGTGGATCATGCCCTTGCACAGAAACCTGGGCGTATTCACTTCGCGCCACATGCCCCTGCATAAATTATTCCTTCAGTGGCAGGGAGCCCGGGAGGGTTACAGCATGGGCAGGGAAAGAAGCTTTCATTTTGGATCCCGCCAAAACCATGTGTGCGGGATGATATCACACCTGGGACCTCAACTTGCAGTCGCAGACGGCGTCGCGCTGGCCCATCAGCTCAAAGGGGAGAAGAAGGCAGCGTTGGCTTTCACCGGCGACGGGGGGACGAGCGAAGGGGACTTTCATGAAGCCCTCAATGTGGCCGCTGTCTGGGATCTCCCGGTCATTTTCATTATTGAAAACAACGGTTATGGCCTGAGTACCCCGGTGAATGAACAATACCGGGCCAAGAACCTGGTGGACAAGGCGGCGGGTTACGGAATGGAAGGCGTGCAGATTGACGGGAACAATGTGCTGGCTGTTTACGATACCATTAAAGGAGTCAGAGAGTACTGTATCGGGAATCAGAAACCTTACCTGGTAGAGTGCCTCACTTTCCGGATGCGCGGTCATGAGGAAGCCAGCGGCACCAAATATGTTCCACAGGAATTGTTCGATGAATGGATCAAGAAAGATCCTGTATCCAACTATGAAATGTTTTTGTTGCAGGAGGGGGTGCTGGACGCCGATTCCGTCAACCGGATCCGGGAAGAAATCAAAAAGCAGATAGAAGAGGAGTTAAGAGTTGATGAAATACGTATTGTTGCGGAAACCGCCCGCGAACTCGAAGATGTATATGCCCCGCATGAGTCCGGCCCCGATACCGGGGTAATCCATGAGGCAGGCCCGGACACCGGGGGAAAAACAGAGAAAAGGTATATCGAAGGAATCCGTGAAGGGCTCTTTCAGTCCATGCAGAGGCATCCCAACCTGGTACTTATGGGGCAGGACATCGCCGAATATGGTGGCGCCTTCAAGATTACCGACGGGTTTGTGAAAGAATTTGGAAAAGACAGGGTCCGTAATACTCCCCTTTGCGAGAGCGCCATCGTGGGTGCAGCCCTCGGCATGAGCCTGGAAGGCTTCAAGACCGTAATGGAAATGCAGTTTGCTGATTTTGTCACGGTGGGTTTTAACCAGATTGTTAATAATCTGGCCAAGATTCACTACCGGTGGGGCCAGAACGCAGATGTGGTTATCCGGATGCCTTCCGGCGGAGGCGTCGGCGCGGGCCCCTTCCACTCCCAGAGCAATGAGGCCTGGTTTGTCCATACGCCGGGTCTGAAAGTGGTCTATCCTTCCTCTCCCAGGGATGCCAAGGGCCTGCTCATTGCCTCCATTAATGACCCCAATCCCGTCATGTATTTTGAGCATAAGGGCCTTTACCGCAGCATCAGCGGAGAGGTACCGGAAGAATATTATGAAGTGGCCATTGGCAAGGCAAAAACAATCCGTCATGGGGAGGATATATCCATCATTACCTATGGCGCTGGTGTGCACTGGGCTGCTGAATATGCCTCACAGCATCCGGACATCTCCTTTGACATTCTCGATTTGAGAACACTGCTGCCGCTTGATTATGATTCCATAAAGGCATCGGTTACCAGAACAGGCAAGGTCCTGATCCTGCACGAAGACACGCTGACCGGCGGAGTCGGCGGAGAAGTCAGTGCCTGGATCGGTGAGCATTGTTTTGAATGGCTGGACGCTCCCGTCCTGCGATGCACTTCCCTGGATACGCCCATCCCCTTCAATATGGAACTGGAAAAAAATTTTATGGGCAGGTCAAGACTGGATGAATATGTCCTCAAACTGATGCAATATTGATTGCGGGGTTTTCAGAATTCATATTCCTTCCTGAGAAAAACAATCAGCCTTCCGGCGTATTGCGTCAGGCCATTTAGATAACTGGGGCTGTGGCAATACCACCATGCCGCTATTCTAAGTTGTTCCATCTTGTTAAAGAACAGTTTTAGTCTCTGGGGATCGTTCAGCAAGGGGGGCAGAATTTTCTCCGTAAATCGATGGTTTCTTATGTACGTGCTGTCCTGGAGAACCGTCAAGTCCATGATTTCATCCATGAGTGCCCGGGTCTGCTTGTAAAAATCAGAATAATAATCTCCCTGTCCATACAGGAAATTGACTTTTGACTCATACAGGGCGATGCTGTCGGCAACATGGTCTTTCCGGATGAGGCGGTATCCGCCTGAGTTTCTCAGCTGGGCCAGCGTAGCGTCATTACTCCTGAACAACTCCTCGCTAAAAAGATAGTTTACCGAAAAGTAGTAAAACATCTTCCGGTTGGGAAGATCCGTGAAGTCATTTTTTGAAATTGCCAGAAAACTGTCCAGTCCCTTTAAATTATTTTCTATGAACTCCGTTGTCCTCCCCAACCGGGCCGTGTCCTCCTCCAGGTTGTTGACAAAGCTTTTGGCATACTGTTCCTCCTTTTCCCGGTCATTCCACCGTTCCCGGATATTTTCTGCAAAAAAACCCAGGCTCACTGCCAGAAAAATCATCAGGAATTCGAGCAGGTATTCCCCGAATTTTTTTCGTTCGCCGTGAGGAAGCTGTGGATGGTGATGCACTTCCATATCCTCAGGTAATGTTGTTTCTGTCAGAGGCTCCCCGGATAAATCGGCTTTTTTTTCTCCGTCAGGGATTTCTTCCCCTTTCATTTGCTGTTTGCTTTGAATACCCGGATAAAGTTACCTCCCAGTATTTTTTCGATGTCCTTTTTTGAATAGCCCCTTTTCATTAAGGCTTCCGTTATTTTGGGATAGTCCTGTACCCCCTCCAGTCCCAGAGGTGCTGATTCTATGCCATCGAAATCTGAACCCAGTCCCACGTAGTCCGGCCCTACCAGTTTTACGATGTAATCAATGTGATCGATGAGCAGGGAAAGCGGCGGACGCAGGGAAGCGGCCTCCTCGGGGTATTTCTTGGAAAAATAGGCATTGATCTGGTAGCTGGGCAGCTCCAGTTTCATCAGCGAGTCATATTCCATCTTGTGCTGCTTCATGAAACGGGTGATCTTGCCGTTGTAAGTGCTGTCCAGGAATCCCGAATAGAAGTTGACCTGGATGACACCCTTGTTTTTTGCAATGGCCCTGATCTGGTCATCCTTCAGGTTGCGGAACACCGGGCAGAGCGCATATACGGAACTGTGAGAAGCGATCACGGGTTTGGTCGTGATGCTGAGAACATCGCGGACAGTCTGTTCACCGTTGTGCGAAATATCGATGATCATACCCAGTTCATTCATGCGCCTGACCACCTGTTTTCCAAAATCGGTCAGGCCGTAGGGTGAGACAATAAACGATCTGGATGATTCGTCCATGGCCGAGGTAGCCCAGGGCGTACTGTTGTTCCAGGTAAGGGTCATATAACGGACACCTCTTCTGAATAGGCTGTCCAGGTTGGCCATGTTATTTTCTATCATGTGACCTCCCTCCACACCAAGCATGGATGCCAGTTTATGCTCTTTGACCGCCCGGTACAATTCTGCGGGCGTGCTCACTATCTTCATTTTGTCGGGGTTTCTTGCGGCAAGCGCATACAGGGAATCGATTTCGCGGTTGGCGTAGCTGAATGCCGTGCCGCGACCATACCGGTTGTCGCAGAAAATGGAAAATATCTGTACATCCACGCCCCCTTTTCGGAAACGTGCAAGGTCTGAATGAGATTTTCCTGTCAGGTCGTTTTCAATATCCAGGCCATTGAGGGTTACGGTAGAAAGAACATCGTTGTGTGTGTCAACCACGATTGCCTTTTCGTGGATCTGCTTATAGGATTGTGCGCGGAGGCAGGTTCCGGATAAAAAGATCAGCAGTACTCCAAATAGTTTTTTCATGTGCATTGATTAAGCATTTCTCTAAAAACTTTTAAATGTAAGGAATCGCCGGGAGACGGAGCCGGAAAAGCAATCCGCAAAATATTCCCAAAACCCTTCCCCGTATCTACCTTTAGGGCATGGACATAGAATCACTGCGCAACTATTGTCTCGCGAAAAAAGGCGTCCGGGAGGAATTTCCTTTTGGGGATTCCACCCTTGTCTTTAAAGTTGGCGGGAAAATTTTTTTACTGGCCAGCCTGGAGCGTGTTCCCCTGCAGTTCAATGTCAAATGTGATCCGGAGCTGATCGCGGAACTCCGTGAAAGGTATCCTGCCGTTCAGCCAGGATATCACATGAATAAGAACCACTGGAACACGGTCATCGTCGATGGCAGCCTTTCCGATAAGCAGATCCGGGAAATGATTGATGAGTCTTATTTATTGATAATCAATTCATTACCTAAAAAGAGCCGGGAGGACCTGGGATAGAGGGTCAGTCTGCGATCAGCTTGAGGGGGTGAGGGGGAGGGGGGCTTGAGCGTTTTTGCGTGGGTTCCTTATCCATGGTAGTATCTGTTCTGTTCTATTTCTTCCCTCACTTTTTCCGGGACCATATACCGGATGGATTTTCCTTCTTTGATGTTCCGGCGGATATGCGTTGCTGAAATCTGGAGCAGGGGAGCTTTAAGAAGCGTTATCCTGGATCCGGGGTATTCGGGGAGATTCTGAAATCCGCTGCGCTGGTAAACATAAATCGGATAATTGGCCAGGATCAGTTTATGGTTCTTCCACTGGGGAAGGTTTTGAAAACTGTCGCTGCCCATGATGACAGCAAATTCGTGCTGGGGATATTTTTCCGCCAGGTAAGTGAGGGTATCAATGGTGTAGGAAGGTTTGGGTAATTTGAATTCAATGTCAGAAGCTTTCAGGTTGATTTCTCCCTCGATGGCCGCATTGACCAAAAAGAGCCGGTGGTATTCATTAAGAAGGCCAGCAGTTGGTTTAAGCGGGTTCTGGGGGGAGACCACAAACCAGACCTGGTTCAGGTCGCTGTTTTGAAGCACGTAATTGGCAATGATCAGATGGCCGTGGTGGACAGGATTGAAGGACCCGAAGTAGAGACCAATTTTCATGCGTTTATTTAGATCAGATTATACCTGTTCTACAAATATGTTTTCAGCCTCATCCAGCCGGAGACTCAGGCTGTAGCCGGCTACGGCGATGGAGATGGGGTCCCCCAGCGGGGCAATCTTTTCCACTTTAATGATTTCTCCGGGGACACAACCCATTTCCATGAGTTTCAGGAAAACATCGTTGTTTTCAAAAGAATGGATCCGGGCCCTGGTACCTGCCGACAATTCCGATAGTCTTTTCATGTTCAAATAATAAACAAAAGTAGTTTTGTGCATTCAAACATCTTTACGATTTTCGGAAATGCCGGCTGAATCTTCACGCAATAGGATACAGTTCCATTATACCAAAAGGGATTATCCTGTTCCCAACCGCCTGAAACTCAAAAAATTCCTGGCCGGACTCTTCAAAAAGGAAGGAAAACGGCTGGGTGAAGTCCATTATATATTCTGTGACGACGAATATCTCCTGAAAATCAACCAATCCTTCCTGCAGCATGATTTCTATACAGATATCATCAGTTTCGACCTGTCTGAGAGGGAAGGTCCCCTGCAGGGGGAAATCTACATCAGCCTGCCCAGGGTCCGGGAAAATGCCTCCGCATTCCAGGTGTCTGTTAAACAGGAACTCCACCGGGTCCTTTTTCACGGGGCCCTTCATCTTTGCGGTTACCAGGACAAATCTCCCCGGGAAATCAGGGTTATGCGCCGGCTGGAGGACAAGTACCTTGGGCTTTACCTTGGGAATACTTAGTGTTCCACGTGGAACTTTGAAAACAGATCCTTCTTCCTGTTCCACGTGGAACATGTTCAGGAGTTCGCCTGAATGAGAGTACCTTTGCGGAAATTATGTTTCCAGAATACGATATTATCGTGGTGGGGGCTGGTCACGCCGGCTGCGAGGCAGCTGCCGCAGCTGCCAATATGGGGTCCCGCGTGCTCCTGGTGACCATGAATATGCAGACGATTGCCCAGATGAGCTGCAATCCGGCCATGGGAGGGATCGCCAAAGGGCAGATTGTGCGGGAAATAGATGCCCTGGGGGGTTATTCAGGAATCGTGACCGACCGCAGTATGATCCAGTTCCGTATGCTCAACCGGTCCAAGGGACCAGCCATGTGGAGCCCCAGAGCACAGAACGACCGCATGCTTTTTGCGGCCACTTGGAGGGAAATGCTTGAAAAAACACCCGCTGTCGACTTTTACCAGGACATGGTTAAGTCACTGGTCATCAGAGGAGGAAGGGTCGCGGGAGTGGTAACCGGCCTCGGACATGAAATAGCCTCACGGGCCGTGGTGGTAACCAGCGGCACCTTCCTCAATGGGGTCATCCATATCGGTGAAAAGAAATTCGGAGGGGGGAGGGTTGCAGAAAAAGCGGCTACCGGAATCACCGAGCAGCTGGTGGAATACGGATTTGAAACTGACCGGCTCAAGACCGGCACGCCGCCCCGGATTGACGGCAGAAGCCTGGATTACAGCAAAATGGAAGAGCAGAAGGGGGATGAGGACATTGTCGGCTTTTCCTTCCTGGATGTCCCCAAACCTCCCGTCCAGAAGAGCTGCTGGATCACCTACACCAATTCCGCCGTTCACGATCTGCTCAGGACCGGTTTTGACCGCAGCCCGATGTTTACCGGGAGGATCGAAGGGGTAGGTCCAAGATATTGCCCCAGCATAGAAGATAAGATTAACCGTTTCGCGGACCGGGAACGCCACCAGCTCTTTATCGAACCCGAAGGCTGGAATACGGTAGAGATCTATGTAAACGGTTTCTCAACCTCACTACCCGAAGAAGTTCAATACGAAGCTCTTCGTAAGGTTCCCGGGTTTGAGCATTTCAGAGCCTTCCGGCCTGGATATGCCATTGAGTATGATTTCTTTCCCCCCACCCAACTCAATCATGCGCTCGAAACAAAACTCATTGATAATCTATTCTTTGCAGGCCAGGTTAACGGCACTACCGGATATGAAGAAGCAGCCTGCCAGGGACTTATGGCAGGCATCAATGCGCACCGGAAAATCCGTGGGCTTGAGCCCTTCCTGCTAAAACGCAGCGAAGCGTATATCGGTGTCCTTATTGATGATCTCATTAGCAAGGGGACCGAGGAACCTTACCGTATGTTCACTTCCAGGGCCGAATTCCGTACCCTCCTGCGTCAGGACAACGCGGACCTCCGGCTTACCGAACTCAGTTTCCGTATCGGACTGGCCAGCCAGGAAAGGGTGGATAAAGTGGCCAGAAAGAACTTCCAAGTGGATGCCATAAAATCGATCCTTTCCCAGTTTTCACTCGAACCTGAGCAGGTCGAAGATTACCTGTCGGCACGCAATTCATCCCCTTTGCTCCAGAAACAAAAGGCACTTCAGCTCATCCTGCGTCCGGATATAGACCTGCTTTCCCTGCAAAAATCCGTTCCCCGGCTTGAAGCAGAACTTGCCCATTTTTCCCCGCAAACCATTGAACAGGCGGAAATACAGATCAAGTATGAGGTATATATAAAAAAGGAAAAGGAGCTCGTTGAGAAAATGTCCCAGCTGGAAGACCTTCTCATTCCCGACAGCTTCAACTATGACCGGATAGCCTCGCTTTCCACGGAAGCCGTTCAGAAACTCAAACGCATCAGGCCCAGAACACTTGGCCAAGCCAGCCGCATCAGCGGGGTCAATCCAAGCGATGTGCAGATCCTGATGGTATTTATGGGGAGATAACCTATAGACCGTAGCTGGCGCTGATCTGCATCATACGGTCAATCGGTTTTCGCGCTGCCTTCAGCAGTTCTTCCGTCATGGAGATTTCAGGCAGTTCATATTCCATGCAGAGGTATAATTTTTCCAGCGTGTTCAACTTCATATGCGGACAGTCGTTGCACGCGCAGGCATTGTCCGGCGGTGCCGGGATAAATGTTTTTTCGGGAGATGACAATTCCATCTGGTGAAGGATCCCGGTTTCTGTGGCCACGATATATTCCTGGCAGCTGTCTTTCTGTGTAAATTTAAGCAGACCGGTCGTTGAACCGATGAAATCGGCCATACGAAGCACCGGCTCCTCACATTCGGGGTGGGCAATCAGCTTAGCTCCAGGATGTCTGGTTTTGAGCTTTACGATCTTCTCCAGGCTAAAAATTTCATGCACCATGCAGGCCCCGTTCCAAAGAACCATGTCGCGTCCGGTCTTCTTTTTCAGATAGGCTCCCAGGTTCTTATCAGGCGCAAAAATGATTTTCTGGTCCTTTGGGAGGCTTTCGATGATTTTCTCTGCATTGGAAGAAGTGCAGATGATATCGCTGAGTGCCTTGATCTCCGCCGAACAGTTTATGTAAGATATCACGATATGGCCGGGATGTTTCTCCCTGAATGCCCTGAACAAGGGAGCAGGAGCTGAATCGGCAAGGGAACATCCGGCCTTCAGGTCCGGAAGAAGCACTTTTTTATGCGGATTGAGAATCTTGGCTGTTTCAGCCATAAAATGAACGCCGGCAAAAACGATGATATCCGCACTTGTTCTTTCGGCCTCCTGGGCAAGACCCAGGCTGTCCCCGATAAAATCCGCCACATCCTGAATATCCGGCTCCTGGTAGTAATGTGCCAGCAGCACCATACTTTTTTCTTTTTTTAACCGTTCTATTTCCAGAAACAGATCTTTTGTCGGATCCACTTCGATATCCAGGAAACCTGTTTTCTGCAAATTGTTTTTCTCTTCCGTGATGTTGATAAACTCCATAGTATTATATAATAC
>Ga0318562_10000402_pt1 | contig 19493 bp, 20 predicted proteins | sample GRESIP066b5f18_FD_203688 | JGI IMG/M metagenome (GOLD analysis project Ga0318562, IMG submission 203688) | Tropical soil microbial communities from Luquillo Experimental Forest, Puerto Rico - GRE.SIPMG.066b5f18 | ecosystem: Environmental > Terrestrial > Soil > Tropical forest > Bulk soil... | reverse complement strand
ACCTTCGGGCTTCGCGACGAATGGATGTTCGACGGCTTCGGTGAGACACTAAAGATCAAGGAAGGCTATGGCGCGCTCATCCGCTTCCTCGAGACGCAATGCCGCGAGAGCGGCGTCGGCATCAGGCTGAACCGGAAGGTGACCCGCATCGAGATCCGCGACGGTAAGGCCCGCCTCGATTGCGCCGATGGCGAAGCTCATGAGGCGCATAAGGTCGTCGTGACGGTCCCGCTGCCGCTCATCACCGAGATCGATTATCTGCCGGCACAGCCCGAGAAGATCGCGGCCGCGCGCAATATCGGCTTCGGTGGCGTCATCAAGTTCCTGCTGAAGTTCAAGACGCGCTGGTGGATCGGCGCGCAAGGGCAGGATCTGAGCCACATGTTCATCCTGCGCACGCGCGAGCGCATTCCCGTCTGGTGGACCCAATATCCGCTCGAGAGCCCGGTGCTGACGGGGTGGTTGTCGGGCCCCAAGGCGCAAACCTATTTCGAGGCGCCGCCGCAGGACGTGCTCGCGATGGCGCTCGCCTCGCTCGCCAAATCCTTCGGCACGAGCGTCCAGGCCCTGAAGGACGAGCTCGTCGCGTCGAAGATCGTCGACTGGCCGGCGGATCCGAATGCGCGTGGCGCCTATAGCTATGCGACGCTCGCCACCAAGGCCGCGCGTCAGGAGCTGCGGCGGCCGGTCGATGGCATCCTGTTCTTCGCGGGCGAAGCTCTCTACACAGGGAAGGAGGCAGGCACGGTCGAGGCCGCCCTCGCAAGCGGCAGGGAGGCGGCGCGCGCAGTGGCGATCGCAGCGGACAACCAGGCCGCGTACTCTGGTGTGATGCGCACCGAAGGCTAGCTGGCGCCAATACGCTCGAATATGACTTCGGCCGTCATCAAATCCAAATGTCCGCCGCCGGCGTTCTTGAAGAACGTGATGTCCTTTGGCGAACGGCGACCATCGACAGTGCCGCAAGCGAGATCATAGAGGTCGCCGAGCACGTCCGTCTCGCGAATGGCGCCACTGGCGATCGGCCCCAAGATATCCCCTACCCCCGAGAAAGCGGATTCGCGGCGGTCGACAAAGATCAAGGCACGGCGCGCAGCCTCGTCATCGGCTTCACGTGTCTCGGGTGTGTAGCCTCCAACCAAATCGAGATGAACCCCAGGCTTAAGGTTGGCGCCCTTGACGAGCGGCTCATGCGATCGCGTGCATGTTGTGATCAGATCCGCCGCACGCGTCGCCCCGTCAAGATCGGACGTCGCCTCAGCGGCGATACCCTCGTCTTGCAACGCCGCAGCAGTCTCGATGGCTCGTTCGCCATTGCGATTCCAGATCAGCACACGTCGCAGTGAGGGCCTGACGGCGTGATGCGCCCGCACCAGCCATCGCGACAGTTCGCCGGCGCCGACGACGAGCATCGTCTCCGGATCCGACAGCGCCAGAAGCTTGGCACCGAGCGCCGAGTCGGCGGCGGTTCGCCAATACGTGAGTTCGGTGCCGTCGATCACCGCGAGCGGCCTTCCATTTCCACCGTCGAAGAGAACACACACCGCCTGCACGGCGGGCAACCTTCCATCCGCCAGATTTGCAGGAAAGCTCGTGACCAATTTGCTCGCCATGAATCGCCCACGATCAACGGCGTGACGTACCAAATATTGCTCCTGCTCGGTGCCGAGAAGACCATCCTGGACCTCCATTCTCGGCCGCCGGTGAGCGGCCTCCATGGCGTCCAGAAGTACCGGGAATGTCAGAACCCTTCGGATTTCCGCAGCATCGACCACACGCATCGTCGGATCCCTTCGCTACGCCGACGTGATCAGCCTCGGATCAAACGAACGGCCGCACGGCGTCATCTCTTGGCAATAGCTGCCCGTTCCAGTGACCGGGCATAGCGCGTCAGCGGAAAGCAAAGACAGAAATAGATCAAGGCGCCGAGGCCATAGACCGTGAAGGGCCTGAAGGTCGCATTGTTGATGGCGTTCGAGGCGCGCACCAACTCGTCGAAGCCGATGATCGAGGTGAGCGCCGTGCTCTTCACGAGTTGCACCAGGAAGCCCACGGTCGGTGCGCGCGTGATGTGGAAGGCCTGCGGCAGCACGACGAGCCGCATCTGGGCAACATAGTGCAGGCCGAGAGATGCCGCCCCCTCCCATTGGCCGCGCGGCACGGCCTCGACGCCGCCCCGCCAGATTTCGGCGAGAAAGGCGCTGGCGCAGAGCGTCAGACCGACGACGGCCGCCGACCAGGCTTCGATGCGAAAGCCGAGGAGCGGCAACCCGAAGAACACCAGGAAGAGCTGCATCAGGAGAGGTGTGCCCTGGAAGGCAGCGATGTAGAGTTCGGCCGGGCGTCTCAGCCAAGGTTGCTTGGCGACGCGCAACAGCAGCACGGCGAGGCCCGCCACGCTGCCGGTCGCGAAGGCGACGAGCGACAACAGGACCGTCCAGCGAGCCGCCAGGAGGAGGTTGCGGAGAATATCCCAGGAGGTGAATTCCATCAGCGTATTCCCGCGGGCAGCAGGCGTTTGTCACCGGCATCCATCAGCCAGCGCAGGGCTACGCTCATGACGAGATAGATCATCGTCACCACGAGATAGGTCTCGAAGGAGCGGAAGGTTTTTGCCTGGAGGAGATCCGCCTCATAGGTCAGCTCGCGTACCGATATCTGCGACACGACCGCCGATTCCAGCATGGTGATGACGATCTGGCTCGTCAGCGCCGGAAAGATGACTTTCAGGGCCTGCGGCAGCACGATCTTCATGAAGATCTGCCGAGGCCGAAGCCCAAGCGCGAGGCCCGCCTCGCGCTGGCCTCTCGCCACCGCATCGAGGCCGGCGCCGACAATCTCGATCCCATAGGCGGCAAGATTGATCGTCATCGCGAGGATGGCCGAGACGACCGGATCGAGGCGAAGGCCGAGACTCGGCAGGCCGAAATAGATGAAGAAGAGCTGCGCCAGAAAGGGTGTGTTGCGGATCAGCTCCACATAGGAGGTCACCGCAGCGCGCAGCATCGCGTTGCCGCTCCGGCGCCCGGCTGCGCCGAGGATGCTGATCAGCGTTCCGAGACTGGCGCTCACGACGACCAGCAGGATCGTCATGAGTGCGCCGTTGAGGATCAGCGAGGCGGCATCGGCGAGCCAGCTGAAATCGAGGCTGTATGCCACCGATCACAGGTCCTTGGGATCGAGCGGCTTGTGGAGCCATTTCTCCGAGATCTTGTTCAGGCTTCCGTCGCTGCGCATCTTGGCGACCGCATCATTCAGGATCTGCTTCAGGCGCGGCTCGTTCTTGTTGAGCGCGATGTGATCGGGCGACGTCAGAAGCTGGAACTTCTGCTCCGGCTGCAGGGTAGACTGACGTGCGAGCACATCGGCGCCGACGTCGTTGCCGACGACCATGAGCTGCGTCTGACCCGACAGGAAGGCCTGGATCACAGAGTTGTAATTGTCGAAGCGCTTGATGTCGGCGCCGGACGGCGCGGCCTCGGTGAGCGAAGTGTCCTCGAGCGTGCCGCGGTTGACCGCAACGCTCTTGCCGGCAAGATCGGCCTTGCCTTCGACCTTCAAGTCGTGCGGCCCGATCACGGCAATGTAGTAGGGCGCATAGGCATCGGTGAAGTCGATCACCTTCTCGCGCTCGGCACTCTGGCCGACGCTCAGGAGGAGGTCGACGCGATGCTCGGTCAGATAGGGAATGCGGTTCTGTCCCGTCACGGTGACGAGTTCGACCTTCGCCTTCAGCGCCTCCCCGAGAATCTGAGCGACGTCGATATCGTAGCCCTTCAGGCTCATATCGGTCGACACCGACGAGAAGGGCGGGAAATCGCCGAACACGCCGACCTTGAGCACCCCCGCCTTCGTAATATCGTCGAGAGCATCGGCGCGCGCGGCGGTTGTTGCAAAGCACAGGCCGGCGCCGAGCAACGCCACGGCAGCGATCGCGGCAGAGCGGAGAGTGGAAGCTTGCGTCATGGTTCGGGTCCCTGGGTTGAGGTCACGTTTCTTGGAGGCAGGTTACTTGGAAGTAGCTTACTTGAAGGCACGTCATTTCGGCGTCACGTCGGTAGAGGCTGAGGCATCAATGTCGCGTCGGCGCAGCTAGCCGACGCTCATCCGCACCGAGGGCCGGCAGCACCACGCAATCCTGAGGGCGAACACCGAAGGTCACTGAGCGGCCCGGCGCTACTCCGTCGCCCGCGCGGTTGGTCAGGAGGGCGAGGACGCGCCCACCGCCCCGAAGACCGATCAGGACTTGGCGCACCGCACCGAGCAGAGCGACGTCCAGCACCTCGCCCGCGACGCGGTTGGAGCCCGGCTTGGCGTCGGCCCCATCCGTCAGGAGATCGATGCTTTCGGGCCGCACGCATAATTCGGCCACTCCCGGCGCAACGTCTTCCGGCGAAGTGACAACGAGCCGCAAGCCGCACTGGCTGGTGAAGAGTGCCGTGCCGCCCCGTGTCTCGCCCAACACGCCCTGGAACCAGTTGGCACGTCCGAGGAAGTCCGCAACGAAACGCGAGCGCGGCCGGCCATAGACTTCTCCAGGGGCGCCGCTTTGAACAATCCGGCCGCGATTCATGACGAGCACCCGCTCGCCGAGGCTCATCGCCTCTTCCTGGTCATGCGTCACGACGATCGCGGTCGAGCCGACCGCTGCGAGCACCTGCTTGAGCTCCGCCCTGAGATCCTGGCGGAGCTTGGCGTCGAGCGCCGAAAGCGGCTCATCGAGCAGGATCAGGCCAGGCCGTGTCGCGAGAGCCCGCGCCAGCGCGACCCGTTGCTGTTGGCCGCCGGAAAGCTGATGGGGGCGGCGTTGCCCGAACCCCTCGAGCTGAACGAGGCCAAGCATGTCCTCGACCCGCGCGGGAATGTCCGCGCGCGGATGGCCGCGGTGACGCAGCCCGTAGGCGACGTTCTCTGCCACGGTCATGTGCGGGAACAAGGCGTAATGCTGGAAGAGCAAGCCGACATTGCGTTCATAAGGCTTGAGCCGCGTCACATCCGAGCCGGCGATGTGGATCGAGCCGGCGTCCGGCGGCTCGAAGCCGGCGATCGAGCGCAGAATGGTGGTTTTGCCGCAGCCGCTCGGCCCGAGGAGCGCGACGATTTCCCCACTGGCGATCGAGAAGGATACGTCGTCGATCGCCTGCACTTCGCCGAAACGCTTGCTCACTCGATGGAATTCTACGGTGTTGGCCATACTCCCTCCTACGACCTGAAGAGGCCCTGGCCGAGGATGCGATCGAGTCCGACCAAGCGCTCCAGGATCAGGATCAGGACGGTGGTGATGCCGGTCAGCAGCACCGCGGCAGCAGCGATCGTGAGATCGAAGGATGCGCGCATATTGGCGACGAGCGCAACCGGCAGGGTGTAGGTCGTCGGGTCGGTGAGGAACATGCTGACTGCGACGTCATCCATCGAGATCGCGAAAGCAAATACCGCGCCGGTCACGACGCCGGTTCGGATCAACGGCACCGTGATGTTCCAGAAGGCCTGCCGCTCGGTGGCTCCGAGCACCAGCGCCGCCTCCGTCAGCCTGGGGTCCCGGCCGACCAGGGAGGAGAGCGTGGCGCGGATCGTATACGGCAAGGTGATGATCACATGACCGCAAAGGAGACGCGCGAAGCCGCTGACGATGCCGACATTCGACAGGAAGAGGAGGAGCGCGAAACCGGTCACCACCGCGGGCACCATGAGCGGCGACAGGAAGGCCGAGAGGAGAGCGTCCTTGCCAGGAAAGGTCGCCCGATCGAGCCCCACCGCGGCCGCGCCGCCGATAAAGACGTTGACGAGCGTTGCCAGGACCGCGATCTCGAGGCTCGTCGACAGGCCCGCGACGACGTAATCTTGCGAAAAGAGCTTGTCGAACCAGTGCAGCGACAATGCAGGCGGCGGGAGCTGGCCGAGATAGTTGCGCGCATCGAAGGCGAGCAGCGCGGTCACGAGAAGCGGCGCGGCGAGAAAGACCAGACCGACGACGATGACGACCACGACCGCCGCCATCGCCAGGCGATCGGACAGCCGCCTGATGGAGGAGGTGCTCACAGGCTTCTCCTACGCAGGCGCTGTGCCCTGGATACCCCATAGACGACGATGAGCGACACGCCGAGCATCACCACCGAGACGGCGGCCCCGCTCGGATAGTTCGCGATGTCGCCGAAGCGGTTGTAGATGACGTTGGACACGAAGAGCACCCGCCCCTTGCCGAGCACCATGGGGATGACGAAGGCGCTGATCGAGAAGGTGAGCGAAACAAGGAAAGCCGAGACGAGCGCCGGCAGGCTGAGCGGGATCGTGGTGTCGAGATGCGCCTTCCAGGCGGGCGCTCCGAGCGACTTTGCGGCGTCCGCCAAGCGCGGGTCGACATTCTGGACGGCGCCCAGGAGCGTCAGCGTGCAGATCGGCACAATCGCATGCAGCAGGCCCGCTCCGACAAGGCCTTCGATGTACCAGCGGCTCGTCGGCGAGATACCGAGCCACAATAGGAGAGGCCGCAGCACGCCGACCGAGCCGAAGGTGAGCTCGAGCGCATAGGTCCGCACCAGCATGCTGAGCAGCACGAGCGTGATCATCAACCCGATCGTCGCGGCCCGCCAGCGCGCCGAGAAGCGGCGGACCGCGCAATAGGCGAGCGGAAAAGCGATGAGCAGACCGACGAGGGACGCCACGATGCTGATCTCGAAAGTCTCGATCAGCACGCCTGCGAAAGACGGGCTCGCGAGCTCGAGATAGTTGGCGAAGGTGAAAGGCGCGCCCGCAACTGAGCCAACGCGACCCGGCGTGAATTCGCGGAAGCTTTCGACCATGAGGCCGAGAATCGGTGCAAGGAAGGCGCAGGCGAGAACGAGCGTCGCCGGCGCAATCGGCAGAAGGGCCGAGCGCGCCGAGCGCGACCGTGCACCAGGCTTCGCGAAGACGGCCCTCTGCACCACCCGAACCCCGGCTCAGAGCAGGGGCGCGATGTCGGATTCCCAGCGCTTGGCCCAGGCGTCCTGCTGGCTCAGGACGACGTTGAAGTCCGGCACATGGACGAAGGAGGCGAGCTCCTCCGCGGTGTAGGACAGGTGCTTGAGGTTGTCCGGCGTCACGGCCTTGGCGTTGAGCGGCGCTTCGCCCGCGACCTTGGCGTAGAGCGCGTTCATCTGTGGGCTGATGCAGAAATTCACGAAATCCAAGGTGGCCTTGAGATTCGGTCTGTTCTTCATCACCGCGAAACCGCTTTGATATAGGAAGGTCGCCGTGCCGGCCTGCTTGGTGAGGCGCGTCACGGGAAAGTTCTTGGCGACCGCCGCCCAGCTCGGCTCGGCGAAAAAACCGACCGAGGTCTCGCCCGAAGTGAAGGAGTTGGTGAAGTCAACATCGGTCACCGCGATGCGGCCTATATTGCCGGACTTCGCGAGATCCTTCATCAGCTTCCAGCCGGGCTCCATGTTCTTTTCGTCGCCACCACCATGGATCGCCAGCGCGACGATCTGCAGCATCATGCTTTGCGTCGGACCCGGCCAGCAGATCGCGCCTTTCAGGCGCTTGTCGAACAGGTCGTCGACCTTGGTGATCTGGAAGGGAACCGTGTCGGTGCGGTAGCCGAAATACATGCCGCCGACGGCGCGCGGCACCGCTTTGATCGCCCCCTTTGCATCCTTCATGATGATGGATTGCGGAATGTCGGCGAGATTGGGGACATCCGCCGGGTTGATCGTCTCGAGCCAATCCTCCTTGATCATGCTGTTGAAGGAGCCCTCCCACCCAGCCACGTAGTCGTAGTCGACATGCGGCCAGCTCGCCTTGATCTTGGGCAGGATGGCTCCCGCTCCGCCCTGGTGGAGGACCCAGTTGATCTTGGCGTTCGTCTGCGCGTCAGCGATCTGCTTCATGGCCTCGACGACGTCACCGCCCCATTCGATGGCGGTGAGCTCGATAGTGGCTGCCCGTGCGGGGGAAGCGAACCGACCGAGAAGGGCTGGCGCGCCGACGGCGCCGGCGAGAGTCAAGATGCGACGACGCGTCAGATCGACCATGTGATTTTCCCAATGTCTGCAGCGACCACGCTACGTCCCGATCGGGTTTTTGCCCGCATCGGTGCTCGTGGATCGTCATTGGGACTTCGCAAGTCTTCCTGGGTAGGAGGAAAATGCTGGGGGAGCTATAAGCAAAGCTGAAGGCCCTGCTTCTCGCAGAGCGGCCGCGAGCCATATCGATGCGCAGCGCCAGTCCCGGTCAGCCCGCGGTCCAGCTACCGAGATTGCTCTGGCGGCCGACGAAATCGGCTAGATAACGCGCTTCCTCCGGAACCCTTGCCGGCATGTAGAGCCCGATGCCGATACGAACGGGCGCGGGCAAGTCGGCGGCACGGTCGAGCGCCCGGCAGCCATTGGGGATGGTTGCCGCAATCATCGGACCGATGCCGATCCCGACGCGCACCGCCGTCGCCATGGCGACCAGCGTCGATGCTTCGCATACGATCTTCCAGTGAAGCTTCCGGTCCGAAAGCGCCTCGAGGCAAGGCTTGCTCCAGGGACAGGTGCTCTCGAACAGGATGATCGGCAGCGCCTCTGCGGTGTTCACCGCGATATCGGATCTCACGACCCAGAGAAGGTCCTCATGCCACAGCTGCACCGGTTTCCGATTGACCGATGTCGCGTCGCAGATGACGATATCGAGCTTCTCGTTGGCGAACATGGCGGCGAGGCGATTATTCGCCTCGACGATGATATCGATATGCACTTTCGGATTCTGATCGCGGAAAGCCGCAAGGATGTCGACGAGCCGCGTGGCCGCGAAATCCTCGACCACGCCGAGCCGCACTCGCCCTTGCATCTGCCGGCCGCCTAGCCGCTCGCCGACCTCGTCGTTCAAGGTCAGGATCTCGCGGGCGAATGGGATGAGCAAGACGCCGTCGGCCGTGAGGTCGAGGCCCTTCGAGGATCTGGCGAAGAGTTCCTTGCCGACCAGCCCCTCGAGCTTGCGAATCTGCATGCTGACGGCCGCCTGCGTCCGGTTCAGCGACACGGCTGCTCCATTCACCGTCCCGATCTCGGCGACGGTCAGGAAGGCGCGCAGCAAATAGGGATCGAGGTCGAACATTTCAAAAACTGCTTACAGCGCGATCCGGCAGGCGCGTTCATATCCGCTTATAAGGCACGCAGATTTTTCCTTCTACCGCCGCGCCGGCCGTCGGCTCATACTGCATGGAGGGCGGAAGGCGCTGAGCCGAAACCCTGATCTCTGATCCTCGATCTCTTATCCTTTTGGCATTGAAGGCTTTCATGGCTTCGGACCCCTCGCTTCTCGACCGGTTGCGCCGGCGCTACGCTACAGCCGGAGGAGGCGACATCCACGATCTCCGGTTCAAGGCGGTCGCAGATCGGATCTTTCAAGGATCCGATGCGCGCAAATGGCCGTTCGCCGGCCCCGCGACCTTTCTCGACGCACCCTTTCGTCCCGACGGCCTTTCGCCACAGGGCCTCGCGGAGTTGGACGTCGCCTTGATCGGTGTTCCGATGGATCTCGGGGTCACGAACCGGGCGGGTTCGCGGCTCGGTCCGCGTGCCGTGCGCGCCATCGAACGCGTTGGCCCTTACGAGCACGTGCTCGGGGTGGCGCCCATGGGCGCGCTCAGAGTGGCCGATGTCGGAGATGTGCCGATGCGGAGCCGCTACAGCCTCGCCGATTGCCATGCCGACATCGAGGCCTGCTATTGTTCCATCACCGGCACCAAGGTCGTGCCGCTCTCAGTCGGCGGCGACCACTCGATCACCGGCTCGATCCTGAAAGGTCTCGGAGCCGAGCGATCCGTCGGCCTGGTGCATATCGATGCCCATTGCGATACGGCCGGCGCCTATGAGGGCTCGAAATTCCACCATGGCGGGCCATTCCGCGAAGCGGTGCTCGCCGGCGCGCTCGATCCGACACGCACCATCCAGATCGGCATAAGGGGTGGTGCGGAGTATCTCTGGGAGTTCTCCTACGATTCCGGAATGACCGTCATCCATGCGGAAGAGGTCGCGGAGCTCGGCGTCGCTGCGGTGATCGAGCGGGCGCTCGCGGTCGTCGGCGACGGACCAACCTATGTTTCGTTCGATGTCGACAGCATCGATCCAGGGTTCGCGCCCGGCACGGGCACGCCCGAAGTCGGCGGCCTCACGCCGCTCCAGGTGCTGCAGATCCTTCGGGGCCTGAAGGGAATCGACATCATCGGCGGAGACGTCGTCGAGGTCGCGCCGCAATATGACGCGACGACCAACACGGCTCAAATCGGAGCGCAGGTCTTGTTCGAGCTGCTCTGTCTCGTCTCGTTGCGGTAGTGGCTGGTTTGTAGGGTCAGCCTTAGGGCCGGCAGCGTGCGCTCACATTTCGGAAGCTACGGCGCTACCGAGCAAGTTTGCCCGATGCATCCGCGGTCACCGAGGGCCGCGAATCCGCAATGATGCTCTTTATGATCCGGGCGCAGCGGCCACACTTCGCCGCACAGCCGAGCGACGCGTAGACGGCACTCATGCGGAGCGGCTGCGGCGCTCCTGTGATCGCCGATCGCACATCTCCGTCGCTGAAGACATTGCAGGAGCACACGATCATGTCCGAACTCCTACCCGACCAGCCGGATGAGGATCGCCGCGAGCAGGAGGCCGCCCGAGGCGCCGCACCAGGCGGTCGCGAGCCGGATGAAACCAGCACGTGACATCGTCGCACGACCCGCGCGCAAGCGGGGAGAGCGCCAGTCGAGTTCGACCGCGTCATCGGGCCCGAAATAGCTGTTCATTGGTCATCTCCCAAATGGCGCTGTCCGCGCTGACCATGGGAAACGACGATAGGAGCTGGCTCGGATCAGTGATTGATCCTGTGGGACAGCTTATTTTACTTTTTGGGACATTGCCACTTTGGCTATCCCGGTGCAGGGTGCATCCCTTTTGCGGACACCGATGCCGGGCGGTCTGCGCGCCACTGCGACACGCTGCAGCCGAACTGGCTTCGAAACCAACGTGAAAACGCGCTCAACGCCGAGAAGCCGAGCAGCTCCGCAACCGACGCCAGCGGCCGCCTGCGATTGTCGATGTAGCGGGCGACGAGTTCGGCACGCACCGAATCCATGATCGCCGAGAAGGTCTCGCCTTCACGCGCGAGATGCCGGTGCACCGTGCGACGGTCGACACCGAGCCGCGCCGCAACTGATTCCGCCGAACAGAGACCTGATGGCAGCATTGTGTAGATGCATTCGCGCACATTGCTGCTCATGGAGGAATTCGGGCGCGCCGCGACCGTGTCGAGATAGTGCTGCACGTGGCGCATCATCCTGGCATCCGCGGCAGGCACGGCCGCGCCCATATCACCCGCCGAGCAGACGATGCCGTTGAAATCCTGGTTGAAGCGGACATCGGTTCCAAAGAATTTGCGATAAATCTCCTTGCGGGCCGGCCCCTCATGGGTGAAGCAGATCTCTTTCGGCTTCCAGTGTTCGCGAAAGAGCTGCTGAAAGCTGCGATGCAGGAAGCCGACACCGAGCTCGATGCCCTGACGGATCGGCACTGGACGGTCGACGACGATCGCGAGGGTGAGGATCACCTCGCCATCCTGCTGGCGCAGGTTCATCACCAGCGACTCGCTGTGCAGGAACATGTAGCCGACCAGCACGTCGAGCGCCTTGCGGATTGTCGGTTGCTCGCGCACCAGGAGTGCGAGCGCGCCGAGATTGGCGAGCGTGCGCTGGTCTGCGAGCCGAAGCCCAAAGTCGAATGTCTCCGAGCGATCGGCCGATGTCTCGAGCAATCGCGCCACTGTCTCCGCGGAAATCTTTGCTTCTGGATCGGTTAGGCTCGAGGGCGGAAGGCGGTATTCGGCAATCATGCGATGTGGATCGAGGCCGACCGAGCGGGCGACCTCGGCATAGTTGCTCAGCACGGCACTCCGGATCAGGTGAGGCATCTGACGCGCCCTGCCGGGCTTGGCACCGCTCGGCCTCTCGCCCGCTTGCAATGTCCCAGAGTGTTAAATCGCCTGTCCCAATTGGTCAAACCCGCTGGAGCCTTCTGCTCTAGTGTCCGATCGTCGCAAGCCAAGAGGCGATTGCAAGGCGGCGACGCAGCAGAACTCGACAAATTGGAGGAACGCCATGGCCACCGTGGCTCGACGCGCCGACAACCAGGATCTCGCGGTGCCGGCGATCTCGCGCTCGACCTTGAAGGTTGCGCCGTTGACCTGCGCGATCGGCGCTGAGATCGGCAATATCGATCTCGGCGTGGCCTCGCGCGATCCGGCGTTGCTGCAGGAGATCCGCTCGCTGCTTTTGCGGCACAAGGTGCTCTTCTTCAAAGATCAGGACATCACGCGCGCCGAGCACGTGACGTTCGCCCGTCACTTCGGTGAGCTCGAGGATCATCCGGTCGCGGGTAGCGACCCCGACCATCCCGGCCTCGTGCGCATCTACAAGTCGCCCGATGCCCCGAATGATCGCTACGAGAACGCTTGGCACACCGACGCGACCTGGCGCGAGAAGCCGCCATTCGGATGCGTGTTGCGCTGCGTCGAATGTCCGCCGGTCGGCGGGGATACGATGTGGGCCAATATGGCGCTCGCCTATGAGAAGCTGCCGGACCACATCAAGACGCAGATCGCTGGCTTGCGCGCTCGGCACAGCCTCGAGGCGACCTTCGGCGCCGCGATGCCGATCGAGAAGCGGCTTGCCTTGAAGGCGCAGTTTCCGGATGCCGAGCACCCGGTGGTGCGCACCCATCCCGAGACCCAGGAGAAGATCCTCTTCGTCAACGGCTTCACGACGCACTTCACCAATTTCCACACGGCGGCGAATGTGCGCTACGGCCAGGACTACGCGCCGGGCGCTTCGCAGCTGCTGCAATATCTGATCGGCCAGGCACAGATCCCCGAATATCAGGTGCGCTGGCGCTGGAGCCCCAACAGCATCGCGTTCTGGGACAACCGCTCGACCCAGCACTACGCGGTGATGGACTACCCGCCCTGTCACCGAAAGATGGAACGGGCCGGGATCAAGGGCGACACGCCTCGCTGAAAGCGAGCCTTCGCCAGACCAACTCCTCATCCATTGTAACGCGAAAGGATAGCTCATGAACTTCCTCGATGGCGCCCTGCACCCCGAGAACCAGGACAAGCTAGTGATCACCGCCTCTCCTTACGGCCCCGAATGGCTGCCCTCCGACTTCCCGGAGGACATTGCCGTCAGCATGGACGATCAGGTCCAGAAGGCAGTCGACTGCTATAACGCCGGCGCCACCGTGCTGCACGTTCATGTCCGCGAAGCCGACGGCAAGGGCTCCAAGCGTCTCTCCAAGTTCAACGAGCTGCTGGCGCGGCTGAGGGTGGCCGTCCCCGACATGGTCCTGCAGGTCGGCGGCTCGATCTCGTTCGCGCCGGAGAGCGAGGGCGACAAAGCCAAATGGCTGTCCGACGACACCCGTCACATGCTGGCCGAGCTCACGCCGACTCCGGACCAAGTCACGGTCACCGTCAACACGTCGCAGATGAATATCTTCGAGCAGATGGACCCGCGAGACTATGCCGGCACATCGCTCGCCGAGCCGGCCATGCACCAGGCGTTCCGCGAGATGATCGTGCCGGCCGGTCCGACCTGGGCCGAGGAGCACGTCAAGCGGCTGTCGGCCAAGGGGATCCAGAGCGCGTTCCAGTTCTACAACATCAACAGCTTCGAGACCGTCGAGCGGATGATCCGCCGCGGCGTCTACAAGGGTCCGCTGGTGATGAACTGGGTCGCGATCGGCGGCGGCATGGATGCGCCGACGATCTACAACCTCGCGAACTTCCTGCGCGCGACACCCGACGGCGCGGTGCTGACGCTGGAGAGCTCGATGCTCAACACGCTGCCCGTGAACATGATGGCGATTGCGCTCGGCCTGCACGTCCGCTGCGGCATCGAGGACAATCTGTGGAGCCAGGATCGCAAGCGTAAGATGACGACAGTTCAGCAGATCGAGCAGCTGGTGCGCATCTCGCGGGAATTCGGCCGCGACATCGCCAACGGCAAGGAGGCAAAGACGATCCTGAAGATCGGCACCTTCTACGGCAGCACCGAGGAGACCCTGGCGAAGACCGGCTTTGCACCGAACCCGGCGGGCCGCCGGCCCTTCCTGCAGGCCGCGGAGTAAGGCGATGGCAGGCGAGGCCACGGTCCTGATCGTGCCGGGCTTGCGGGACCATGTTCCCCGGCACTGGCAGACTTTGCTGGCCTCGCGCCTGACCCGAGTGCGGAGCGTGGCGGCGATGGGGCGAGACAATCTCGATTGCCTCGCTCGGGTCGATGCCATCGAAGAGGCTGCGGCCTCGATTGACGGGCCGATCATCATGGTCGCGCACTCCGCCGGGGTCATTGCGATCACACACTGGGCACGCAAGTCGAGTCGAGCAGTGCGCGGCGCGTTGTTGGCGACGCCCGCGGATTTGGACCGTCAGCTGCCGGAAGGCTATCCGTCGATGTGGTCTCTGGGGGCCGGCGGCTGGCTGCCGGTCCCGCGCGACGAGCTGCCGTTTCCCAGCATCGTCGCGGCAAGCCGCAACGATCCGCTCGCGCAATATGAACGCGTCGTGGACCTTGCGCGTTGCTGGGGCGGCCGCCTGGTCGACCTCGGCGAGGTCGGCCACCTCAATCCGGCATCCGGTTTCGGCCAGTGGCCGCAAGCGGAACGCTTTATCGAAGAACTCGATGACGGCGTGCCGCGCTGCTGGCTGAGCCAGCGTCACAGCGCTCGAGCATTCAGGAGGTATCAGTGATGGCCCGTGCCGTTCGGCTCGATCGCATCGGCGGTCCCGAGGTCCTGCGTCTCGATGAGGTCGATGTCGGCGATCCCGGCCCCGGCGAGGCGCGCATCCGACACGTTTACGTAGCGGTCAACTTCATCGACATTTATTTCCGCACCGGCCGCTATCCGATGCCGTTGCCGAACGGCCTCGGCTCCGACGCGGTCGGCGTGGTCGAAGCCGTCGGCGCGGGCGTGACCGACATCAAGGTCGGCGACCGCGTCGGCTATCTGCTCGGACCGCAGGGCGCCTATTCGGACATCCGCGTGATGCCGGCCGACCTCTTGATCCCTTTGCCCGACGGCGTCTCGGACCGCACTGCCTCGACTCTGATGATGAAGGGCATGACGGCGCAGTACTTGTTCCGTCAGGTCTATCCGTTGAAGGGCGGCGAGACGATCCTCTACCACGCGGCCGCGGGCGGGGTCGGGCTGATCGCCTGCCAGTGGGCGCGGGCGCTCGGCGTCACCATGATCGGCACCGTCTCGACCGACGAGAAGGCCGAAATCGCGAGAGCTAACGGATGCACCCACACCATCGTCACCTCGCGCGATGATATCGCCGGGCGCGTCCGCGAAATAACGGATGGCAAGGGAGTGCCCGTGGTCTATGACTCCGTCGGCAAGGACACTCTGATGGCCTCGCTCGACAGCCTGCAGCCGCGCGGGACGCTGGTCAGTAACGGCACCTCGTCGGGCTCCGTATCGATCGACACGCAGCTGCTCGCGGCCAAAGGGTCGCTCTGGGTGACACGCCCCGCGATGATCCACTACGCGACGCCGCGCGCCCATATGCTGGCAATGGCGAAGGAGCTGTTCGATCTTGTGCTTGCAGGGAAGATCACCGGTGAGCCGAAACAGACCTTTGCGCTCGCCGACGCGGCCGAAGCGCATCGTGCGCTCGAGGCGCGCAAGACCATCGGCGCGACTGTGCTGATGCCATGATTGTCTGACTGCAAGACGACACCGGGAGGACGTCCATGAATCTGCCCGTCGTGACTGCGCGTGACGCAGGGGACACATTTCTGTTCGGGCGCGGCGCCGCCTGGTTCGCCTACGGAATGACCGTCGCCCTGATGATCTTCGACTATGTCGACCGCCAGATCATCGTCTCGATGTTCCCGTTCCTGAAGGCTGAATGGAATCTCTCCGACAAGGAGCTCGGCCTGCTGGTTTCGGTGATCTCGATCACCATCGCGGTGTTCGGCATTCCCGTGGCGTGGATCGCCGACCGCGTCAGCCGCGTCAAAAGCGTTCTGGCGATGGCGGTGTTGTGGAGCCTCGCCTGCATCGCCTGCATGTTCACGCAAAACTACGCGCAACTGCTGGCGGCGCGCGCCGCCGTCGGCCTCGGTGAGGCCGGTTACGGCTCGGTCGGTGCCGCGATGGTCGCCGCGCACTTCCCGCAGCGCATGCGTGGCGGTCTGCTTGGCGGGTTCTTCGCCTCCGCCTCTATCGGCTCCGTGCTTGGAGTCATCCTCGGCGGCGTCATCGCCACGCGGTTCGGCTGGAAGGCAGCGTTCGGGATTGTCGGCATCCCCGGCCTCGTGCTCGCCTTGCTCTATGGGTTCGTGCGCGATTACCGCACTGTCGCGGCGGGGAGAGACGGCGCCGACGGCCAAAGGCCGAGCAAGCGCAGCATGATCTCCTCGATCGTGCTCTCCTCGACCGTGCGCTGGGTTTGCATCGGCGCTGCCGCTGAGCTCATCGCCGTGTCGGCGCTGTGGGCGTGGCTGCCGAGCTACCTCCATCGCACCTACAGTATCGCCCCCGACATGGCCGGCGTGCAGGCGGCGCTCGTCGTGCTCGCCGGGGCCTTGGGCAGCCTGGTGCTCGGTGTTGTGGTCGATCGGGCTGGAATTCGCAATGCCGGCGGTAAGTTCCTCGCGGTCGCGGTGCTATGTCCCATTGCGATGGTGGCGCTGATGATCGCCTTCGGCGGCCGGCATCTCGGCATTGAGCTCACGCAACTGAGCCAGTTTGCCATCATCCTGTTCGGCGGGTTCGTTGCGACCTGCACGGTCGGCCCTGCCGCCGCGATCGTGCTCGACGTGATCCATCCCGGCGTGCGTTCGACTGGCGCTTCAGTCCTGTCGCTCTTCCAGAACCTGTTTGGTCTTGCGATGGGACCGTTCATCGGCGGCGTGCTGTCGGACGCGGTCGGCCTCGACAACGCCCTGGCACTCACCCCACTCGCCTGCATCGCCGCAGCGGCTGCGTTCCTGATGGCGCGCCGCGGCTACCATGTCGACATGGAGCGCACGGACACGCCAGTGACGGCAAGGGCCTGTCAGCGAGCATTCGCGTGACGTCCCCTTTCTCGGGCGAGATGCTGCCACCGGCTCGAATCTGAGCAACGAGAGGCACCAGCTCGATGTCCGACTCGACGACGTTGGGTCGAGCGCCGTGGTGTCTGAACGGCGCGATGGCCGTTTTGCATCATCTCAGCCGAGCGGTGCCGGCCAATGATGTCCGCCGCGCTTCGGGGGCGAGACCCGGTCACCCGTTCTGCGGTGATTGTTTGCGGCACTGCCAGGCGATTTCTGCACGAGCTCATGGGCTCCAAATCTTGATTGCGTTGGCGTCTCATATATGAGATAAACGGAAATCATAGGAGATGAAGGCTTAGCTCCATGAGCCCTGCGAGCGATAAGATCGTGGCCCGTACGCTTCACCACAGGGCGGCAACACTGAGCCCAGGTGAGCCGCTGGCCCCGCCGATCGTGCCTGCGAGCCTGTATTGTCTCCCCGGTCAGCCGCAAGCGCCTCATCAATATGGGCGCTGGTCGAATCCGACCTGGGGAGCGCTCGAGGAGGCGTTGGCGGCGCTCGAAGGCGCCGAGGTCGCGATCTTTCCGTCAGGGATGGCCGCGATCGCTTCCGCCCTGATGACCCAGCTGAGTCCCGGCGATCGCGTGCTCATCCCTTCGGACGGCTATTACACGACCCGAGCTTTGGCCGAGAAATACCTGGCCAAAGCCGGGATCCACATAGAGCTTTGCCGAACGACGGAGTATGCCGCGCGCGACCTGTCAGGCTTCAAGCTCATCTATGCCGAAACGCCGTCCAATCCAGGTCTCGATATTTGCGATCTGACGGACCTCATTCGGCGAGCCAAGGCTGCCGGAGCTCTCGTCGTCGTCGACAATACGACGATGACGCCGCTCGGCCAGCGCCCGCTTGAACTCGGCGCCGATATCGTGGTGGCCTCGGACACCAAGGCCTTGAACGGACACTCCGACGTGTTGCTCGGCCATGTCGCGAGCCGCGATTCGGCCCTGATCCAGGCCGTGCGTGATTGGCGAACGTTGATGAGCGCCATCCCAGGCCCATTCGAAGCCTGGCTCGTCCATCGCGGCCTCGACAGCTTCGAGGTCCGCTTCGAGCGGATGTGCGCGACAGCCAGAATCCTTGCTGAACGGCTGGCCGGCCACCGCGCGGTTTCATCGGTCCGATATCCGGGGCTCGAGAGCCATCCCGGCCACGACACCGCCCGTCAACAGATGATCCGCTTCGGCACAGTGGTTGGAGTGACCTTGGCGAGCGCCGCAGCTGCCGATCAGTTCATCAGCGAGGCTCGCTATGTCCTGCCGGCCACGAGCTTCGGCGGCACCCATACGTCGGCCGAACGTCGGGCGCGCTGGGGTGATCAGGTCGCAGAAGGCTATGTGCGGCTGTCGGTTGGTTGCGAGCCCGCCGAAGCCTTGTGGAGCGACCTCGCCCAGGCGCTCGGGAGCTTGGCGGAATGAACGGGATCGCGGGCAAGCAATCCACCATGCCAAGCGCCATGGACGGCATCGATGTTCGGTTGGGCGCCCGCATTCGCGTCGAGCGCGAGGCGCGCGGTTGGTCCCTTTCCGACCTTTCCTCTCGCTCCGGAGTTTCACGCGCCCAGATCAACAAGGTCGAACGGGGGGAAAGCAGCCCGACCGCATCGCTGCTCGGCCGCCTGTCCGGCGCTTTCGGGTTGACGATATCGACCCTTCTCGCGCGGGCCGAACCCGTGCGCGCGGGAAAGGTCATCCGTGACCGTGAGCGCCCGGAGTGGCGAGATCCCGCCTCCGGCTACATCCGCCGGCAGATCGCCCCCTCGCCCGGCTCCGATCTGCCGATGGACCTCGTCCGGGTCGAACTGCCGGCGAGGGCGTCCGTGACCTATCCCGCCTCGGCCTATGCCTTCATTCGGCAAGTTGTCCTCGTGCTCGACGGTGACCTCACCTTTATCGAGGGGGATGTTGCCCACAAGCTCCACTCCGGGGACAGCATTGAGCTCGGCCCTCCATCCGAGTGCACCTTCCGCAACACGAGCGGGTCCTCCTGCACGTATCTCGTTGCCGTTGTTCGCTCGTGAGCCGGTCGAGGAAAGCACCTCGTTCTGAATTCGAAATCGGGAAGTCACGCGATGACGGGATCAAGATCGAACAGCATCGATCTCGCGGCCGAACGGCGCGACACGCCCGGTGTGGCGCATCGGGCTCATTTCAACAATGCGGGTGCGGCTCTGATGCCGCGCCAGGTATTGCAAGCCGTAACGGATCATCTCAGCCGCGAGTCCGAAATCGGAGGATACGAGGCTGCGGCGGAGCAAGCAGCGCGCCTCGACCGAATCTATGACAGCATCGCGATGCTGGTCGGCGCGCATCGCGACGAGATCTCCATCGCTGAGAATGCGACAGTCGCCTGGCAACGCGCCTCCTACTCGATGGACTTCCAGCCGGG
>Ga0318562_10000400_pt1 | contig 19516 bp, 27 predicted proteins | sample GRESIP066b5f18_FD_203688 | JGI IMG/M metagenome (GOLD analysis project Ga0318562, IMG submission 203688) | Tropical soil microbial communities from Luquillo Experimental Forest, Puerto Rico - GRE.SIPMG.066b5f18 | ecosystem: Environmental > Terrestrial > Soil > Tropical forest > Bulk soil... | reverse complement strand
CCGTCACTGTCGGCTTCGGTTGAATCCGGAGTCTTGGCAGAATTTACGGGAGCCAGCCCATTGGCAAGAATGGATGTTCCGGAACCGGTAATCACTGAAGCGGTCAGGATGACAATGCCCCCTCCATTTCCACCGGGCAAACCCGCCGCATTGTTCTCATGACCACTTCCACCCCCTCCTCCGAAAAACAGGCGGTTCTTGGCAACACTATATCCGTAGCCCGAAAGGCTCAATCCTCCGATGCCCGGGTATTGGCCATGACATTTAAAGGCTGATTCATTAGTCTTCTTACCCCCTCCACCTCCAGCTCCATAGTTACCGCCGCCAGCACCTCCGGTATTGCAGTTGTTACCTCCACCCCCGCCGCTGACCTGATTTCCCATCCCGTATTCCTCCCCTGTGACATAATTGCTGATGCTTTCGCCTTTTTTTCCACCCGTCTGATGGCCTTCACTCGGGGGATTCGATAAAAAATATGCGCTAACCGTTACAAACCAGTCACAGGTATAAGGAGGGGTCGGCCAGTTCACCAGCGCACCACCCTGAAATCCCTGGCCAGTGACATCAACCGAATCATTTAGATAAATGGTATCTGTGGCTTCAATGGCCACAACGCCCCCGGTTCCCGCAACGGGATCCCAGGCGCTGGCTGTCACTTTTCCCGATATGGTTACTGACTTATAAACAGGGACTGATACCAGCTGGGTTTGATTTGTCGGGTCATAGGTTTTAATCAGCTGGTATTCCAGGGTGACGTCGTTTCCGGAAATGCTGCAGATATAGTTAAACTCATAATTCCCAGCATCATTGATGCCTGTTATATTTCCAAAGGTTGCAGAATTGGACGCATCCATAGCTGCCCCTTTCATCTGCATGATGAGTACCTTGGTTCCGGCGGTAAGACCCGCGGTAGTATTGAGGGTGAGGGTGTTTGAACCAGTATTGATGGCTTTAACCTGGTAGTAGGAATTTACCGTACCCGAGATGGATTGTCCCATCAGGGCTCCGGAATAAAAAAGGGCAATAACTATTTGAAGCCTAAGGGTCATAAGGGCTTTTGAGCTAGGATAATTGGAACGCAAAAGATAGCCTTTTGCGTATATTTCGCGATAAATATACAAAAATAACCGGCCAGTTGCAAAGTACTCGAGCTTACGTATTGATCTATAAGGATTAACGCATTATCTTCACCCTAATTTCAAGGATCCTTTGGTCTTTTCAAACAGAGTTCCCATGCAGTCAGCCGGTAAGCTGTACGAGCAAAACATCAGCAGCTACAAGGCCCTCCTGGTGGCCAACAAGCGAAAAAGCAACCTGGCTTCCTTATTCAGGCTGGTTAGTTTCCTTATATTTTCAGGCAGTATCTATGCCTGTTTCAGCAGTTTCAACTATGACTGGCTGGCTTCATCAGTCCTGTTTGGGTCGCTTTTCCTTGTCCTGGTTCGGGTCAGTTTCCGGCTAAAGGATCAAAGACTTTTGTATGAAAAATTGGTGCTTATCAATACCAATGAACTAAACGTATTGAGAAATGATCCCAGCTTTTTTGATGATGGACGATCATTTCAGTCTGAGATGTCTTACCTCGGGGATTTGGACATTTTTGGTTCTGGATCGCTTTATCATCTTCTCAACCGGGCAACAACCAGTCACGGAAAGCAAAGCTTAGCTTATGCGCTGCAAGATTCTTTTTATCAAAAATCAGAAATAGAATCCGTTCAGGATGCCTTGCGGACCTTATCGGGGCAAGTTCAGAAGAGGCAAATGATCACCGCCTTGGGAATGCTGTATGAGGAAAAGGAAGAAAACCTCCGGGATGTATATTCCTGGCTTGAGATCCAAACGAAATTGACTGGCCGGCTCCCGGTAAGAATACTCAGGTGGACCCTGCCAGCTCTTTCCCTTTCTGCCGCCTATTATTATCTTGCAAGCGACCATATTCTACCGCTTACACTCTTTATTTCTGCGAACTGGATATTGACAGGTTATTTTCTCAGATATATAAATAGACAGCATGGTCTGCTTAGTAAGAAACAGCAAATACTCGATCAGTATACAGCCATTCTCAGGTCTTTTTGTGATCTTGAAACAGGCTCCTCTGCCACTTTGGAGCGCATGAAAGGGAGTTGCACAGAGGCTCACAGATCCATACAGCACCTGTCAAGGCTTTCTCAGCTTTTTGACCAGAGGCTGAACTTGCTGGTCAACATATTAATGAATAGTTTTTTGCTGTATGATTTGCAGTGTACCGTTGAATTGGAAAAATGGAAGGAAAAAAACAAAACAAAGCTGCCTGATTGGTACAGATCGGTAGGAAATATTGAGTGCCTCAATTCCCTGGCTTCATTTGCGTTCAACAATCCTGGCTATGCCTATCCAGTTGTGACAGAGGAGACGATCTCTATCACAGCTACTCAAATTGCCCATCCCCTTATTCCCGGGAAGGAAAGAATAGCAAATGATATTGTGATTGGAAAGGAAGACCAGGTTCATCTCATAACAGGGTCTAACATGTCTGGAAAAACTACCTTTCTGCGTACCCTGGGTGTGAACATGATACTGGCTCAATGCGGGGCGCCTGTATGTGCTGCTACCCTGGTTTTCAGGCCAATGAAAATCTTGTCCTCAGTGCGAATCAGTGATTCACTGCATGACCATACCTCCTATTTTATGGCTGAGCTAGAGAGGCTTCAGGAAATCATCCAGTGCCTGGAAGAAAAGCAGCCTGCACTTGTCCTTATTGACGAGATATTGCGGGGCACCAATTCAGAAGATAAAACCCACGGTTCTGAAAAGTTCATCCAGAAGCTACTAAATTATCCCTGTCTTTCCCTGTTTGCCACCCATGATCTCACCCTGGGTAAGATGGAAAAGCTGTTCCCGGGAAAGATTAGAAATTATTGCTTTGAAAGCGAAATCAGACACGAAGAACTTTATTTTGATTATTCCCTGAGAAGCGGCATTGCAAAAAATAAAAACGCTTCATTTCTTATGGATAAAATGGGCATTACCTAAAAAAAAACACGGGCTTTATCAGCCCGTGTCCATCCATAATCACCATTGATTGTTTACTATCCCCCTTGTCTAAAAAGGGTTATCTCATTGTTAAATAATCGCCAGTGTATTTTCTTCTTTTTTGAATCTGCCATAGATCGACAACACCAAAATGTCTTTTGTTGGACTTTGGCAGTCTGATACCTGTTGCGATTGTTTCCTTCACTTCTGCAGCCAATTTTTCAAACAATTCCTGTTCCATCCGTACAACGGATGGCATGACTTGAGTCTTCATAATATGTCCTTTTGTTTATTACGTTAATAAATCTTCTGAGCAACCGCGGAGTAAAATCACCAAGAATCGTTAGAAAGAAAGTAGATTTTTGAAATCGCTATGCAGTACTGTGTGTATTGCTCAAAACCGGACGCAAAGGTACAACTTTTTCAATTCTCGGCAAAGGCTATATATAAACAAATTGTTAATCCCCTTTCTAACACTATCGCATACGCATAAGTGATTGTAACAGAATAAGTAGACATTCAGCCGAGGACCGGCGTTGTGGAGTTTTTCTCTAACGGTCCGGAGTTGAATTCGAGAAACTGGTTACCGTACTTTTTTTTGATGGCTTTTGTACCTGAGACCTGCCCGAAACCGGGTTTCAGGATTTAACCCGCTAATCTGGCCCTTAACCTGTGAAATCCCCCAGGTCAGATAAAATGCCCGAGGCAAAAATATTTTTTAAAAAAAATTTGCGTAGTTAAATAACTACACTTATATTTGTAGCCAAATAGCTACGCATATGAACCTGAGACGAGATGTATTTCAGGCTATAGCAGACCCTACAAGGAGGGCAATACTCCTGCTGGTAGCCTCCCAGTCCATGACAGCGGGTGCAATAGCCTCCAACTTTGAGACAGCAAGGCCGACCGTTTCAAAGCACTTGCAAATACTCACCGAGTGCGAATTGCTTGAACCAAGACAAAACGGTAGGGAAATTTACTACCTAATCAATGCGAAAAAAATGAAAGAAGTCTCTGACTTTATCGAATCATTCCGCCAATTGTGGGATGAGAGGTTCAATAAACTGGAAACCATCATGAAAAAGTACAAACCAAAAAAATAACATATCATGGAACAAAAAACGAAAATCACTGCGGAAGACGGCAAGCAGGAGATGGTGATTACCAGGGAATTTGACCTGCCCCTGGAATTACTTTTTAAAGCCTTTGTTGAGCCCGGCCTTGTGGAACAATGGATGGGAACGAAAGTACTGAAGCTTGAAGGTAAAAAGGGAGGTTATTATCAGTTTGAAACGACAGACGCCAAGGGAAATGTGGTATTTCAGGCAGATGGAGTAATCCATGAGTTTATCCCGAACCGGAAAATTACCCGGACATTCGAAATGGGGAATGCACCCTTTGGTGTCCAGCTTGAATTCAATGAATTCGAACAACTTACTGAGGACACCAGCAGGCTCAATATGCATGTCATCTATGAATCGGTTGGATACCGGGACCAGGTTCTAAAAATAGGTTTTACCTGGGGCATTGGTATGGTCCATGACCGGCTACAGGAAATCGTAAGCAAACTAAAATAATTCACTATGACAAAGAGAAATAAAATCATCTACTGGATTTCTACTCTCTGGCTTTCCCTGGGCATGTTTTCAACCGGATCTGTTCAGCTTTTCAAGGTTAAGCAGGAGGTAGATTTTATTACCCATCTGGGATATCCCGGTTATTTTCTGACTCTACTGGGTAGCTTGAAAATCCTGGGAGTGGTAGCCGTGCTTATCCCCAAATTTCCCTTACTTAAGGAATGGGCTTATGCAGGTTTTTTCTTTGCCATGTCGGGAGCAGTATATTCACATCTGGCATTTGGTGATCCAGTGAATCAAATATTTCCCTCGTTCCTGCTCCTGATCTTGACCGTGCTTTCCTGGTATTTCCGGCCAGCAGACAGGAAAATCATTTTTGTTCATCAATAATTAAATTGTATGAATCCCAAAGTTGATAATTATTTAGGCAGGGCCAGAAAGTGGCAGGATGAAATGGAAAAATTAAGAAAAATCATTCTTGATTGCGGGCTTACTGAAGAATTGAAGTGGGGTAAACCCTGTTACCTGTTTCAAAAAAGCAACATCGTATTAATACAGGGATTTAATGAATACTGTGCGCTCTTGTTTTTTAAGGGATTCCTGTTAAATGATCCCGATGGTATTCTGGTTAAAACCGGGGAGAATACGCGGGTGGGTCGCCAGATCCGGTTCACCAGTGTACAGGAAATTGTAAAATTGAAAACGATCTTGAAAGCCTATATTTATCAAGCCATTGAAGTGGAAAAAGCGGGCTTGAAAGTAGATATTCAAAGCAATCCGGAACCTATTCCGGAGGAGTTACAGCATAAATTAAAACAAATCCCGGCCCTGAAAACTGCCTTTGAGGCACTGACACCAGGGCGGCAAAGAGCCTACATTTTTTATTTTTCTGCACCCAAACAATCAAAAACCCGGGAGTCAAGAATTGAGAAATGCATGCAGCAGATTCTCCATGGCAGGGGGTTGAATGATTAGCACACGCTATGGGAAATTAAATCATTCAACTGGTCAAAAAAGGTCAACTAACCTTATTGTTCCGGCCTTCCTTGTTTCGGCTTAACTCCATTTGCATGGCCGGGAAAATTTTGCCAGGTTATTTAAAAAAGAAGAAAATTACAATACCGATCAGAAAGGCTAAATCAATTGATTGTTGGATGGTTGCTGCAGGATTGGTTCGGGGATTGCTGACTGGGAGATTGGTGGAAATGTTTCGTACGGGCAGGAATGCCCAGGTGCCCGGTTTTCCTGATTATCCATAAAGGATGCGGAATATCCAGGGAACCGGGAAAATAGCGGCGTATCTGATCTGGCCATTCCCGCGGAAGCCTGTAAAAGGAACGGGTTATGAAAGCCACTTTCCTTGCCAGGCAGGAAGGGTAAGTTTCGTATTTCGTACAAGCTGATTTCGGAAATGAAACAGGAACCCTTCCGGCATCCCTTACCCTGGTTGGGCAACTCGGGTCATTCGGACCGCAGAGTAAGATTTGGTTTTGGTTAACCAGCAAACAAATAGAATGAATCCCAAGGTTGATAAATATATAAGCAGAGTCGATAAGTGGCAGGAAGAATTGGAAGCTTTGAGAGTGATCATTCTTGACTGTGGTCTGACCGAAGAACTGAAGTGGGGTTCACCCTGTTACTCGTTCGGGAAGACTAACCTGGTAATCATCGGTGGACTGAAGGAATACTGTGTACTGAGCTTTTTCAAAGGTGCCTTATTAGAAGATGCCAATGGTATACTGGTCAAACCTGGCGATAATACCCAGGTGGTACGTACGGTCCGGTTCAGCAATGTTCGGGAAGTACTTAAGATGGAAGCCATACTGAAGGCCTATATTTTTGAAGCTATTGAAGTAGAAAAGGCCGGTTTGAAAGCGAACGTCAGGAAGAACCCGGAACCTATTCCTGAGGAATTTCAATACAAATTGAATAAAATCCCTGCCCTGAAAACTGCATTTGAAGCATTGACGCCGGGACGCCAAAGGGCATATATTCTTTATTTTTCAGCACCCAAACAAACAAAAACCCGGGTGTTAAGGGTTGAAAAATGTATGCAGCAGATTCTAGATGGCAAGGGATTAAGTGACCAGTCCCTTTTAAAGGGGAAAAAATAATCAGCCTTCAGGGTAATATTTTCCAATTGGATTCGATGGTCAGGTCATGCGAAACCCGTTCATCCGAAAGCTGGCAACCCCGCTGACACTTAACGGGTATGGACAAATTTGTCCCTAGGAAAGAATTCTCAGGTCCTGGTATAGGGAGAGCCTGCCAGGTGAGGGTTATCAGGCCAATACCCGCCAGGAGGCGCAATCGTTTACCTGATGCCCCGGTAATGAATGAGATAATGCAGAAACATGAAGCTCTTGGAAAATGTACCATTATTGAGCAGAACGGCTGGCAGTATACGCTGTGTCCGGATCATGGAAGAAATGGCATGGGGTACCCTGCCGGTGTATCCCGATGCAACAATTTCTGATTCCTGGGTAATTTTGAGGTTTCGCATGAGACGCCACCAGGCATCATACACCATGATATTTTTGAGGTGATGGATACCAGCTCTGTTCAGCAGGTAGAAATTCTCCGGTATCTCAACGGGCCGCTGGCCAAAACAGTCAGCCGTGACCTGAAATTCCCCAATGCCTACAAAGACCAGGACCCGGTTTATATAGACAGGGGTTCTGCCCATCAGGGAGCGGATGTAAAAATCTATATCAACGAGCCACTTCAGCTTATTGTCATAAAAAACCCTCCGGTCATTTTTATGAAGAATAACACTGGGAGGCCCGATGATATTTTGGGAAACGAGGCTGGCCGGATCTTTCAGGAGCATTTTATACCTGAAAGAATCAACCAGGATGTCTTCCATCTTACCGGACTGCAGGTCTATATTTCTGAAGGCAGAAAAAATAAATGAACAGGCCGGGTTAGACGTGATGGCCTCGGCAAAATATCCCAGGCTTTTTTCGTCCCCAAACCAGTCATCATCATGCATCAGTTTGATCCAATTTCCTTTAGCCTTACGGATGGCTTCATTCCAGTTTTCCGGTGTGCCCAGAGGTTGTTGGTTGCGATAGTAGCTGATGGGGAAATGCTCCTGGAAATGATCACACATTCTCTTTATTCCTTCGTCTGCACTGTCATCTGTAACAACAACCTCAAAGTTCCTGAACTCCTGGATCTGAATTGAATCCAGCAATCGCTTTAGAAATTCGATTCGCTTATAGGCAGGAATGCAGATGGAAATCAGTATTTGATCGGACATGGCGGATCATTGTCTAGATTCGGTTGACAACCAGGCTTTGCGTTTCTCAGGGTGACCGTTTGCAAGGTTTGATTTTTCTTTCCATGTCGTTTTAAGGTAAGGAAACCCAGGTCAATGGGTCTCACAAAAGGTCTTTTCCAGCCGGTTTGAAGACAAAAATAATGTAAGGTGACAAAATGATCACAAGATTTTATCCGGCCCCGGAGGCTGTTAACCCGGGAAGGCCCGGTAAATTTTGGTTTGTTGTTGAAAAAATTCGGCCAATTAGGATAATTTTTACTATTTGTAGCACGGGAATTGTACCGGAAAAAGTCTAATGACGTGTTATGATTCTCCAATTCAACAGGAATATTCAGTTTTCAAGACTGGTCAAGGCCGATGGACGCTTGCGGGAATTCAATTTCAGGAAGATCAACGGTCTGTCTGAATCCTTGTTTACTGTAGATGTCAGCGATAATCGAGGATACCGCATCATGTTCAGGATGAAAAAGGAAGGACCCGAATGGAAAATCGTGGAAAACCAGCTTCCTCAATGGATACATGACAATGAACCTGTCTTTCATGAACTGATCGAAGAAGAACTCCGCTAGGCCCGGGTATCTCTTTTTTTGGTAATTTTAAGGCACTCTCCTGGAAACTGGTGCCTGTCTGCAGGGATTTTGATGGGACCCGGAACCAGTTCACCGTCAAACATCTCCTTTGGTTCGTTTTACATCAAGAATATTACAATTTGCCGAGCAGGGAGAAAAAACCGGCTGGACGTATGTTGAAATTCCTTCGAATATCGCCCAGCAATTAAAGCCCGGCAACAAGAAATCATTCCGTGTAAAGGGAAGCCTGGACAATTTCCGGATATCCGGAGTTGCTCTGATGCCAATGGGTGGCGGTGATTTCATTATGGCCATTAACGCAGCTATGCGCAAGGCCATCCGGAAAGGCAAAGGAGCCAACCTGGTCCTCGAGCTGGAACTTGACAGAAAACCGTTGAAAATATGCCCCGAGCTTCTGGAATGCCTGGCTGATGAACCCGAAGCCATGACTTTCTTTACCAACCTTCCCAAATCCCATCAATTGTATTTCAGCAAATGGATCGAGAGCGCCAAAACAGAACCTACAAAGGCCAGGCGCATAGCCCAGGCCGTTACTGCCCTGTCACGGGGTCACCATTACGGCCAGATGTTGCGTGCGCTGAAACAGGACAGCATCGACCGCTGACCCTTCGGAGATCGGTTTCCATAATTCCTGTTACGCCTCAATTTTTCTAAAGCGGGAGACAGAAAGGGAAAACAGCAGTACCAGGGTACCTGTCATGACAATAAGGTCTGTTCTAAGGCTGAAATGCCCCTGGTTGATCATGGAGGTCCGCAGGGCATCAACCGCATAGGTCAACGGGTTGATGGAAGCGATGACTTTCATCACGCCGGGTATATTGTCCAGCGGATACATGGAGCCGGACAAAAAGAAAAGAGGAACAACCAGGAAATTGGTTACTGCCATAAAACTGGGCATGTCATTGACCAGGGCTCCCACTGCGGAACTGAAACTGACCATGGACAGGGCAAGAATTCCCATCAGGACAAGGGAGAGCAGGAGCATCGTCCAGTTATAGGGATGAAAGCCGAACAGGAGGGCAATCAGGAATAGTACCACTCCCTGAATGACACCGATCGTTGCGCCTCCCAGGGCCCCTCCGAGCATTACGTTGGTCCGGGATACCGGTGCGACCAGGGTCTCCTTCAGGAATCCGAACTGCTTGTCGAATATTATGTTGGCACCCCAGAAAATCGAAGTAAACAGAATGGTCTGGGCGATTACACCCGGTACAATAAACTGGACATAACTTCCGTTGCCGGCGCGCTGAAAAATGGAATTGAAGCCATAACCCAGCGCCAGGAAATATACCAGCGGCTGAACAATACTAAGCATCATACGCAGGCCGGAGCGCCTGTATTTTTTCATTTGTCTGAGCCAAAGGATATAAATGGTTGCCATAAGTTTGATTTGTTCTGAGTTAACGGTTTGTCATCACCCTCCTGATCATTTCCTTCTTACTGTCTGCGTTGCTGAGGGTTTCGTCACGGACTGCCGATCCGGTCAGCTCGAGGTAGGCTTTTTCGAGGGTCTCTGTACCCGTATGTAGTTTGAGGGCCTCTGCCGTTCCGATGCTGACGAGTTTCCCATGGTCTATAATTGCAATCCGGCCGGCGATCGCTTCTGCCTCTGCCAGGTAATGGGTGGTGAAGAATATGGTCATGCCTTCCTGGTCGTTCAACTTCTGGATATAGTTCCACAACAGGTTTCTGGTTTGTGCATCCAGACCCAGTGTAGGTTCATCAAGAAAAAGGATTCGCGGGTGATGTAATAAGCCACGGGCGATCTCGAGTCTGCGCTTCATCCCGCCTGAAAAGGTTTTTACCAGCGAATCCTTCCTGTCCCACAGTTCGACCAGTTTCAGGAGTTCTTCCATACGGGCACGGCTCATTTTCCTGTCCAGATTATAGAGGACCGCATGGAGCTGCAGATTTTCATAGGCCGTAAGATCGCCATCAAGGCTGGGGTCCTGAAACACGATGCCAAAGATCCTTCTGGCAAAAGCCTGGTCTCTGACTACGTCGTGGCCGGCCAGTTCCAGCTGCCCAGCGGTTGGCTGCATCAGGGTCGTAAGCATCTTAATGGTAGTACTCTTTCCAGCCCCGTTGGGTCCGAGAAAACCGAATATTTCACCTTCCTCCACCGTAAAACTCACGTCGTCAACGGCGGCAATCTTTCCAAAGGTTTTGCTGACGTGCTTGACTGAAATGATGGGTTGCATGATCAATATTTATTGTGTTAAAATCGAGTAATAAAGAACCCTTCTGATCGTTTAAAAGAGTATTCAGCCGCAGGGCCCATGAAGTAATTCAAAACAAAGCTGGCATAGAAAAAAATCAAAGTCAACAAAAGACCGGCAAGTTAAGGAGTGCCTTCGGTAAAGACAAGCATTGATCCGGTAAATACTTTTGCAGCACAAATTTCCCGGGAAGCGGTAAACTAATTTTCAACTGCATTGTTGCACAAGAAGGAGAATAGCAGTCCGGCCATTGATGATTGAAATTACCGGTGATGTTATTTTGATGCAAGCCTCTTATTAACAGCCTGTGAATAAATAACTTTGTATAAATACAAATTCAAATAATTACATTTGAACGAGACGGACAGGTTATCCGCAACTTTTTTAACCGGACCTCTATTTGTGAATCTAAAATGGAAAGATTTTGACTGAGACAATTATCAACCTTGAAACCGTTAACCCTATTGAGTTCTTCGGGGTAAACAATGGCAAATTAGATATACTGAAAAAAAAATTCCCGCTTCTTAAGATTCTCTCCCGTGGCACCCAGATCAAGCTGAGTGGCTCACCTGAACAGATCGAATCAGCCAAAGAAAAGATTGACCTGCTGGTTCAGTATCTGGAAAGGAATGGCCATGTCAGTGAGAATTATTTTGAGCAGATCCTCGGGGGTGATGATGCTGAAACCGTGGATCATTTTGTTGACCGGAACCCCAATGATATTCTGGTCTTTGGCCCGAACGGAAAGACAGTCCGGGCCAGGACGGTCAATCAGAAGCGGCTGGTCGCAACAACTGACAAAAATGATATCGTTTTTGCCATCGGTCCTGCGGGTACTGGAAAAACCTATACAGCGGTTGCGCTTGCGGTTCGCGCTTTAAAGAACAAAATGGTGAAGAAGATTATCCTGACCAGGCCTGCAGTGGAAGCAGGGGAAAACCTGGGATTTCTTCCCGGGGACCTGAAAGAAAAAATCGATCCCTACCTGCGTCCGCTATATGATGCCCTGGATGATATGATCCCGGCTGACAAGCTCGGATATTATATGAGTACCAGGACCATTGAAATCGCCCCCCTGGCCTATATGCGCGGCCGCACACTCGATAATGCCTTCATCATCCTGGATGAGGCGCAGAACGCGACGGATCTCCAGATTAAAATGTTCCTCACCAGGATTGGGGCAAACGCAAAAGCCATCATCACCGGAGACCTCACCCAGATTGACCTTCCCAAAAATCAGAAGAGTGGTCTGGCCAAGGCCTTGTATATACTCAAGAATATTGACGGCATTTCACATATAGAACTCGACGAAGAGGACGTAGTCCGTCACCGACTCGTAAAAGCAATCATCAAAGCATACGAAAGGGATAAGAACCTGCACAGCGAACAGGGATTTGTCCCCGAGAAATAGATTTCCCTTCTCCCTTTGAAACAATCGACCCTAGGCCTGTGGAATTATCTGCAGGCTTTTTTACATTTGCATATTATGAAGAGAATATTGTTCCCTATTGTTGTTTTACTCATTTCATGCAGTCACGAAAGAACCTTCAGAAAAGCAGAAGATGCCCAGGATGCCGGCCGGGAGTTTATCCGTGCCTCGCTGGATGGCGATTATGAAAAAGCCCAGTTCTATCTGCTCAGGGATTCCACAAATCAGCTTCTCATGGAAAAATGGGAAAAAGGATTCGAAAAACTGGACGCGGAAACCAAAAAACAATACAAAGAAGCAGATATACTGCCCATAAATATCGCCGCAGAAAGTGATTCGGTGACCAGCTACACTTTTTCCAACAGCTTCAAAAAAGATACGACCACCATTAGGATTGTAAGACAGGAGGGTGAATGGCTGGTTGACCTCAAGGAAATTCTGAACCCTAAAAAGTGATGCTTAAGAACATCTTCCTGATAGGTTTTGCAGGTGGACTGGGAAGTATCGCACGCTTCCTCTGCCAGAAGTATTTGTATGAGTGGAACCCCCACCCCTTCCCTATTGGAACTTTTGCAGTCAATATCTTCGGGTGCTTCCTCATTGGGCTTTTTTATGGTCTTTCTGAAAGAGGGAACATCCTTACTCCTGAATGGAGACTGTTGCTCACATCCGGATTTTGCGGTGGCTTCACGACATTTTCCTCTTTTGCCTACGAGAATATTGTCCTCCTTAAACGGGGAGATTTTATTTATTTCGGCTTGTATACCGCAGGCAGTGTCCTGTTAGGTCTGGTGGCGACCTATTTCGGCATTGCATTGCTTAAACTAATCTGAACGGTATGGACTTAGACGGTAGATCAAAATTGTTGCGCGTATTTACCGGCGAGATTGACAAGATTGGTCATACGCCCTTGTATGAGGCCATTGTCAAGGCCGCCAGAAAGGAAGGCATCGCTGGTGCCACAGTCCTTAGGGGGATCCTTTCTTACGGAGCCAGTACCCGTTTGCATACAGCACAACTGATCGATATATCCGAAGACCTCCCTATTGTGATTGAAATGGTCGACACCGAAGAAATGATTGACCGTTTCCTGCCGGTTCTTCGAGGGCTGTTTGACCAGTGTGGCAGAGGGGGGCTCATTACCACCGAACAGGTGAATGTGCTTTACTATAAACCCAGGAAATAGAAACGGAAAGGGAGGATTCATTCAAAAGCTATCCCCGCTTTTCTTTGTCCGATACCTGTTTTCAAGTACGTTTGCATCATCAACCCAAAAAATATGCTGACAGTCTCCCACCCCTGGCACGGTGTATCTTACGGCGATGGCGCTCCCAGGGTCGTCAATGCCATCATCGAAATTCCACAAGGTTCCCGGGCGAAATATGAAATCGACAAGCAAAGCGGGTTGCTGAAATTGGACCGAGTGATTTATTCCTCTTTTTATTACCCCGTCAACTACGGGTTTATTCCACAGACCTATGGAGAGGATAAGGACCCTCTGGATATCCTTGTGATTACATCTCTCCCCGTACAGGCACTTTGCCTGATGGAGGCCAAGGTTATGGGCGTCATGCAAATGATTGACAGCGGGGATGCTGACGACAAGATCATTGCTGTTGCGGCCAAAGACCCCAGTGTGAATCACTATAACAACATTGAAGAATTGCCAAAGCACTTTTTTGAAGAACTGCGCCATTTTTTTGAGGAGTACAAGAAACTTGAAAATAAAACAGTGGTTGTAGAGGAATTTGGTGACAAGACCACTGCCCTTAAGATTATCGAGGAGGGGCTGAAATCCTACAGGGAAAATTTCAAGGTCTGATTATCAAATCCTGATTAATAACTGATGAAAAATAATAACATGGCAATACAACAGATTCTCATCATTATACTGGTGGGACTTGCAGCTGGAGTGCTCAGCGGCCTGGTGGGTGTCGGCGGAGGAATCATTATTGTACCTGCCCTGGTCTTTTTTTTAGGCTTTAGCCAGCATGAAGCCCAGGGGACCTCTCTGGGTATCCTCCTGCTTCCGGCAGGCATATTTGCCGTTATCAACTATTACAAGCAGGGTTATATTGATCTGAAAGTTGTGATTCTGCTCTTACTCGGGTTTGTAGCCGGGGGATATATCGGCAGCAAGGTTTCTCTGAGTCTTTCAGAGGCGGCCCTCAAGAAAATTTTTGCCGTAATGTTGATCCTCATTGCCGGGAAAATGCTTTTTTTTGATAAATGAGTCAGGGTCAAAAGTACCGCCTGATCGTCTTTAACCGGTGTGTGTGTTTCAGGGTCTCTGAATGAATGATCCCTTTATAGTCTATCCTGTCCACCCTAACTTTCCCGGAGGCATGAATGATTTCCTGGTCGTTCAACAATATCCCCACATGAACTATTTTTCCCTCCTCGTTATCAAAAAATGCCAGGTCCCCGAACCTGGATTCTCTCAATAACCCCACTTCCTCTCCTTGCCCCGCCTGCTGCCAGGCGTCACGCAAAAGGGAAATATTATAAAAATGGAAAACGGTTTGCGTGAACCCGCTGCAGTCAGCGCCAAATACTGATTTGCCACCCCAGAGATAAGGTGTATTCAGAAATTGAAACGATGTTTGTTTAATTGACCGGACATCTTTCTGAGCTTTGGCCGGCTCCCAGAGGGTACCCCGATAGTGAATGATTTTTTTCCGCCAGTAGGTGTGGCCGCTTTTCAGGCCGGTCAGAGAACTACCCAATGGGACATACATGGGGTGGCCGTTGTATTCAATGGGAGTTACCCATTCATGTGTCAGGCTTTCCTCTTCCTTTTCATAGGGTTTAACCGGGTCAGTTTCAGCCACATGACTCTCCTGGCACCACCCCTCATACCCGTCATACTGGCATGTTATCCTGACCCACTGGCCAGGTGCGGTTTCCAAAATCGTACAGCGTTCTCCGAAAACCAGCTGGCTGACCATTTCAGTCTTATGGGAAGGCTCTGCCCTCAAAGGGCTGACGGGAACACAACAGAAGGCTGATTGCATGTCGGAAAGTTACATTTGCGATCGTAAATATCCGGTTTTTGCCCGGATTTTACACCTGTCCCGGGCATGGTTCCCCCTGGATTGGCCTAAACGGTTGAGTCTATCCCAGGAATCCCAGATATTTTGTGAAAATTGGCTGTTGCCTGCATCCTAACAGCAGGAATTTGATTATTTTAATCTGTGCAAAAATCCCGTCTGGACCATATAACCGACCAGGAATTGCTGGACCAATTTTATGCGGATTATGACAATAACTGGCTGGGCATCTTACTTCAGCGCTACGTCCTCCTCCTGTTTGGAGTCTGTATGAAGTATTTAAAGAATGAAGAAGAAGCCAAAGACAGCGTTCAACAGATATTTCTTAAAGCCATAACGGAACTTCATAAATACCGGGTGAATTATTTCAGCTCCTGGATTTACAAAGTTGCACGCAATCATTGTCTGATGAAGCTCAGGGACAGGCAGGGTCGGGTTTCCCTTGCCGTTATGGATGATTTGCCCCTGGTTATTCCGGACGCACAGGCAGAAGACAACCTTTTACAAAAAGAACAGGTCCTTCAACTCATGGCTCTCTCCATGGAGGAGTTGAACGAAGAACAAAAACGCTGCGTAACTTTGTTTTACCTGGAAAAAAAGTCATACCAGGAAATAGCTTCATGTACGGGCTATTCCACTATGCAGGTAAAAAGCTATATCCAGAATGGAAAGCGAAACCTCAAAATATCACTGGACAAAAAATTAAATAAGGTAAGTTGAGTCGCCGTTCTACAGTGACATTGGCGAATTTGCTGCAAAAAAGACTTTGATGATCATGAGTAGTGAATTATTTGACATATTATCCCACAGCAATAAAGATATCGATAACCAGAAACTGATGGATTATCTGAGCGGAAAACTGTCCGAAAAGGAAAAATACGAGCTGGAAAGATTGGTGGCCGGAAATAATTTTGTCCAGGATGCCCTGGAAGGCCTGGAAAGCGTTCAGGATCCTGCGAAAGTGAAGGCTCATGTCAACGAGCTTAAACATGATTTGCAAAAACAGTTGAAGCATGCTACCCACAACCGCAAAAGGAGCCGTATCCAGCAATATCCCTGGATCTATCTTACAATCGTCCTTATACTGGTGATCTGCGTAGTCGGGTATCTCATCATCCACCAACTTCTACACTAGGACCTCCTGATTCGACGGCGAGGCCATTCAAATATTAATGTTGACCAAAGGAGACGGAAATCGTAACTTTAAAGACCTTTCAAAGGTTTTTAAACTTATTTTATGGGTACGCTGCAACAAATTCACCAGTGGAGTGCCACCCATCATCCCAAGTGGCTGGTTGTGTTGAGGGTCGCACTGGGTCTATGCCTCTTTTTCAAAGGCATTTCGTTTATGAATAATGCGGTTCTTCTCGACCAGGTAATGGCTGGCACAGTAGTCTCCAATGCCACAGACTGGCTGCCGATAGCCATCACCTGGGCCCATCTGCTCGGTGGTTTCCTGATCATCATTGGCCTTTTTACCAGGATCGCCGTTCTAATTCAGATCCCAATTCTGGTTGGGGCCGTCATTTTCATCAGCACACACCGGGGCATTTTCGGCAATGGATCCGAAGCTGTATTTGCACTGGTCATTTTGCTCTTGCTGATTTTCTTTTTTATAGAAGGCAGTGGCCCGATTTCGCTGGACAATTACTTCGGGAGGAACCCCAAATAAAGGGATCGTTGTCCCTTTTGGTTCAGAATCTGTTTACTGGTACTGAATGTATACCGGCTGAGGCTTTAGTCTGAGTACTTCTTCCGGCGTGAGCATCCGGCTGTTTGCCTCCCTGAAATCATTCTTGTAAAACAATTTGAATCCGGTGAACTGGACGGGTTCCTTATAAATATAATCTTTGTAGGAGGTGAGTTTTTTGGATTGGACTCCCCAGCCATCCATATCCATGACGATCTGGACTTCTGGACTCTTCTCTATATTTCTATAATTGGTTACCATCGCCTGTGTGAAACGGTGTACAACCAGGATCTTGGGCGGCAGCTGGTTTGTTTTTACCAGGTTGCCCAGGTACTGGGTCACGAAATTGATGTCTGCAGCATCCATGGTTCCTATGACCGTTCCGGGCTTCTTGCCGGTTTTCATAGAGAATTCGGGATCAATACCCAGGTGAACCTGTGGCATTTTGAGGTATTTTTCCAGCATGGGGATTTCTTCCTGGACCGTGCTTTTCCCTACCTGTACATCCAGAAAAACGATGGCGTCGATCTTTGCTGCCATTTTCAGTATGGTATCTATCTGCTTAAAGGGCATGCGCAAGCGAAATTTTCCACCCTTGCCCGGGGCACCCTGTGCGGTAACAGCAATGTAATGGAGGGCGGGTTGCACAACGGTGGCAGAATCCGCAGCCTGCCATTTCTTCACATCAGCCATGAGCCTCTGCATCATCTCGGGCTCAGGGTACTGGCCCAGAATCCCCATATTCTTCGAATAAAGATTTCCGTAATAGGCTACAATCCGTTTAAAGGGAAGAATGGCTCCGGCATTCGGGTAAACTGCCTTGACTGGCCATTTACCGGAGGAATCGCCGTTGGTCAGGCGTGAAAGTTTCTGGTTATATAGAAGAGTATCTAAGACAGAAGAAGCTTTTTTGGCCAGGGAATCCTCATTCGCTTTTTTCGAATCTGCCGCGACGGCATTCCTGTTGCCGTCATGATTACGGCCACCAATTGAGTTTACGGCATACAAAACGCCTGTTGCCACGATTGCAAGGCTGAAAACGGAATAGAGTACACGTTTCTTGACTACACCAGGCCGGTATCCTGTTTTCTCAGGGTTTTGCATAGAGTAATGGGTATTCAATTTTATAAGATATGAGATTAATAAACATCCAAAGAACGCAGCTTTTCCGGTTTTATTTTATGTGCCTTTTCCCCGCGGCCAGAGACCGCAAACAGCGACACACAACCATCATACTTAGGTGAAAAATCTTGCCTTGAAGCAGGAGGGTTAACCGGGATTCCGCAAACCGTGGATAATTCGCAGCGCAAATATAAGCAGAAGTTAAGATAAATTACTTCTTATTGAGGGGAAGTTTTTGGAGATGTGCCAGATCGGTAGAAAATTAACATTTTGTAAAGCAGAGGTATATTCGAGAATGGCCCGCATACCGGCCAGCCAATCCCTGACAGGAATAAAAGTTTTGCGGTTAATTCCCTGGCATAAGGATATGAGGCTGATTTAAGATGAAATGCCGCACAGCAGCCTGGGTGTTGTCGGGGCGGAAAATTTATTCAGTAAACTTCCATCTGAGTTGATCGGGCCTTTTGCCGGCCAGGCAATCTGAAATTTTATCTGCCGCGTCGTCAAGATAATTTTTGGAGGAAGATTCAGGAATCCTGAGGGTAAGAAATCCATTTTTGAATCCATCCAGAGCAGTTTCAAGTTCCTGGATAGCCCGATCTGGTTTGAAATTATTTCCCGCTGCTTCCAATTCAATGTTTAACCTGGCATGGGGAACCAGGATGTCTATTGTCCTGAAGCCCGTCTGCTCTTCCAGGATAGCGGGTACCCCCCGGAGTTTCAGGGCAAAGTACAATGAAATGCTTTCCATCGTCACTCTCGAAACGCAGATTTTTTCCTCATACCAGATTTGACAGGGCCTGCATAGCGGATAGCCAAATTTTTCAGACGTATGGAGGAATAATTTCTCCTCGATGACCGTTAAACATTCCCTGCAGGTATATTCCCGTTTGGATTTTGTCATTTTGCAGCAGGTTAGGATTCAGCCTAATGGAAACGCCCGGCAGTTGCTGATTATTGTATATTTACCTCTTGAGCAGCCGTTACTGACCTCGTCGAAAGTAACGAACCCTTTTCCGCATGTAAAAAGGGTCAAGGTTAATCTGGCGGGTTCGGGGCCGAAGATTTTCTATCCCTGGCGGGGTGAATGGAACGGAACGGTAACTGTCGCAATTAACCCTTGAATTGTCGTGTGCTCCTCCTGAAAAGTAGTAAATTTTATTCCAGCTTTGGATGTCTGGACCTTTTACCATTCGACAGATAAAAAGAACCACCATGAATAACAGGAATACCCAGTCAAAAGCAACCTTATGGACAGGTACCATCATCCGCATCCTTTGTATCCTCTTTCTTCTTTTTGATGCTATCATGAAAATAGCCAGGGCAAAAGCGGCCGTTGAAGCAAGCAGTGAACTGGGCTGGCCTGTGGCTTTTGTACAGGGCCTCGGAATCGTCCTATTGTCCTGCACCATTCTTTATATCCTGCCAAGAACGGCGGTATTGGGTGCCATACTGCTTTCGTCATACCTCGGAGGGGCGACGGCAATCATGTTTCGTGCCGATGTTCCCGGACATCCGTATTTTTTCCCGGTGATTTTCGGGGT
>Ga0318562_10000398_pt1 | contig 19577 bp, 17 predicted proteins | sample GRESIP066b5f18_FD_203688 | JGI IMG/M metagenome (GOLD analysis project Ga0318562, IMG submission 203688) | Tropical soil microbial communities from Luquillo Experimental Forest, Puerto Rico - GRE.SIPMG.066b5f18 | ecosystem: Environmental > Terrestrial > Soil > Tropical forest > Bulk soil... | reverse complement strand
GGCCGAGTGCGATCGAAGTGGATACCTGCCGGTTCTATGGCCATCATTCCGGCGATGCGCAGCTCTACCGCGGCAAGGACGAGGTGAAACGGCTACGCGAGGAGCGCGATTGCCTGAAGCACTTCCGCCGCCGGGTCACGGAAGCCGGCCTGCTGGAGACGCGGGAGCTGGATGCGGTGGACGATGAGGTGGCGGGCCTGATTGAGCAGGCGGTCGCGACGGCACGGTCGGCGGAGCCGCCGGACGCCGCGGCCCTGCTGACAGATGTCTATGTGTCCTACTAGGGATTGCGTGCCATGCCAGTGAAGACCATCCGCCAGGCGTTGCAGGAAGCGCTGATTCACGAGATGCGCCGCGATCCGCGGGTGGTGGTGATCGGCGAGGACGTATCGGGCGGCGCCGGCACCGAAGGCGGGCGTGATGCCGCCGGCGGCGTACTCGGCGTCACCAAGGGCCTGATCAAGGAGTTCGGCGAGAGCCGGATCATCGACACGCCGATCACCGAATCGGCGATCATGGGCGCCGCGGCCGGCGCCGCGGTCACCGGGCTGCGGCCGGTGGCGGAGCTGATGTTCTCCGACTTCCTGGGTGTCTGCTTCGATCAGATCTTCAACCAGGCGGCAAAGTTCCGCTACATGTTCGGCGGCAAGGCGCGCACGCCGCTGGTGATCCGCACCATGGTCGGCGCCGGCCGCAGCGCGGCGGCACAGCATTCGCAAAGTCCGTATCACATCTTCACCAGTGTACCGGGTCTGAAGGTGGTGGTGCCGTCCAATGCCTACGATGCCAAGGGACTGCTGATCCAGGCGATCCGCGACGACGACCCGGTGGTGTTCTGCGAGCACAAGCTGATGTACGACCTGCGCACGGACGTGCCGGATGAGGCCTATACGATACCGTTCGGCGAGGCCAACGTGGTGCGCGACGGCGACGACGTCACGGTGGTCGCGCTGGCGCGCATGGTGCACTACACGATGGAGGCCGCGGAGAAGCTGGCTGCGGAAGGCATCGAGTGCGAGGTGATCGATCCTCGCACCACGTCGCCACTGGACGAGGACACGATCCTCGACAGCGTCGAACGCACCGGGCGGCTGGTCGTGGTGGATGAGGCGACGCCGCGCTGCAGCATGGCTACCGACATCGCGGCACTCGTCGCCGACAAGGCGTTCGCGGCGTTGCAGGCGCCGGTGCGCCGGGTGACGGCGCCGCACACACCGGTGCCGTTCGCGCCCGCACTGGAGAAGTTGTACATCCCCGATCCGGACCGCATCGCCGCCGCGGTACGCGAGGTGCACGGGTACGCGCGATGATCACCGCGATCACCATGCCGAAATGGGGTCTGACCATGACCGAGGGCAAGGTGGTGCAGTGGCTGAAGCAGTCAGGCGCGGCGTTCGCGCCCGGCGACGAGTTGTTGGAGATCGAGACCAGCAAGATCACCAACGTGGTCGAGGCCGATGCAGCCGGCACGCTGACACGGATCGTGGCGCCGGAGGGTACCACGCTGCCGATCGGCGCGCTGCTGGCGGTGATCGCGCCACCGGAAACGCCGACCTCGGACATCGACGCGTTCGTCGCCCAGTTCGTCGTGGCCGAGCCGGCGGATACGGCGACGGAGGAAGCGACTGCGGCCGCGCCGCGCGAGGTGCAGGCGCTCGGACGCACGTTGCGCTGTCTGGAACTGGGCAGCGGGGACGCGGTGCCGCTATTGTTGCTGCACGGCTTCGGTGGCGATCTCAACACGTGGATGTTCAATCAGCCCGCGTTCTGCGAACGCCGCCGGACGTTGGCGCTGGAACTGCCCGGACACGGGCTGTCCAGCAAGGACGTGGGTGCCGGGGACGCCGCGTTCTTCACTGATGTGATCGAGGCGGCGCTCGATGTCGAGCGCGTTCATGTCGTCGGACACTCGATGGGTGGGGCGCTGGCGATCGCGCTGGCGGCGCGGCTGCCGGAACGCATTGCGAGCGTCACCTTGCTGGCGCCCGCGGGACTCGGGCCGGAGATCAACCGCGACTTCATCGAAACCTTCATGCGGGCCTCGCGGCGCCGCGAGGCGGTGACGGCGCTACAGCTGCTGGTGCATGATCCGTCGCTCATCGGCCGCGCGATGGTGGAGGAGTTCCTGCGCTACAAGCGGCTGGACGGCGTGGTGGGTGCACTGGAAACGATCGCGCACGCCTGGTTCCCGGATGGCCGGCAGGCGGTGGATCTGGTCGCGTCGCTGCGCGCGCTGACCATGCCGGTGCAGGTGATCTGGGGGCGCGACGATCGGATCATCCCGGCCGCCCATGCCGTAGCGGCATCGTCTGCACAGGTGCATATACTGGACGGCGTCGGGCATCTGCCGCACATGGAAAAGGCCGGCGAGGTGAACCGGCTGATCAGGGCGATGATCGGCACAGGCTGAGGGTCAGCCGACACCGAGCGCCGATCTTCCCCAGGCCCGCATCGCCAATTGGCGACTGGCGATGATGTGCGTCAACACAGTCAGGATGTCGCGCCGGATAATGGCAAGCGCATCCACGTCGTACACCGACCGCGCCCCACAGACCTCGACCAGCTTCTCCACTGCCCATTGCACCTGATGCTGTGCGTAGGTCATGTCGCGCCGCGTCCGCAGCACGTACTCCTCGGGAATCGCCGCGCCGTTCTCGACCATCGCCTCGGCGGCCGCACGACCGGTGTGCATCGTCCGTGTGGCGGCATCGATGGCGGCCGCGGCTTCGGCGACCGTGATCTGCACGAATTCGCTTTCCGCCGTGCGCGCCATGCCGCGTGACACCCGCTTGCGCAGGTTTGTCATCGCGACCGCCAGCGCGCGATTGCCCAGCGCGATCGCGACCGGTGGCAGCGAGTAGTTCACGAACAGTCCACGCGGTGCGCGCACCATCGGATAGTCCGGATGCACCGCCGCACCAGGCGGCGTCCCGGCGTGCATCTCGCTGAGCAGCGCGCAACGATGCTCCGGCACGAAGACGTCGCGCAGCAGCAGCGAACGGCTGCCGGTGCCGGCGAGGCCGAGCACGTGCCAGTCGTCGATGATCTCGATTTCGGTGAACGGCACCAGCAGGTAGCCGACACTGTCGGGATCGCGATCAGGATCGAAAAATGCGCCGATGATCGCCCAGCGTGCGTGCGTGCTGCCGCTGGAGAACGGATACTGCCCGTTCAGGCGCCAGCCGCCGGCGACGCGTCGGGCCACCGTGCGCGGCGCCAGCGAGGACGATGCCAGCGCCTGCGGATCGTCGCCCCACACGTCGATCTGCGCCTGCAACGGGAACGATGCGAGCAGCCACTGGTGTTCGCCAAGCACGGCATAGACCCAGGCCGAGGACGCGCAGCCTTCCACCAAGGATTCGATGATTCGCGAGAACAGCGAATAGCGAAGCTGCAGCCCGCCGAAGCGACGCGGCTGGGTGATGCGCAGGATGCCGATGCGGTGGAAGTCGGCGATCGTCTCGCGCGGCACGTCGCGCGCGGCGATAGTGGCCGCGGCGCGTTCGGCAAGCACCGGAATCAGCGCCCGCGCCTGCTCCAGCAGATCGTGCTCCGCTGCCTCCATCAGCGGTTCATGCCGCGCACCGCGTCGCAGACGGCCCGTGTCACCTCTGCCGTTGTCGCCTTGCCGCCGAGATCGGGCGTCATAAGGCCAGCCGCACAGACCTGCTCCACCGCACGCATCAGTAGATCGGCCGCCGGCTTCTCGCCGAGATGCTCCAACATCATCGCGCCGGTCCAGAAGCTGGCGACCGGATTGGCGATCCCCTTGCCGGTGATGTCGAACGCCGAACCGTGGATCGGTTCGAACATCGACGGGCTGCGCCGCTCGGGATCGACGTTGCCGGTGGGGGCGATGCCGAGTGACCCGGCGAGCGCGGCGGCGAGATCGGACAGGATGTCGGCGTGCAGGTTGGTCGCCACCACGGTGTCGATCGTTTGCGGCTTGCGCACCATGCGCATGGTCATCGCATCGACCAGTTCCTTGTCCCAGCTCACGTCGGGATAGTCATGCGACACCAGGCCGGCGATCTCGTCCCAGAACACCATGCCGTGGCGCTGCGCATTCGACTTGGTGACGACGGTGAGCAGCTTGCGCGGGCGCGATCGTGCGATGTCGAAGGCGAAGCGCATGATCCGCTCGACGCCACGGCGGGTAAAGATCGCGGTCTCGGTTGCGACCTCCTCGGGGAAGCCGCGATGCACACGTCCGCCGTGGCCGGCGTACTCGCCCTCGCTGTTCTCCCGCACGATCACCCAGTCGAGGTCACCGGGGCCGACGTCTCGCAGCGGCGAGACGATGCCGGACAGGATTCGCGTCGGACGCACGTTGGCGTACTGGTCGAGACCCTGGCAGATCGGCAGCCGTAAGCCCCAAAGCGTGATGTGGTCCGGGATGTTCGGATCGCCGACCGCGCCGAAATAGATCGCATCCGCGGTGCGCAGCCAGGCGAGCGCATCGGCCGGCATGAAGCTGCCATGCTTGCGATATCGGTCGGAGCCCCAGTCGTAGTGATCGACGGCCAGACTGAAGCCGCCGTCACGCGCGGCGACGGCCTGCAGCACTTCGAGACCGGCGCTGATGACCTCGGGGCCGATGCCATCGGCTGGAATGGAGGCGATGCGGTGCTGGCGCATGGTGGTTTCCCCAGGTCTGGCGAGGACGTATCGCGCGGGGCGGCCGGTGGCAACACCGCGTCAACAAGGCGTGAGACAAACGAAGTTGCTCGCACAGGCGATTTGCCGGACCCGTCCGGCCCGGCATATTCGGCCACTTCGGGATCGAGAAATGAATCATTCGACGCATCAGCTGAGCGCCACAGAGGCGTTGTCTGATCGGCCGGCAGATGCCGAATCGGCATTCGTGACGGCGGGTGGCACCATGGCTGCCCTGATCGGTGCGAAGGACTGGTCGGCAAGCCCACTCGGTCCGCCGGCCGCCTGGCCGCAGAGCCTGCGGACCGCGCTGCGCATCCTGGTCACGTCGCGCTATGCCATGTGGCTCGGCTGGGGAAGCGGGCTGACGTTCTTCTACAACGATGCCTATGCTTCGATGACGCTCGGTGCGAAGCATCCGTGGGCGTTGGGTCGTCAGGCCTCCGAGGTATGGGCCGAGATCTGGCCGGATGTCGGCCCACGCACCGAGACCGTCATGCGGACCGGCAAGGCGACCTGGGACGAAGCTCTGCTCCTGTTCCTGGAACGTCACGGATATCCCGAGGAAACCTACCACACCTTCTCGTACAGCCCGTTGCCCGACGATGCAGGTGCAGTCGGCGGCATGCTGTGCGTCGTCACCGAGGACACCGACCGCGTCATCGGCGAACGTCGGCTGGCCACCCTGCGCGAACTCGCGGCATTGCTTGCAGCCGTGCGCACGGAGCCGGACGTGCTGGCAGCGATCGAGCAGGGGCTCGCCACCAATCAGCGCGACCTGCCGTTCGCCGTAGCCTGGCTGTTCGACACGGAGGCGAAGCGCGCGCGCCTGGCGTGCGCCACCGGCATCGCGCGCGAGCATCGGCTCGCGATACCGGACATCGATTTTGCGGACGTACCGGAGGATCATCCGGCGGCGCGGATCCTTGGCGGCGCGCCGCAGGTGACCATCGACAATCTGGCGCCGTTCGGCCCACTCCCTACCGGCGCCTGGGACCGGCCACCGCATCGTGCCCTTGCGGTACCGATCGTTCAGCAGGGGCAGACCAAGCCGGCTGGAATGTTGTTGGTCGGACTCAATCCATATCGGCCACTGTCGGAGAGGCATACCGGCTTCGTCAATCTGGTGGCCTCGCAGATCGCCTCGGGCCTGGCCAGCGCGCGCGCCTACGAAGCCGAGAGGCAACGCGCCGAAGCGCTTGCCGAGATGGACCGCGCGAAGACCGCGTTTTTCTCCAACGTCAGCCATGAATTCCGCACGCCGCTGACGCTGATGCTCGGCCCGCTGGAAGAGGAGATCGCCCAGCGCGGCGCGGCTGCCGCCGACCGGCTGGGCATGGTCCATCGCAACGGGCTGCGACTGCTGCGTCTGGTCAACACGCTGCTGGATTTTTCCCGCATCGAGGCAGGGCGGGTGCGCGCGACATATCGTCCGACCGACCTCGCGGCCTACACCGCCGAGCTGGCCAGCAACTTCCGCTCGGCCTGCGAGCACGCCGGACTGGCGCTCACCGTCGATTGCGCGCCCATGCCCGCCCGCGCAGGTGTACGTCGATGCCGACATGTGGGAACGCGTCGTGCTGAACCTGGTGTCCAACGCGTTCAAGTACACGCTGGCTGGCGGTATGACCGTCACTGTGCGGCTGGCCGATGCCCTGACGGCCGAGCTTCTCGTCAGCGACACCGGTGTGGGCATCCCCGAGAACGAGCTGCCGCGCATATTCGATCGGTTCCATCGCATCCAGGGTCAGGCGGCACGGACGATGGAAGGGACCGGCATCGGTCTCGCACTGGTGGGTGAGCTGGTTCGTCTGCACGGCGGCACGATCGAGGTGCGCAGCAAGGTCGGTGACGGCACCACGGTACGCGTTGCGTTGCCACTCGGCTGTGCGCATCTGCCGGCCGAGCAGGTTTCGCAGGATCGCGGCCGTACCACGCCGGAGGGCATCGCCGCCGCTTCCTTCGTGGCGGAAGCGATGCGCTGGCTGCCGCAGTCGGGAAGCCGGTCCGATCCGGACGCCGGCATCCTGGAGTCGGCGACCGCGCTCGTGAATGCGGCCGATCCCGCGTCGGATCGCGCGGTGCGCCCGCGTGTCCTGCTGGCCGACGATAATGCGGATATGCGCGACTACGTCACACGCCTGCTGGGGGCGCAGTATGACGTTCGCGTCGTGGAGGACGGCGAGGCCGCGCTGCGGGTCATCGGTGAACAGCGTCCGGACGTTGTGCTGAGCGACGTCATGATGCCGCGCCTCGATGGCTTCGGACTGCTGGCGGCGATGCGGGCCGATCCACACCTGCGCGACCTGCCAGTGATCCTGCTGTCGGCCCGCGCCGGCGAAGAAGCGCATGTGGAGGGTCTCGACGCCGGCGCGGACGATTATCTGGTGAAGCCATTCGCCGCGCGCGAATTGCTGGCGCGCGTGCGTTCAAACCTGGAGCTGGCACGGATTCGTCGTGAGGCGGCCGAGCAGATTCGCGACGAGGCGCGGCGGCTGGAGCTGCTCAATCGCACCGGCAATGCCATTGCGGCCGAGCTCGACCTCGAGCGATTGGTGCAGGCGGTGACCGATGCGGCGGTCGAACTGACCGGAGCGGAATTCGGCGCATTCTTCTACAACGTGCCGAACGATGCCGGCGAGTCGTACACGTTGCATACTCTGTCCGGCGCCCCGGGCGAGGCGTTCGCCGACTTTCCGATGCCGCGCGACACGAAGGTGTTCGACCCGACCTTCCGCGGCGAAGGGGTCGTTCGTTCGGACGACATAACGCACGACCCACGCTACGGCCAGAACCCACCCTATGACGGCAAGCCGATGGGCCACCCCTCGGTGCGCAGCTATCTCGCCGTGCCGGTGGTCTCGCGTTCGGGCGAAGTGATCGGCGGGCTGTTTTTTGGCCACTCGGCAACCGGTGTGTTCAGCGAGCGCGATGAACTGATCGCCGGCGGCATCGCGGCGCAGGCGGCGATCGCGATCGACAACGCACGGCTGTACCGCGCCAGCAGGCAGGCCGAGGAGAGCCTGCGTCAGCTCAATGAAAGCCTCGAACAGCGCGTGTCGGCGGAGATCGCCGAGCGGATGCGCGCCGAAGAGCTGCTGCGGCAGGCGCAGAAGATGGAGGCCGTGGGACAGCTTACCGGCGGCGTGGCGCACGATTTCAACAACCTGCTCACCGCGGTCTGCGGTGGCGCCGATACGCTGCGACGCCTGTTGCCGGAGGAACTGGGACCGCACGGCGACCGCATCCGGCGCGCCGTGCGCATGATCGAAGCGGGATCGGAGCGGGCGGCGACATTGACGCAGCGCCTGCTGGCGTTCGCGCGGCGTCAGGCGCTCGATTCGCGTCCGCTGGACGCGAACAAGCTGGTCGCCGGCATGTCCGAGCTGCTGCGGCGCACGCTCGGTGAGGCGGTCGCGATCGAGACCGTGCTGGCCGGTGGACTGTGGCGGACCATGGCTGATCCGAACCATCTGGAGAGCGCCTTGCTCAACCTTGCGGTGAACGCGCGCGACGCCATGCCGAACGGCGGCAGACTGACGATCGAGACGGCGAACACCTACCTGGACGAGACATATGCGCAGCAACATGAGGAGGTTCGGTCGGGGCAGTATGTGATGATCGCCGTGTCCGACACCGGGACCGGCATGACGAAGGCGACGATGGAGCGGGTGTTCGAGCCGTTCTTCACCACCAAGGAGGTCGGTCAGGGCACCGGCCTGGGGCTCAGTCAGGTCTACGGCTTCATCAAGCAATCCGACGGTCACATCAAGCTGTACAGCGAACTGGACCATGGGACGGTGGTGAAGCTGTACCTGCCGCGTCTGATCGGTGAAGGCCAATTCGATGCCGAGGTCGAGGCGACCGTCGCCGCAACGAACGGCGGCTCCGGCGAACTGGTCCTGGTGGTGGAGGACGACGAAGCGGTGCGCGCCTACAGCACGGAGGCGCTGCGCGAGCTGGGCTACCGCGTGCTTGCGGCGGCCAATGGCTGGGCGGGACTGGAACTGCTGGCGCGCTTTCCAGCCATCCGTCTGCTGTTCACCGATGTCGGGCTGCCCGGCGGCATGACCGGCCGACAGCTGGCCGACAAGGCGCGGCAACAGCGCCCGGACCTTCTGGTGCTGTTCACCACCGGCTATGCGCGCAATGCGATCGTGCACGGCGGGATCCTGGATCCCGGCACGCACCTGCTGCCCAAGCCGTTCACCTACGCGGCGCTGTCAGCGAAGATCCGGACTCTGCTGGAGGGGTGACCGCGGCGTCTGCACCGGCGGACATGGCGGCAACGCGGTGCCGTCCTGGCAGGACGCATCGGCAACGTTGCGTGTATGAGGTGATGACGGCAGAATCGGAACACGAAAGGTCCGAGCAGCATGTCGCCTCCACACCAGGACCTGACCCGTACCACCCTCTCCGTGCTGTTCATCGGCGGGCTGATCGTCGCCTGCTTCTGGGTGATGCGACCGTTCCTGCCGGCGATCGTCTGGGCGTTGACCCTGGTGATCGCGACCTGGCCGCTGATGCTGCAGGTGCAGCACTTTGCCGGCAACCGTCGAGGCATCGCCGTGCTGGTGATGACGCTGGCGCTGCTGCTGGTGCTGATCGTGCCGTGCTGGCTGGCGGTGAGCATCGTGGTCGCGAATACCGATGAGATCGCCGACCTGGTACGAACGCTGCTGTCGATGCGGGTGCCGCCGCCGCCGGACTGGGTCGCCGAACTGCCGCTGATCGGCGAGCGGCTCGCGCAGGCGTGGGGACAGCTGACCTCGGCCGGCGTGCGCGACCTGGCGCCGAGGCTGACGCCGTATGCCGGGGCACTGACGGGATGGCTGGTCTCCGCCGTCGGCAGCGTCGGCGAGAACCTGTTGCAGTTCCTGCTGACCGTGGCGATCGCCGCCGTCATGTATGCCGGTGGCGAGCGGGCCGCCGCCACTGTCCTTCGCTTTGGCCGGCGGCTGGCCGGCAACCGCGGCGAACTGGCGGTCCGGCTCGCCGGACAGGCGATCCGCGGCGTGGCACTCGGCGTGGTGGTGACCGCGGTGGCGCAGAGCGTGGTGGGCGGCGTCGGCCTGGCGGTCGCCGGTGTGCCGTTCGCCCCATTGCTGACCGCGTTGATGTTCATCCTGTGTCTTGCGCAGCTTGGTCCCGCGCTCGTGCTGATCCCGGCGGTGATCTGGATGTATTACGCCGGTGACGCGGTGTGGGCGACGGTGCTGCTCGTCTTCACGATCGTCACCATCACGATGGACAACTTCCTGCGGCCGTTTCTGATCCGCAAAGGGGCCGATCTGCCGCTGTTGCTGATCCTGGCCGGGGTGATCGGGGGCCTGATCGCGACCGGCCTGTTGGGCATCTTCATCGGTCCCACGGTGCTGGCGGTCGCCTACACGCTGCTGAACGCCTGGATGGAGGAGACAGGCCCCGAACCGCAGCCGCCGGCGCCGTGACCCTCAATTCCAGCGCGGCTGCAGGACGATCATGGCGAGAAAGAACAGCCCGATCATGGCGGCCGGTATCGCCAGGATCAGCAGCACGCCAGCGGCCAGCCGGCGTTGTCCGTAGGCGTTCAGCCACAGGCCGCCGCCAAGCACCGCCCCGACGCCGCCCAGCATCGCCAGCCAGAGCAGGATGTTGAACTCGGACACCGTGCCGTCGCTCACACCCCAGAGAAAAAAGAACACCACCGCTGCCGCCGCCAGCGCGTCGATGCCGAACAGAATTCCGAACGCTACCATAACGTGCGAGATTACCGGTCCGGATCGGCATGGCAAGACGCCGCCAGCCGCAGCGCGACCTGACCCTGTTCCACCACGCCGATGACCGTCGCCGCGATCCCCTGGCTGCGCAGTGCGGCCACGCAAGCCTCGGCACAGTCTCCCGCGATCCCGGCCAGCAATCCGCCCGACGTCTGCGGATCGAACAGCAACGCGGCCCTCGGCGTGTTCTCGAGGCCGGGCAGCAGGCGGCGGTTCTCCGGCGCCAGCGTGCTTGCCACGCCATGCGCGGCAAGCTCCACCGCGCCCGGCAACGCGGGGAGCTGATCCGGCCACAGCACCGCGCCGACACCGGAGGCGCGCAGCATCTCCAGCAGGTGTCCCGTGAGGCCGAAACCGGTCACGTCGGTGCACGCCCCGGCGCCGAATTCGCGCAGCACGCGCGAGGCGACGGCGTTGCTCATCCGCATGGACGCGATCGCCGCCTGTAGCCAGGGCGCGCGCGCCAGGCCCTGCATGTGTCCGGCGAGCACGATGCCGGTGCCAAGCGGCTTGGTGAGCACCAGGGCGTCGCCGTCGCGCAGTCCCGCCTTGCGCAGCAGCCTCGCCGGGTCGGCAAGTCCGGTCACGGCGAACCCCAGTGCCGGTTCGGCCGCCTCGGCGCTGTGGCCGCCCACCAGGGTGCAGCCGTCCGCTGCCAACGTCCGGCTGGCGCCTTGCAGCATGTCGGACAGCTCGATCCGCATCCTGGCGCCCGACGAATAGGGCACGGCGGCCACCGCCAGCGCCGTCCAGGGCCGTGCGCCCATCGCATGCAGGTCGGAGAGCGCATGGGCGGCGGCGATCTCGCCGAACACGAACGGGTCGTCGATGAAGGCGCGGAAGTGATCGACGCTCTGCACCAGGACAGTCCCCGGTGGCGGCCGCATCACCGCGGCATCGTCCGGTGCATCGAGCCCGATCAGGACATCGGCCCCGGGCGCCCGGGGCAGATCGGCCAGAGCCCCGGCCAGCACCTCGGCGCCGACCTTGGCGCCGCAGCCGCCGCAACGCATCGGATCGCCGGGATCGCCCTGCATCGGCGCCATCGGCTCCTGGTACATGCGCATCCAGCGCCGGTCGATCCAATCCTTCCAGCGCCACACCAGGCGCCCCCAGACGGCCACACCGTTGCGCCACGCGACTGCGCGTCCGTCGCCCAGGCCGAGGATCGCCAGGGCGTCCGACTGCGGACGCCAGCGGCGGGGCGGCCGGCCACGAGCGGCACGACGCAGGTTGGCCGCCAGGGGTGCGCCGGCGCGCACCGCCCAGACGCCGGACTTGGGCCGGGGATTGCCCTCGATCGCGGCGCAGTCACCGGCGGCGAAGACAGTGTCGTGACTGATGCTGCGGAGCGTCGCATCCACCCTGACGCAACCCGCCTCGTCGCAGGCGAGGCCGGAGGCGGCGAGCAGAGCCGGCCCCACCACGCCGGTCGCCCAGAGCGCCGTCGCGACCTCCAGGAAACTGCCGTCGGACAGCGCGAGCCTGCCGTCGGACCAAGAGGCGGCGCGCACACCGCACACCAGCTCCACGCCCGCATCCACCAGCGCGGCGCGCACCACGGATCGCGCATAGGCCGGTGCATTCGCCGGCGGCTCCGGCGCGTCGCACACCAGCACGATGCGCACCTGCTCGCGATAGCGCCGTGCCAGGGCCAGTGCCAGCTCGGTGCCGCCGGCGCCGCCGCCGACCACGGCAACGCGGACGCCTGGGTGCAGCCCGGCCTCCAGCGCCGCCAGCCGCTCCAGGAACCGACCGATCGGCTTGACCGGCAGGCCGCCATCCGGCGGCAACGCCGGCGTGCCGCCGACATCGATCGACAGCAGATCGAATGGCACGTCGGGGCGCCCGTTCACCGCGACGCGGCGATCCGCCAGATCGATGGCGGTGGCCTCCGCCAGAATCAACCGAGCGCCGGCACTCGCCGACAGGGGTGCCAGATCGATGTGCGCCTGTTCGAAGCTGTAGTCGCCGCGGATCAGCCCAGGTAGCATGCCGGTGTAGGGCGTCTCCGGCTCCCGGCCGATCAGGGTCAGCCGCACACCCGGCTCTCGCCGCATGGCGAACCGGCGCAGCACCTCGACGTGCGCATGACCTGCGCCCAGCAGGACGAGGTCGGTCGTGATCGGCGCGCGGGGCTGCATGTGCGTGACCCTAGCCCGCTTGCGGCGAGTCGGCGGAGCGGCGAGGATCATCGGCATGACCTGGTCCATTCTGGTGCGCGATCCGGCGACCGGTGCGCTGGGCGCGGCGGTGGCGACCCGGTTCTTCGCGGTCGGCGCGCTGGCGATCCACGTCGAGGGCGGCGTTGCGGCACTCGCTACGCAGGCGCTGATCAACCCGATGTACGGGGGGGCCGGAATGGCGCGGCTACGCGCCGGCGAGGCGCCCGATGCCGTCGCGCCGGCGCTGCTGGCCGCGGATGCCGGCAGCGATCACCGGCAGCTCCATATCGTCGATGCGCATGGCCGTATCGCGCAATACACCGGCGACTGCTGCGTGTCCTGGTGCGGCGCGGTGCGCGGCACCGACGTGTCCGTCGCCGGCAACATGCTGGCGGGCGCGGCGGTGGTGGAACGCACGCTCGAGGCGTTCCACCGTGCCCCGGGCACGCTGGCGGAGCGACTGATCGGCGCGCTGGAAGCAGGAGAGTCGGCGGGCGGTGACAGGCGCGGCAAGCAGTCGGCGGCGCTGAAGATCTGCACGCGCGATCCCTGTCCCGACCTCGACATCCGCACCGACGATCATCCCGACCCGCTGGCCGAACTGCGCCGGCTCCACGCGGTGAGCCAGGAGCGGTTCGCAGTGTTCCGCCGCTTCCTCGCCGGCGCGGACAGCCCGTGCGGCGTGTTCGATCGCACCGTGATCGATGCCGCCATTGCGCGCGAGGGAAAACCGCCTAACTGACCGCGATAACAACGACACTGGGGAGCTTCACCATGCGCCGCCTTCTGCTCGCCGCGGCCTGCGTACTGATCACCGCGATGCCGGCGTTCGCGCAGACGCTGCGGATCGCGCTGGCCCAGGACCTGGACGTACTCGACCCGACCCTCGCAACCAGCTATGTCGGCCGCATCGTGTTTGCCGGGCTGTGCGACAAGCTGTTCGACATCGACGAGAAGCTTAACATCGTCCCCCAGCTCGCCACCGGCTACGAGTGGGCCGATGACAGGACGCTGGTCATCCATCTGCGCCCGGGCGTGAAGTTCCACGACGGCGAAGTGCTGGACGCAGCGGCGGTGAAGTACTCGCTGGAACGCCACCTGACGCTGCAGGGCAGCTACCGCAAGAGCGAGATCAGCTCTATGGATCATGTCGATGTGGTCGATCCGGCCACCGTGCGCGTGGTGCTGAAGAGCCCGTCCGGAGCGTTCCTGGCGCAGTTGACCGATCGTTCCGGTATGATCCTGCCGCCCAAGGCGACCGAGGCCGCGGGCAAGGAATTCGCCAGCCATCCAGTGTGCAGCGGACCGTTCCGTTTCGTCGAGCGCGTGCCGCAGGATCACGTGACGCTGGAACGCTTTCCCGACTACTGGAACCCCGGCAGCATCCATTTCGACAAAGTGGTCTACCAGGTGTTCGTCGACTCATCCGTGCGCCTCGCCAACCTGAAGGCGGGCACCACCGACCTCGTCTCGTTCATCGCGCCGACCGACGCGGCGGCGGTGAAGGCGGATTCCAGGCTGAGGCTCGTGGTGTTCGATGGGCTCGGCTACGCCAGCATCACCAACAACCTCGACAACGGTCCGCGCTCCAATACGCCGTACGGCAAGAACGCCTTGGTGCGCCAGGCCATGGATGCGGCGATCGACCGCGCTGCGCTGGTCCAGGTCGTCTTCAATGGCATGTATGCTCCAAGTGTGCAGCCGGTGTCGCAAAGCTCGCCGTTCTATGACGAGGCGCTGCCGCCGCCGCCGCGCGATCTTGCCAAGGCGAAGGCGCTGCTCAAGCAGGCCGGGGTGACGCTGCCGGTGAAGGTCGAGCTGCTGACGGTGAACCAGCCCGACCAGATGCAGGCGGCGGAAGTGATCCAGTCGATGGTGGCCGAAGCGGGCTTCGATCTCCGCATCCAGGCGATGGAGTTCGCTTCGTCCTTGCAAGCCTCGGATCGCGGCGACTACGAGCTCTATCTGATCGGCTGGTCCGGCCGCGTGGATGTGGACGGCAACACCTACCAGTTCCTGCACACCGGACAGGGCAACAACGCTAGCCATTACAGCAATCCCACCGTGGACAAGCTGCTCGAGGATGGCCGCTCCCTGATCGACGTGGCGAAACGCCGGCCCATCTACGCCCAGGTGTTCCAGGAGCTGCGGCGTGACCTGCCGCTGACCTACCTGTACAACCCGCGCATCACCATGGCGATGACGGCGAAGCTGCAAGGCTTTCGCCCAATTCCGGACGGCATGATCCGCCTCCAGGGGCTGGAGATGGCGAAGTAGTGCGCGGACATCTCGGCACCCGCATCGCGCAGATAGTCCCGACGCTGTTGCTGGTCAGCGTCCTGGTGTTCTGCCTGCAACAGCTCATGCCGGGCGATCCGGCGCTGGTGATGGCGGGCGAAGCGCGGCGATCCGCAGGTGTTGGCGCAGATTCGCGCCGAGCTGTGGCTCGATCGCCCGCTGCCGGTGCAGTACCTGCATTGGATGGGCAATGTGCTGCAAGGCAATCTCGGCTTCTCCTGGCGCATACGTCAGCCGGTGGCAGAGCTGGTGTTGCAGAAGCTCCCGGTGACGCTGCAGCTTGGCACCATGGCGTTCATCATCGCAGTGCTGATCGGCGTGCCGACCGGCATCATCGCCGCGGTCTATCGCAACCGGTTTCTCGACTACGTCGCCAACGGGGTGGGGCTCGCCGGGCTGTCCACGCCCAACTTCTGGCTGGGCATCATGCTGATCCTGCTGATCTCGGTGCAGCTCGGCTGGCTGCCGCCGTCGGGCTACGTACCGCTGACCGAAGATTGGCGGCAATCGCTCGCCACCACGATCATGCCGGCGTTCGTGCTGGGCAACGCGATCGCTGCGATCCTGATGCGCCACACCCGCAGCGCCATGCTCACATCACTCGATCAGGACTACGTGCGGACGGCGCGTGCCAAGGGATTGCGCGAGTTCGTGGTGGTGATCCGTCACGCGTTGCGCAATGCGCTGATCCCGGTGGTGACGCTGGGCGCGTTGGAGCTGGGCACGCTGTTTTCCGGCGCGGTGCTGACCGAGCAGGTGTTCAGCATCCCGGGCTTCGGCAAGATGGTCGTCGATGCGGTGTTCAATCGCGACTACCCGGTGGTGCAGGGCGTCGTGCTGGTGACGGCGTTTCTCTATGTGATGCTGAACCTGCTGGCGGATGTGCTGTACGTAGTGATCAATCCGAGGTTGCGGGGGGCATGAGCATAATGTTCTGCCGGTTGCTCCCCCACCCGTCGCCGGTGCGCGGCCGCGGTAGAGGGCGCTGAGATGAGCACGACCGTCGCCGCCCCCGCCATCGCCCGCACTGCCGCCATGCCGCGCAGCCCGATGCAGCTTGCGGTGCGGCGCTTCCTCCATCGTCCGGTCGCCGTGGCCGGTCTCCTCGTGATCGTGCTGTTTGTGTCGGTGGCGGCGTTCGCCCCGCTTATCGCCCCGTACGATCCCGTCGCCACCTCGTGGTCCGCGATCCGCAAGGCGCCGTCGCTGGCGCACTGGATGGGCACCGACGAGAACGGCCGCGACGTGCTCGCGCGCGTGGTGTACGGCGCACGCGCCAGCCTGCTCGCCGGGGTGGTGGCGGTGCTGATCGCCGCCGGTATCGGCGTGCCGGCCGGGTTGCTCGCCGGCTTCGCCGAAGGCTGGATCGACATCGTGCTCAGCCGCATCGTCGATGCCATGCTGGCTTGTCCGTTCCTGATCCTGGCGATCGCGCTCGCCGCATTCCTGGGCCCCGACCTGACCAACGCGATGATCGCGATCGGCGTCTCCACCGCGCCGCGCTTCATGCGCGTGGCGCGCGCCGCGACCCTGGATGCCAGCAGCAACGAGTACGTCGAGGCGGCACGCGCGATCGGCAACCCCGGCTGGCGCGTGGCGGTCCGCCACGTGCTGCCGAACATCGTGCCGCCGATCATGGTGCAGGGCACGCTCGCCATCGCCGCCGCGATCATCGCCGAGGCGAGCCTGTCGTTCCTGGGCCTGGGCCAGCAGCCGCCGGCGCCGTCCTGGGGGTCGATGCTGAACTCGGCGCAACGCTTCCTGTCGCAGGCGCCATGGCTCGCGGTGTTCCCCGGTCTGGCGATCTTCCTCGTCGTGCTGTCGTTCAACCTGGTCGGCGACGGCTTGCGCGACGCGCTCGACCCACGGGGACGGTAACACTCATTCCGGGTGGTGCTCGACGCTGTCGAGGAATTTCACCCAGGTCTCCGGCAGACCATGCGCGCGGGCACCCTCGCGCAGCAGCGAGATGTAGCGGTGAGACGGCGCCCGGTCGGCATCCAGTCCACGCGCCATGTAGGCCACGGCGGTCAGGATGTTGCCGTCTGTGTCCTCCGCCGACACCAGGACATGGCGATAATGCCGCCCGGGGACGCCCTCGGTGTGATCCAGCCGCAGCAGTTCCCGCCGCGTGATCCGATACAGCACGCCCCACATCTCGGCATCGGGATCGGGGCTGATGTTCGCCGGCGCCGCCTTTCCCTTGGGACGGCCTTCCAGGTTGAAGCGCAGCCGATAGCCACGGACCCGCGCGACCCTCCATTCGCTCGGCTTCATACCCCGCCGTTCGAGAAACGCGCTGTGGTGCATGTTGGAGCCGTAGGCGAGATACCACACCGGGTCGGACGGGCGCCCGGCGAGAACGTGGCCGTGCCATCGGTAGTGCCACCGTGACAGGGTCCAGGAACGCATCAGCAGATTTCTCCAGCGGCGTCGCAGTGCCCGGCGTGGTGGGTCAATGCGATCAGCAAGGGCGCGCAACATGGCCGCCGTCATGGGCCACGCGTGACGAGTGGGTTCGTCCACCTGAGGCCGGGAAATCGCATGAAGTCGCGATCGGTGGTACACAACGTGGCGCCATGCTCCAGGGCGATTGCGGCGAGCGCGGCGTCCGTGACAAGCGGACCGGTCGTCTGGCCGGCACCCATCAGTTCTCTCAGGATCTCCCAGTGCCGTTCGCCCGGGTCGAGGATACCGGCGACCGGCGCGGCGAGCCATGACGAAACCACGCCTTCGGCCTCTGATGCCGAGAGGGGACGCTCGAAGACCCGGGGACTGGTCGCGATCCTGAGGAACGCCCACAATGTGGGCCAGGCGAAGCGGACGAGTTCCGGTTCCGAGAGTACTGTCTCCAGCCACGTCCGACTTGCGGCGTGCTGTTCGGCTCTCGGGTGATAGGCGTAGAGCAGCAGGTTCGCATCGATCAGGATCACCGGTGCGGTGAACCTTCGATCTGGTCGAGCAGTTCGGCGATGTTGTCGAGCGACAACCCTGGCCGGAGATCGCCGAGATCACGGGCCGCAATTTTGAAAGTCTGTCGCGACGAAGCGGCCCGACGGTTGGCCAGCCCGCGCCGCAGCGTCTCATTGACGACGTCGCGAAAGGGGAGGCCGGCGCGGCGCGCTTCCGCGCGAAGCTTGGTGGCCACGTCATCGTCCAGGGTCAATGTCGTGCGCATGCCTGGATGCTAGTAGCAGGCATCATGATGTCAAAAGCCGGGCATCAATGACGTTCAGTCGGCGCGCAGGCGGACCCATTATGCGGCGGCCGTGGCGTCGAGCCGGCAAAGTTCGTCCGCCGGATCGAGCGGCATGCGCGGCGGCGAGGGTCAGGGTGTCGGCGGATTCCTGCTTCAGGCGGCGATTGCAGCGGCAAACCATCTGCGGTGCTTCGAAGTCACGTCGATGATGCAACCTCACTCCGGCTGGGTCGCCTTGTGCGCGAGCAGCGCCATCAGGCGCCGATCCCGCCATTCCTGGCGGACGCCCTGCATGTTCGCTGGCAGCTCGGCTCGCCGCGCGGCATGCAGCCGATCGATCAGCGCCTGGCCCCAGTCACGCGGCGTCATCTGCGCCTGCAACTCGGCGTAGAGCGGCCCGTAGCGTTCGCAGTAGTCCCGCAATCCGCCGGGCGCGTTGAGGTCGATCGTCTCCAGCGGGCCCATGAAGCTCCACCGCAGGCCAAGCCCGTGCTTCACCAGCGCATCCAGATCCGCCGGTGAGATCACGTCGTCGGCCAGCAGGCGGAACGCCTCGGCGAGCAGCGCCCCCTGCAGCCGGTTCAGCGCAAAGCCCGCCATCTCCTTGTTCACAGTCGCCGGCACCTGTCCGGCGCTGACCATCAGCGCACGGGTCCGCGATACCACAGCGGGGTCGGTCCACGGCGCCGGGCAAAGCTCGACCAGCGGAACCAGGTACGGCGGGTTCACCGGGTGCGCGACCAAACAGCGTGCCCGGCCGGCCAGCCCCTCGGTGTAGGCACTCGCGGGAATGCCGCTGCTCGAACTCGCCAACACAGCGTCGGGTCGCGCGGCGCGGTCCAGTTCGGCGAACAGCGCCTGCTTGGCGTCCACCCGCTCCGGACCATTCTCCTGCACATGCTCCACGTCGCGCACCGCCTCGGCCAGGGTCGCCGCCTGTCGCACGCGGCTGGCCACCACAGCCGGAGGCTCATCGATCAGCCCTGCCTGTTCCAGTTCGGGCAGGCGCTCGCCGATGAAGGCAAGCGCCGCCTCGACCTGCTGCGGATACGGGTCCCACAACGCCACGTCGAACCCCGCGCGCGCGAACACGATCGACCAGGCGCGGCCGATCAGTCCCGCGCCAACCACCGCGACCTGGGTCATGGCAATCTCCTGCTGACCCCTTGAGGTCAGCCGTGCCGCCACGCAGAGTCAACGCGTGACATGCGATATTGCCTGGTTGCGCTCGCTCGCCGGCCGTTCCGAGTTGCTGACGCCGGAGGAGATGGCGCGCGCCGACGTGGCGTCGCCGTCACTTGGCGTGCCCGGGCCGATCCTGATGGCAAATGCCGGTCGTGCCGTGACGCGCGCCATCCTGAGCCGATTCCGGCCGTGTCGGACGCTTGTGCTCGCCGGCCCCGGCAACAATGGCGGTGACGGATATATCGCGGCGCGGCTGTTGCAGCAGGCCGGCTGGCCGGTCGCCGTGGCGGCGCTCGCCGCGCCGCGCGCCGGTTC
>Ga0318562_10000397_pt1 | contig 19600 bp, 14 predicted proteins | sample GRESIP066b5f18_FD_203688 | JGI IMG/M metagenome (GOLD analysis project Ga0318562, IMG submission 203688) | Tropical soil microbial communities from Luquillo Experimental Forest, Puerto Rico - GRE.SIPMG.066b5f18 | ecosystem: Environmental > Terrestrial > Soil > Tropical forest > Bulk soil... | reverse complement strand
GAAGCAGCTCAAGTCACTGGCCGAGCGGGGCGGCTACCCGGTCCACCGTTGATTGAACCCGCGGCCTGCCCGCTCGACGAGGGGGGAGCGGGCGGGCGGCGCGGGTCAATCTCTAAGAATCTGACGAGGCTTTGTAGCAAACAACGGTACCGCCATTAATTGCAGGCTCGCGCCATGCTTCTCGTAGTCTGGCAACTCAGAGTAGTGATCTTGGTCGCATCCGGCCTTGCTCGCCCGCGCCCGGTGCCCGCGGCCTTATGGCCGAAATCCAAAGGCGCACAACCGCATCGCCCGTATCATGGACGGTGAATGGGGACCCCGGCCTCGGCGGCCGGATCAGGCGAGTTAGGTATCACTAAGTTGGCATGTCAGGCGCGCTTTGTCATATCGTTTTCTGCACTTGTGCTTCAGTGGGGTAGGGGTCGTCGTTCAGAGCTGCACGGAGGCACCGCCACCGCATGACCGTTTGATGCCGTCATCGACGGCTGCCGGGGAATTCTTGAAGGGCTAGGTGGGAATGGCGCCCCTCAGTCAAGGGCTATACAACCCCGCGTTCGAGCATGACGCGTGTGGTGTTGCCATGGTCGCCGACATGCACGGCCGCCGCGGCCGGGGCATCGTCGACAAGGCGATCACGGCCCTGGTCAACCTGGAGCACCGCGGTGCCCAGGGCGCTGAACCGCATACCGGCGACGGTGCGGGCATCCTGTTGCAGGTTCCGGATGAGTTCCTGCGGGCCGTCGTCGAGTTCGAGCTGCCAGAGCCGGGCAGCTACGCCACCGGCATCGCATTCCTGCCGCAGTCGTCGAAGGACGCCGCGACCGCCTGCGAGGCCGTCGAGAAGATCGCCGAGGCCGAGGGTCTCGAAGTGCTCGGTTGGCGCGATGTGCCCACCGATGACTCGTCGCTCGGTGCGCTGGCCCGCGACGCCATGCCGACGTTCCGGCAGGTGTTCATCGCCGGCGCCTCGGGGATGGAGCTCGAGCGCCGCGCATATGTGGTTCGCAAGCGCGCCGAGCACGAACTCGGCACCAAGGGCCCGGGCCAGGACGGCCCCGGTCGCGAAACCGTCTACTTCCCAAGCCTTTCCGGTCAGACGTTCGTCTACAAGGGCATGCTGACCACGCCGCAGCTCAAGGCGTTCTACCTCGACCTGCAGGACAACCGGCTGACCAGCGCGCTGGGCATCGTGCACTCGCGGTTCTCGACAAACACGTTCCCGTCGTGGCCGCTGGCTCACCCGTTCCGCCGGATCGCGCACAACGGCGAGATCAACACCGTCACCGGCAACGAGAACTGGATGCGGGCGCGCGAATCGCTGATCAACACCGACGTGTTCGGGTCGGGGCAGGACCTCGACAAGATCGTGCCTGTCTGTACGCCCGGCGCATCCGACACCGCGCGGTTCGACGAGGTGCTCGAGCTACTGCATCTCGGCGGACGCAGCCTGCCGCACGCCGTGCTGATGATGATCCCGGAGGCGTGGGAGCGCAACGAGTCCATGGACCCGGCGCGCCGCGCTTTCTACGAGTATCACGCGTCACTGATGGAGCCGTGGGACGGCCCGGCCTCCATGACGTTCACCGACGGCACCGTCATCGGCGCCGTCCTCGACCGCAACGGCCTTCGCCCGTCCCGCATTTGGGTCACCGACGACGGGCTCGTCGTGATGGCCTCCGAGGCGGGTGTGCTCAACCTCGATCCATCCACCGTCGTGCAGAAGATGCGCCTGCAACCCGGCCGGATGTTCCTGGTGGACACCTCGAAGGGCCGCATCGTCTCCGACGAGGAGATCAAGGCCGAACTCGCCGCGGAGCTTCCGTATCAGGAGTGGCTCGACGCCGGGCTGTTCAAGCTCGACGACCTGCCGCCTGGCGACTACGTCCGCATGCCCCATCACCGGGTTGTGTTGCGGCAGCAGATCTTCGGCTACACCTACGAGGAGCTGAACCTGCTGGTCGCACCGATGGCGCGGACCGGTGTCGAGCCGATCGGCTCGATGGGCACCGACACCCCTGTCGCTGTGCTGTCGCAGCGGCCGCGGATGCTCTACGACTACTTCCAGCAGTTGTTCGCCCAGGTCACCAACCCGCCGCTGGACGCGATTCGCGAAGAGGTGGTGACGAGCCTGCAGGGCACCGTCGGCCCGGAGGGCGACCTGCTCAACCCGAACGCGGAGTCTTGCCGTCAGATCGTGCTGTCGCAGCCGATCCTGCGCAACGCCGAGCTGTCGAAGCTGATGTGTGTCGATCCCGACCACGAGATCCGCGGCCACAAGCACGGAATGCGCGCCGCGGTGATCCGCTGCCTGTACCCGGTGCACCGCGGCGGGCAGGGTCTCAAGGAGGCCCTCGACAACGTCCGGGCGAAGGTGTCGGCGGCCATCCGTGACGGCGCTCGCATCATCGTGCTGTCCGACCGCGAGTCGGACGAGTCGATGGCGCCCATCCCGTCGCTGCTGTCCGTCTCGGCCGTGCACCACCACCTGGTTCGTGACCGCACCCGCACGCACGTCGGCCTCGTCGTCGAGGCGGGTGACGCCCGCGAGGTGCACCACATGGCGTGTCTCGTCGGCTTCGGCGCCGCCGCGATCAACCCCTACATGGCGTTCGAGTCCATCGAGGACATGGTCGACCGCGGTGTGATCACCGGCATCAGCAGTGACAAGGCCAAGGCGAACTACGTCAAGGCCGCGGGCAAGGGCGTGCTGAAGGTGATGTCCAAGATGGGCATCTCGACACTGGCGTCCTACACCGGCGCGCAGCTGTTCCAGGCCATCGGCATCAGCCAGCCGATCCTCAACGAGTACTTCACCGGCCTGGTGTGCCCGGTCGGGGGCATCGATCTGGAGGACATCGCCGACGACGTCTCGGCTCGCCACGCGCTGGCCTACCTGGACCGACCCGACGAATGGGCACACCGCGAGCTCGAGGTCGGCGGTGAGTACCAGTGGCGCCGCGAGGGTGAGTACCACCTGTTCAACCCGGATACGGTGTTCAAGCTGCAGCACTCGACGCGCACGGGCCAGTACTCGATCTTCAAGGAGTACACCAAGCTCGTCGACGACCAGAGCGAGCGGATGGCATCGCTTCGCGGTCTGCTGAAGCTGCGCGACGGCATCCGCCCGCCGGTTCCCCTCGACGAAGTCGAGCCGGCCAGTGAGATCGTGAAGCGGTTCTCCACGGGCGCGATGAGCTACGGCTCTATCTCTGCCGAAGCCCACGAGACGCTGGCGATCGCGATGAACCGTCTCGGCGGCCGGTCGAACTGCGGTGAGGGCGGCGAGGACGTCAAACGATTCGAGCACGACGAGAACGGCGACTGGCGTCGCAGCGCGATCAAGCAGGTCGCGTCGGCGCGATTCGGCGTAACGAGTCATTACCTGACCAACTGCACCGACATCCAGATCAAGATGGCCCAGGGCGCGAAACCCGGTGAGGGCGGCCAGCTTCCGGGCAACAAGGTGTACCCGTGGGTGGCCGAGGTGCGTCACTCGACGCCAGGCGTCGGCCTCATTTCTCCGCCGCCACACCACGACATCTACTCGATCGAGGACCTGGCGCAGCTGATCCACGATCTGAAGAACGCCAACCCCCAGGCGCGTGTGCACGTGAAGCTGGTGAGCGAGAACGGCGTTGGGACAGTCGCCGCGGGTGTGTCGAAGGCACACGCCGACGTCGTGCTGATCTCCGGGCATGACGGCGGTACCGGTGCGACGCCGCTGACGTCGCAGAAGCATGCGGGCGCGCCGTGGGAACTGGGTCTGGCCGAGACGCAGCAGACGTTGCTGCTCAACGGGTTACGCGACCGCATCGTCGTGCAGGTCGACGGTCAGCTGAAGACCGGCCGTGACGTCGTGATCGCCGCACTGCTCGGAGCCGAGGAGTTCGGCTTCGCGACGGCACCGCTGGTGGTCTCTGGCTGCATCATGATGCGGGTGTGCCATCTCGACACCTGTCCCGTGGGTGTGGCCACTCAGAATCCTGTGCTGCGCCAGCGGTTCAACGGCAAGCCCGAGTTCGTCGAGAACTTCTTTATGTTCATCGCCGAAGAAGTGCGGGAAACTATGGCCCAGTTGGGCTTCCGCACCGTCAACGAGATGGTCGGGCAGGTCGACGCGCTGGACACCACGAAGGCCGCCGAGCATTGGAAGGCCTACAAGCTCGACCTGACGCCGGTGCTGCACGCACCGGAATCGGCCTTCATGAACCAGGACCTGTACTGCAGCTCGCGTCAGGACCATGGGCTCGACAAGGCGCTCGACCAACAACTGATCGTCATGTGCCGTGAGGCGCTGGATTCCGGCACACCGGTTCGGTTCTCCACCACGATCGCCAACACCAATCGCACGGTCGGCACGATGTTGGGCCATGAGCTCACCAAAGCCTATGGCGGTCAAGGCCTTCCCGACGGAACCATCGATATCACGTTCGACGGGTCGGCGGGCAACAGCTTCGGCGCGTTCGTGCCGAAGGGCATCACGCTGCGGGTGTACGGCGACGCCAACGACTACGTCGGCAAGGGATTGTCCGGCGGCAGGTTGGTGGTCCGCCCTTCGGACGACGCTCCTGCGGACTACGTCGCCGAGGAGAACATCATCGCCGGCAACGTGATCCTTTTCGGTGCGACCAGCGGCCAGGCGTTCCTGCGCGGGGTCGTCGGCGAGCGCTTCGCGGTGCGCAACTCCGGCGCGCACGCCGTGGTGGAAGGTGTTGGCGACCACGGCTGTGAGTACATGACGGGTGGCAAGGTCGTCATCCTCGGACCCACCGGGCGCAACTTCGCTGCGGGCATGTCCGGCGGTGTCGCATACGTCTACGACCCCAACGGCACTTTCACCGAGAACCTCAACGCCGAGATGGTGGACCTCGAGGAGATGGACGACGAGGACATCGAGTATCTGCACGGCATGATCCAGGCGCATGTCGACGCCACGGATTCGGCTGTCGGACAACGGGTCCTCGCTGACTGGGAGAACGAGCTGAAGAACTTCACGAAGGTGATGCCGCGCGACTTCAAGCGCGTCCTTCAGGCGATTGCCGAGGCCGAGCTGACCGGCTCTGACGTCGACGAGGCGATCATGGCGGCCGCCAATGGCTGACCCAAGGGGCTTCCTCAAGTACACAGCGCGCGAGACTCCGGACCGGCGGCCCGTCCCGCTGCGACTGCTCGATTGGCAAGAGGTCTACGAGGACTTCTCCCACGATGTCCTGCGTGAGCAGGCGGCGCGCTGCATGGACTGCGGTATTCCGTTCTGCCACAACGGCTGCCCGCTGGGCAATCTCATCCCTGAGTGGAACGACCTGGTGCGCGGCGACCGGTGGCGCGACGCGATCGAGCGACTGCACGCGACCAACAACTTCCCGGAGTTCACCGGTCGGCTGTGTCCTGCGCCGTGTGAGGGCTCGTGCGTGCTCGGGATCAACCAGGATCCGGTGACCATCAAGCAGGTCGAGGTCGAGATCATCGACAACGCCTTCGATAACGGCTGGGTCGTTCCGCTGCCGCCGGACAAGCTGACCGGGAAGAAGGTTGCCGTCGTCGGCTCCGGCCCGGCCGGTCTTGCTGCGGCACAACAGCTCACGCGCGCCGGTCACACGGTGACGGTGTTCGAGCGCGACGACCGCATCGGCGGGCTGCTGCGCTACGGCATCCCCGAGTTCAAGATGGAAAAGCGCCACATCGACCGTCGGCTGAAGCAGATGGAGGCCGAGGGCACGCAGTTCCGGCCTGGCGTCAACGTCGGTGTCGACATCACGGTGGCACAACTGCGTCTGAACTACGACGCGGTCGTGCTGGCCGGCGGCGCGACGGCATGGCGAGATCTCCCGATTCCCGGCCGCGACCTGGACGGCATCCATCAGGCGATGGAGTTTCTGCCGTGGGCCAACCGCGTGCAGCAGGGCGACCAGGTGACCGACGCTGACGGCCTGCCGCCGCTGCATGCCAAGGGCAAGAAGGTCATCATCATCGGCGGCGGCGACACCGGCGCCGACTGCCTGGGCACCGTGCACCGGCAGGGCCCGGAAAGCGTGCACCAGTTCGAGATCATGCCGCGGCCGCCGGAGACGCGCGCCGACTCCACCCCGTGGCCGGTCTACCCGCTGATGTTCCGGGTGTCCTCGGCACACGAAGAGGGTGGCGAGCGGGTGTACTCGGTCAACACCGAGGAGTTCACCGGCCGTGACGGAAAGGTGACCGGGCTGCGCGGACACGAGGTCAAGATGGCCGCGGGCACGTTCGAGAAGCTCGAGGGCACCGAGTTCGATCTGGAAGCCGACCTGGTGCTGCTCGCGATGGGCTTCGTCGGCCCCGAGCGGGAAGGCCTGCTCACCGACCTGCGCGTCGAGATCACCGACCGCGGCAACGTGGCACGTGATGCCGATTTCGCCACCTCGGTGCCCGGCGTCTTCGTCGCGGGTGACATGGGCAGGGGCCAGTCGCTGATCGTCTGGGCGATCGCCGAAGGCCGTGCAGCCGCGGCCGGGGTGGACCGGTATCTGATGGGCAGCACCGCGCTGCCTGCGCCGATCAAACCCACTGCGGTCCCGCAGCGCTAGTCGCGACACGCGCGCCAATAAGGGGTTTTTACGTCCGCTCGCGCGACAGTTAGTGGCAATGAGCGTGGACCGGCGCCATTTCATGCTGGCGCTTTCCGTGGCGACCGTCGGGGCGATGGGCCTGACGCGATGGAGCACGAGCGGAGAGCAGCACGCCAGCGCGGCCCATGCTGCTGCCGCCTCCTCCCAAGGAGGCCCGCGTCGCGCTGCCAGGCGGCGGGGTGCTCAGCAGCCTGCCCGGCGATGATCTGCTGGCACTGACCGTCGACGACGGGGTGAACAGCGATGTGGTGCGGCTCTACACGGAGTTCGCGAAGGTCACCGGTGTGCGGCTGACGTATTTCGTCAGCGGCGCGTTCCGTTCGTGGACCGAAAACCGCGACTTGTTGCGGCCGCTCGTCGATTCGGGTCAGATCCAACTCGGCAACCACACCTGGTCGCATCCCGACCTCACCAAGTTGCCGTTAACCGCTGTGGCAGAAGAACTTCGGCACACCCACGACTTTCTCTGGAAGGCCTACGGCATCGATGCGCGGCCCTATTTCCGGCCACCGTACGGGGCGCATAACGCCAACGTCGACAAGATCTCCGGCGAGCTCGGCTACACCGCCGACACCCTGTGGTCAGGCTCGCTCGAGGATCAGGTCGTCGCACCCGAGGACAAGATCGTCGCGATGGCAGGCAAGTACTTCACGCCGGGCGCCATCGTGATCGGCCACCTCAACCACCTGCCGGTCACACACGTCTACGGCCAGCTCGTCGACCTCATCCGCGAGCGCCGACTGCGCACCGTCACCCTCAACGATGTGTACATAAGTTGAACAACATCTGTCACTTCTGCATCAATAAAAACATCTGACGATTAATCGGCGCGCCTAAACCTGTTTGCCAGTTCTGTCATATCTAATGACTTCATGAGGACGCTGCGGTAACGTAGTGCCTCGGTTCAGCAATTGCTATACCGCAGGAGTGATCGACGTGTACCTCAACCCGCTGTCCCGCTCTCGGGTGAGTCGAATTGCCTGGTCATTGTTCCGTCATCCCGTCAAGTGCCGCGAATACCCGGCTAAGGCCGAGCGCCTGATCACCGCTGACGAGCTACTCCGCTTCAGCATCTAGCAACTTCAAGACGACTGCGACTAGGGCGTCCGGTCGTGCCGTGACCGTCTCTTTGCCCCATTGTTATATTTTCGTTATCGTCGCTCAAATTTGCTGCTGAGGTCAGGCCGTCAGCAGCCCCGAATCCTGGATCGCCTCAGCAAGCGGGGCGAGCACCTTCGGGTCGTGCGGCGGCGGCAGGTACACGATCGCCAAGTCCAAGCCCTCCTTGCCCAGCGCGCCCGCCTGGTCGATCACCTTGGCGTAGTCGAGGTCGGGTTCCAGCCGGACATGCGCCGACATGGTGATCTCCTTCGGGTCCCGACCGATATCGGCACAGCGAGTTGCGAGAACATCGCGCTTGCGGGCGAATTCCTCGGGCGTGCCACCTGCGAAGTTCCAGTGATCGGCATACCGCGCGGTCAGCGGAAGCGTCCGCTTCTCGCCGCTGCCTCCGATGCAGATCGGCGGATGCGGCTGCTGCGGGCCCTTCGGCTCGTTGCGTGCGTCCTTGAGCTGGTAATACTTGCCGTCGAAGGTCGTCGTCTCCTTGCTCAGCAAGCTGGTGAGCACCTCACACGCTTCCTCGAACCGGTCGAAGCGCTCCTTGATGGAACCGAGTTCGATGCCGTAGGCGCCGGACTCCTCTTCGTTCCAGCCCGCGCCGATGCCGAGGTCGAGGCGGCCGTTGGAGACGATGTCCAGCGCCGAAGCCATGTTCGCGAGGACAGCGGGGTGGCGGTAGTGGATGCCGGTGACAAGGACGCCGACGCGAAGCCGCTTGGTCGCCTGTGCCAGCGCGGTCAGCGTCACCCAACCCTCGAGGCATGGGCCGCTGGAGTCGGAGAAGATCGGATAGAAGTGGTCGAATGTCCAGCCAGATTCGAAGATGTCGATATCGTCGGCGGCCTGCCAGACGGCAAGCATGTCGTGCCAATTGGTGTTCTGCGGGGATGTTTTGATAGCGAATCGCACTGAATCAACCCTAGTCCCGATCAGTCAGCCTCGCCGTACTCGTCGAACCAGTACGCGAGCTTGCCTCGGCGGCTGACCGCCCGCAGCCGTCGCTCGGTGGCGGCCCGCGTCTTGGGGGTGGTGACGATGAGTAGTTCGTCGCCGGCCGCGATGCGGGTGTCCGGCTGCGGGACGAACGTGTGGCCGTCGCGAATGATCAGCGTGATGACGCTGGGGTCGGGTAGCCGAAGCTCGAGCACCGTGACGTTGTGCAGCCGCGAGGGCCTCTGCACCGTCATCGTCAGCAGCTCGGCCTCGAGCACGTCGAGGGGCGCGGACTCGACCTGAATTTCGCGGGTCGCATCCCGCGGAATCAATCCCAATCGGTGAGCGAGCCATCGCAGGCTCGGTCCCTGCACCAGCGTGTACACCACAACGAGGATGAACACGATGTTGAGGAGACGAATCGCGTTGGGGACGCCCTCGACGATGGGGAAGGTTGCGAGCACGATCGGGACGGCGCCGCGCAGACCTGCCCACGATATGAAAACCTGCTCACGCCAAGGGATCCGGAACCCGGCAAGAGATATCGCCACCGACAGGGGCCGCGCGACCAGCAGCAGCACCAGTCCGACGACGATGGCAGGCACCAGTTCGGCGGCCAGGTCGCTGGGGTCGACAAGCAGTCCGAGAAGGACGAATAGTCCGATCTGAGCCAGCCAGCCGAGACCTTCGGCGAACGACCGCGTGGCCGAGCGGTGCGGCAGGCCGGAGTTGGCGAGCACGACCGCGGCCAGATACGCGGCGAGGAATCCGCTGGCTTGCGCGGAGCCCGCCGCGGCGAACGCGACCATGCCGAGGCCGAAGTTCGCGAGCGGATAGAGCCCCGACGCGGGAAGGGCGATGCGGCGCAGCGCGATTGAACCAAGCAGCCCGCACCCCAACCCGATCGCGGCGCCTGCACCGAGTTCGTAGACCAGCTCGCCGAGTGCGTGCAGCGGCGACAGATGCAGCGGGGTCGCGCTGAACATCAGCACGAGGATGACGGCGGGTGCGTCGTTGAATCCGGACTCCGCCTCGAGCAGGCCCGCGACGCGCCTTGGCAGCGGTACCACCCGCAGCACGGAGAACACGGCGGCGGCATCGGTGGACGACACGATGGCACCGAGCAGGAACGCCAGCTGCCAATCGATCCCGAGCAGCAGGTTCGCCCCGACGGCCGTGACGACCATGCTGACCGCGACGCCGAGGGTCGCCAGCATCCCTGCGGGTGCCAGCACCCGTCGCACGTCGGCGAACCGCGTCGTAAGACCGCCCTCGATGAGGATGATCGCCAGCGCCACCGTTCCGAGATGGTCGGCGAGCTGATAGTTCTCGAAATGCAATCCCAGCCCGTCCTCGCCGACGACGACGCCGACCGCCAGGAACAACAGCAGGCTGGGCAAGCCGACCCGGCTGGCCGCGCGAGTGGCCACAATGCTGGCCAACAGGACGAGCCCACCGGCCAGCAGCACCAGATACAGCTGCTGCAAAGTCATTTCATCCCGCAGTTAACCAGGACGACGGCGGATGGGTCAGTATGAGTTCGTGTTCCGGGTCAGAAAGCGGTCAGCCGATGGGCCGAACCGCGCTGACGAGCGGCAGGCGATGCGTGTCAGCATCGCCGGCGCCGGTGCGATCGGTCGGTCCGTCGCTTTGGAACTTCTCGCGTACGGCCACAAGGTGCTGCTGATCGAGAACCACGTCGGCAACTACGAACCGTTGACAGTTCCCGACGCCGATTGGCTGCTGGCCGACGCGTGCGAGCTCCGCTCGCTCGAAGAGGCGGGGATGGAGCGCTGCGATGTGGTCATCGCGGCGACCGGTGACGACAAGGTGAACCTCACGACGTCGCTGCTGTCGAAGACGGAGTTCGGGGTGTCGCGAGTGGTGGCGCGGGTCAACGACGCACGCAACGAGTGGCTGTTCAACGAGGCGTGGGGGGTCGACGTCGCGGTGTCCGCACCGCGCGCGCTCGTCGCGGCGATCGAGGGCGCCATCGACATCGGCCACCTGGTGCGGTTGATGGAGCTGCGGCAGGGCCAGGTGAGCCTGGCGAAACTGAAACTGCCCCCAGACGATCCGATGGTCGGTCAGCGGGTGCGTGACATCCGCTTGCCCGAGAACACCGCCCTCGCGATCGTCGTCCGGGACAGCGGGGTCATCCTGCCGAAACCCGACGATGTGCTCGAGGCCGACGACGAGATGCTGTTCTTCGCGGGCGGCTCAACCGTGGACCAGGTGCGTGCCCTCGTGCACGGCGCGATCAAACCGCTGCCCGGCAGCCGATGACTTCTCGCGCTCGTGCCGGTCTGTACCGACATGAATGACTTGACCAAGGCGTGTAGTGCAACCAGCGATGTCCTGGCGAAGGTGTCCGATGACCAGCTCGAGCTGCGGACCCCGTGCGAGAAGTTGAGTCTCGATGAGCTCGTGGCCCACATCGGCGGGCTGGCGCTCGCGTTCACCGCGGCCGCGGGTAAGGAGTTCGGTCCCCTGACCGACACCCCGCCGACCGACGGCGCCGAAATCGACGCTGATTGGCGGACCTCGTACCCACAGCGGCTGTCCGCACTGGCCGCCGCGTGGCAGAACCCGGATGCGTGGCAGGGCATGACGCGCGCGGGGGGCGTCGAGCTGCCCGCCGAGGTCATGGGCACGGTCGCACTGGCCGAAGTCGTTATCCACGGCTGGGACGTCGCCCGTTCCATCGGGCAGCCCTACGGCGGCGACACCGCGACCGTGCAGGCCTGCCTCGCTCATCTCGCGCAGTTCGACATGGCCGGCACCGAGGGCATGTTTGGGCCCGCCGTGAAGATCGCCGACGACGCGCCCGCTTTGGACCGGGTCATCGCGCTGAGCGGCCGGGACCCCGCTTGGCGCGCGCCATGACCGGGCACACTTGAGATATGGATCCGGTCGTCGCGCTGCGTCAGATTGCGTACTACAAGGATCGGGCGCGGGAGGATTCGCGGCGGGTGATGGCCTACCGCAACGCGGCCGACATCGTGGAGGCGCTCAGCGACGCCGACCGCGAGCGTCACGGCGCGTCGAACAGCTGGCAGTCGCTGCCCGGCATCGGACCCAAGACCGCAAAGGTCATCGCCCAGGCCTGGGCCGGTCGGGAGCCGGAGGCCCTGGTCGAATTACGCTCGGCGGCAACCGATCTCGGTGGCGGCGACATCAGGGCGGCGCTGCGGGGCGATCTGCACGTGCACTCCAACTGGTCGGACGGGTCGGCGCCCATCGAGGAGATGATGCTCGCGGCAAGGGATTTGGGCCACGAGTATTGCGCACTGACCGACCACTCGCCGCGCCTGCGGGTCGCCAACGGATTGTCGCCGGAGCGGCTGCGTAAACAGCTCGATGTGATCGACGAACTTCGGCAGACAGTGGCGCCGATGCGGATCCTCACCGGCATCGAAGTCGACATCCTGGAGGACGGATCGCTCGATCAGGAGGACGAGCTGCTCGAACGGCTCGATGTGGTGGTGGCCAGTGTGCATTCGAAACTGTCCATGGATGCGCCTGCGATGACGCGACGGATGCTCAAGGCGGTGCAGAACCCGCACGCCGACGTGCTCGGTCATTGCACGGGCAGGCTCGTCACGGGCGGACGGGGTGTGCGGCCCGAGTCGAAGTTCGATGCGGAGAAGGTGTTCACCGCATGCCGCGACAACGGCACCGCGGTGGAGATCAACTCGCGGCCCGAGCGCCGGGACCCGCCGACCCGGCTGTTGAAGCTGGCGCTCGAGATCGGTTGCCTGTTCTCGATCGACACCGATTCACATGCTCCCGGCCAGCTGGAGTTCCTTGGTTACGGCGCGCAGCGCGCGCTGGATGCGGAGGTGCCGGTGGACCGGATCGTCAACAGCTGGCCTGCCGAGAATCTGTTGGAGTGGACGGCCTCGTAACGTAGGTCCGTGGTCTTGGGAATCGACACCAGGCTGACGCTGCTCGCGGCCGGCCTCATCTTCCTGTTGGCGCTCGCGCTCGGCGTCTGGAAGTACCGCCAGATGGCCACCTCGGAGGACCATCTGGCACACCCCTATGTGGACATCGCACATCGCGCCGCGCTGCTGTACTCGTTCGCCACGGTGTTGATCGCGGTGTTCGTCGAGTTGAGCGGCTGGCCGACCTGGGTCAACCTGACCGCGGCGATGGTGGTCGTGCTGTTCTTCGTCATCGCGATCCTGACCTACATGAGCCATGGCTTGAAACGGGACACCACGAATCAGTTCGAACACCCCGGCCGCGGTGTGCATGCGGGAATGCTGGCGCTCATAGTCGCCGAGATCGGCGGCTTCGCAGTACTTTTCGCGGGTTTCGTCTACGCACAACTTCTCTAGTCCGGTAACTGCGGCATCTCGAGGCCGGGGTCGCGGCCGACGAGGACGCCGCGTGTGACGGCGGAGTTGCCGTAGCGGGTGCGCACCTGGTCGACGGCGTCGTCCAGCGCAACGGTGTCGGCATGTCCCCAGCACGCGGGTGAGCCCACCTCGAAGGGCAGTTCCAGCTGCTGGGCACCCTGGCGGTCGATGTTGGACACCGCGAAGCCGACGAGCGTGAGACCCCGTTCGGCGATCAGCGGTGCGGCCGCCGCCACGAGTTCCCTTGCGGCGCCGAGGATCACATCTGTGGACGCGGTGGCGCGGGGCATGGTGTGCGAGCGGGTGGCACGACCGAAGTCGTCGAAGCGCAACCGCAGCACGACCGTGCGCCCGGTGCGGCCCGCGCCGCGCATCCGCCGGGTGATTCGATCGATCAGGTTGATGACGACGGCATCGACCTCGTCGGGCGTCATCGTGTTGCCTCGCCTGCCGAGGGCGCGCTGCGCACCGACCGAGCGGCGGCGCACACCCGTCACCACCCGGCGTCGATCGATGTTGCGGGACAACGCGAAAAGCCGGCTGCCCATCGCTCCGCCGACCATCGACCACAGCGTCGATTGACTCAGTTCGGCGACGTCGGCGACCGTCTCGATGCCGTAGTCGTGCAGCTTCTCCGCGGTTTTGACACCGACGCCCCACAGCCTGCGCACCGGCAGCGGATGCAGGAACGCCAGCTCGCGATCGGGCGGGACGAGCAGCAATCCGTCGGGTTTGGCTTCCTGACTGGCCACCTTGGCGAGGAATTTGGTGCGGGCGATGCCGACGGTGATCGGCAGCCCGACGCGGTCGCGGACCTGGGCCCGCAGATGCGCGGCGATCTCGACGGGCGTGCCCGATACCCGTCGCAGTCCCGAGACGTCGAGGAAGGCCTCGTCGACCGAGAGCGGTTCGACGATCGGGGTGGTGTCGTGGAAGACCTCGAACACCGCGTCGCTGGCCTCCGAGTAGGCCTTCATGCGTGGCGGCACGATGAGCGCGTGCGGGCACAGCTGCCGTGCCTGGCGTCCGCCCATCGCGGTGCGCACGCCGTAGGCCTTGGCTTCGTAGCTCGCCGCGAGGACGACGCCGCCGCCGACGATGACGGGGCGGCCGCGCAGTGCGGGGTCGTCACGCTGCTCGACCGAGGCGTAGAAGGAGTCGAGATCAGCGTGCAGGATGGTTGCCTCCGACACGAACATATGTTCGCACCGAGGTCCGACGAGTTACGGGGCCGTGCCGTAGATGGCGTTGAGCCAGATGTGAACGAGGTTGTCGAGGACGCGCTCGTCGGCAAGGCCGGGCTTATGTCCGGCGAACGACGATGTCATCACGGCCTCGTTGAGCAGATTGAGCGATGTCGCCAGCTCGCGCGCGGGGACAGTATCGGGTGCGCTTCCGCGGGCGCGCACGGTCTCGATGATGCTTGTGGTCTGGTCGATGGATGCCTGCATGAAGTCCGACCACAACTTCCGCGCATCAGGATGGGTGTATTTCGCAACGCTCCACGGCCCGGCCAATGCTTGGTGTGCGTGAAATGTCGAGTAGTACACCCCGATGCCGGCACGCCAGAACTCATCGCGATCCGTTGGCGGGTTCGCCATCAGTGCCTCGCGTGCGGCGTACGCCTCCGCGATGATGCGGTCCATCAGGGTCAGCAGAACGGCGTCCTTGGACGGGAAATAGAAGTAGAACGTCGGCCGCGAGATCCCTGCACCCTTCGCTAGGTCGTCGACAGAGATCTCGGACAGTGGTCGCTCTTCGAGCAGGCGCTCGGCGGTCTCGAGAATGGCCAGCTCACGGTCATCGCCCGATGGCCGGGCGCCGCGGCGCCCACGCGCTATCCGGGGTTGGCTGGCGGTGGTCACAGCCGGTTACTTTACACGGTGTCGAAATTTTCAACACACCGTTGACTTATTCGACACGGTGTTGATAGCTTTACACCATGACGGAATTTGTCGACGTTGTCATCGTGGGAGCCGGCATCTCCGGCATCAGCGCGGCCTGGCATCTGCAGGACCGCTGCCCCGACAAGAGCTACGTGATCCTGGAGCGCCGGGAGAACCTCGGCGGCACCTGGGACCTCTTCAAATATCCCGGTCTGCGCTCCGACTCCGACATGTACACACTCGGGTTCCGGTTCAAGCCGTACACCGACGAGCAGGCGATCGCGGAGGGGCCGTCCATCCTCAACTACTTGAAGGAAGCGGCCGCCGAGAACGGCATCGACAAGCACATGCGGTTCGACCAGAATGTGGTGGCCGCCGACTGGTCGGACGCGGACAACCGATGGACTCTGCGCGTGCGCAGCGGCGGCGAGGAGCGCGAGGTCAGCTGCTCGTTCCTGTTCGGCTGCACCGGCTACTACAACTACGACCAGGGCTACACACCGGAGTTCCCTGGTTCAGAAGACTTCCAGGGCTTGATCGTGCACCCGCAGCACTGGCCCGAGGATCTCAACTACCAGGGCAAGAAGATCGTCGTGATCGGCAGCGGCGCAACCGCCGTGACGCTCATCCCGGCACTCATCGACTCGGGGTCAGGTCACGTGACCATGCTGCAGCGCTCGCCGACGTACATCGCCGGAAGGCCTGACCGGGACCCCTTCGCAGCGCGGGCCAGCAAGTGGCTGCCCGAGAAGGCGGCATATTCGGCGATCCGCTGGAAGGCCATCGTGAAAAGCACGGTGGAGTACCAGATCGCCAGGAACTTCCCGAACGTCTTCAAAAACGCGCTTCGCAGTATGGGTGTGCCACGGCTGCCGGAAGGCTTCGACTGGGACAAGCACTTCACCCCGAACTACAGGCCGTGGGATCAGCGCGTTTGCCTGGCTCCGAACGGCGACCTGTTCAAGGCCATCCGCAAGGGCAAGGCCGACGTCGTCACCGACACCATCGACCGGTTCACGAAGACCGGTATCAAGCTGAGCTCCGGCGAGGAGCTCGATGCCGACATCATCATCACGGCAACAGGTTTGAACATGCAACTGCTCGGCGGCCTCGAACCGACCAAGAACGGCGAGCCGATCGACCTGACGACGCTGATGACGTACAAGGGGCTGATGTTCTCCGGCGTTCCGAACTTCGCGATGACATTCGGGTACACCAACGCTTCGTGGACCCTGAAGGCCGACCTGGTCTCGGAATTCGTCTGTAGGTTGCTGAACTACATGGACGCCAACGGCTTTGACCGTGTTGAGGCGCAACATCCCGGCGACAGCGTGGACGAACTGCCGTTCATGGACTTCACCCCTGGCTACTTCAAGCGGTCGATGCACCTGCTGCCGAAGTCGGGTTCACGGGCGCCGTGGCGGCTCAAGCAGAACTACCTCTTCGACATGCGGATGATCCGGCACGGCAAGGTCGATGACGAGGCGCTGATGTTCACCAAACACCGTGTGCCAGTGGCGGCTTCGGTCTAGCAGTCAGTGCCTGGCGACGACGACGATGCCGTCGTCGTCGCTGTGGGCTATCTCGCCCGGCGCGAACACCACACCGCCGAACTCCACGGCTACGTCGCGTTGACCGTCGCCGGTCTTGGTGCTCTTACGCGGGTTCGTGCCGAGCGCCTTGATGCCGATCTCGAGGGTGCGTAACGCGGCCGCGTCGCGGACCGCACCGTTGATGATCAGCCCCGCCCAGCCGTTGTCGACGCCAAGGCCTGCGATGACGTCGCCGACGAGGGCGCTGTGCAGCGAGCCGGCGCCGTCGATCACCAGCACACCGCCGTTACCCGGTTCGGAGAGAACCGATTTCAGCAGCGCATTGTCCTCGAAACACTTGACGGTGGTGATCGGCCCCGCGAACTGCGACCGGCCGCCGAACTGGCGCAACTGCAGATCGCAGCTGCGGACGTCGGGGCCGATGTCGTCGACCAGGTCGGCCGTCGGTCGGGGCTCGATGGTCACCCGTCGATGCTAGGCCAGGGGTGACATCACGGGACGAATGCAGGCATGGTGTCCCAGCCACGAATGGTCGATGACGACGACATCCGGGCATTCTCGAGGTCGATGTCCCATTCCGGGAATCGCTTGAGGATCTCCTTCAGCGCAATGCGTCCCTCCTGCTGTGCGAGCGCCGCACCGAGGCAGTAGTGGATCCCCACCCCGAAGCCCACATGCTGGCGTTGCTGCCGGTGGATGTCGAAGACGTCGCCGTCCGGTGGGAACTGACGATGGTTGTGGCACGCCGCTGGAATGAGGAAAACGATGACGCTGCCTTCAGCGACGGTCTGTCCGTAGTACTCGACAGCGCGTGCCACATATCGGGCGGGATTGGTGGCCTGCGGTATCAACGACGGATACGGATCCATATCAGTACGCGTCCGCGGATCGGGTATTGAGAGATCTGCAGCACTTGGCTGTGAAGAATTGAATTCACTTGGCACACCGCATATCACAGTCGAGTGATGCGGGGATCCGCCTGCGCGTGGCTGTCCGGGACCGCTAGCAGTTTCGGGTCGATGTGATCGAGCGCGTACGAGACGGCTTCATCCAAATTCATGGCTGCGCCTTGCGCATGCAGCTCGCGCCGACGGTTCTCGCCGAGCGCGGCATCGACGAGCTCACCAGTTTCACGGAGCGCGGCGAGCACGAAGTTCGCGTTCTGTTTGATCTGCGAGGTGTCCGGTCGACGTCCGTCATCACCGACTGGGCTTGCGTGGCTGAACGCACCGTAGGCGGCCCCGCGTAGCACGCCCGCCACGCTGGGTCTGTTCTCGGCGAATGCTCGCGCACATTCGGCCAGACAGATCGCTGCCCACAGTGCGGACTGGTCCCAGCGCCAGACCCGCATCGACCGCGCACTCAACTCGAGGGTCAGTTCCCAGTCGCGAAGACGACCGGCGACCATCGACACCGTGACGAAGGTGCCCGAAACCTCTTGGGTGAGAGCCTCGCGCTGAATGCTTTCTTGCAGAATGGCTCTCGCTCTCTGCGGGTCTGCCTCAGCGACCGCCAGAGCCAGCGAGTCGGCGCTGACCACAATTGCCGAAGGCATGCCTGACCGGTGGGCCAAGGCCATCGCCTCTTCGGCTTCTGCGATGGCATCCTCTGGTTGGCCAACACCGCCCAGCAGTCGTGCGTTGACGCCGTAGGCAAGGTAAGTAGCGGCGAGGCCCGGATAACCGTCCTCGCGGGCAACCTCAGCGGCCCGAGAGTAAGCGTCAACCGCATCGACGTATTTGCCCGCGGAAAACGTTGCCACCGCCCGCAGACTCCAGGAGTCCATTTCAATACGAGGGCCGTGCCGCAGAGCGGTGCTGGCACGCTCGGCGTCCAGAGCCTGTTGGCCATGCTCCTTGGCGCTGGCCCAGTCGCCGAGAGCGTAAACCTCTTGATATGCCTCGACCATCAGCGCCCGGGCGTAGCCGGGACTCTCCTTAGCTCCGGATAATTCGAGGACCCGTAACACCGGTCCCGTCAGAACCGTTCCCGGGAGGGCCCCCTGTACATGCCGGTTCGTATCGTTGGCGACCAACTGCACGGCCAGCGGGCCGTTATCTCTGTCGATCGCGTTCGCGAGAGCTGCACGTAGGTTGTCCCGCTCGGCGTTCAGCTGCCGTGCCCCCACGAGCTGTTCCGGACCGTAGGACCGTTCGACCGTGTCCGCCAGCAGTGCGGCATAAAACCAACCATGCCGGGTCAAGAGGTCGTCCGTCTCGCCCCAGTCGGTGAGCCGTTCCTCGCCATACTGGCGAATGGTTTCCAACAGGCGGTAGCGAGTTCCGAGCCCACGATCCTCAGCAATGACGAGTGAGCGGGCCACAAGCGCAGTGATCAGATCGACAACTGCGTCGCGTTCGACGGGGCCGCCACTGCAAACCTCCTCGATCCCTTCGAGCGTACAGCCACCAGCGAACACGGAAAGCCTTGCAAGCAAACGCTGTTCGCCCTCCTTCAGCAGGTCGTATGACCAATCGATGGCTGCCCGCAGTGTCGCGTGCCGGTCGACAGCGCCACGCCTTCCACCGGCGAGCAACTGAAACCGACGATCCAGGCGCGCCACGAGCTCTGTCGGGCTCAGCGCGATCACACGCGCGGCGGCCAGCTCGATTGCGAGTGGGACGCCGTCTAGACGCCTGCACGCCTCCACCACGGCGTGCGCGTTGTTCTCCGTGAGCGTGAAATCGGCCTTGACGTGTCTGGCCCTTTCAACGAACAGCCTGACCGCATCGGTGTGCACGAGCTGTGCGACGGATTCGCCTCGCTGGCCGACCGCGAGTGGCGCCAAGGCAATCAGCTGCTCACCTCCGACCGCTAGTCCTTCGCGGCTTGTCGCGAGCACGACGACGTTAGGACACTCTCGTTCTATCCGTGAAACGAGCTGGGCCACCGCTCCGACGAGATGCTCGCAGTTGTCCAAGAGTAAGAGCAGCTCCTTGGGGGCCAGCATTTCAATGAGCGGGTCCTCGAGCGACGGTCCCCTTCCACCTGTCATACGAAGTTGCGCGGCTATCGCAGAAACCACCGCATCGGGATCCCGTAGTGGGGCGAGTTCCACCAGCCATGCGCCATCCCGATACCGGGGTAGCACGTCGGCGGCGACCTGCAGCGCCAAGCGCGTCTTGCCGACGCCGCCAACC
>Ga0318562_10000395_pt1 | contig 19652 bp, 17 predicted proteins | sample GRESIP066b5f18_FD_203688 | JGI IMG/M metagenome (GOLD analysis project Ga0318562, IMG submission 203688) | Tropical soil microbial communities from Luquillo Experimental Forest, Puerto Rico - GRE.SIPMG.066b5f18 | ecosystem: Environmental > Terrestrial > Soil > Tropical forest > Bulk soil... | reverse complement strand
CTTTATAACCAATCTTGCCTTTCCCGGGCAGGAGCAAGTTATAGACAACTCCAAGATGGCTGTCCTGCTGGCATCACTGGTTGCGGCGGTTGCCGGAACCACAGCACTTCTTCTGGCAACAAAGAAGAAAAAAGAAAAAGCCTCCTCATAGACAGGGGAAATGTTCATGGTTCCTGCCTTCCTTTCAATCCTTTTCCGGGCTCATGGGGGTGTCCCGTTCTCTTTCCAGGCTGAACAGGCTGTCTACGAATTCATGCTTGTTGAAGATCAGCAAATCCTCCATCTTCTCCCCAACACCGATAAATCTCACGGGGATTCTGAACTGATTGGCAATCGCCAGGACAACGCCGCCTTTTGCAGTCCCGTCCAGTTTGGTAATCGCCAGGGAAGTCACTTCGGTGGCGGCGGTAAACTGCCTTGCCTGTTCCAGGGCATTCTGGCCGGTTGATCCATCAAGCACAAGTAGCACTTCGTGGGGTGCGTCCGGGATAACCTTTTTTATTACCCTTTTTATTTTGCTAAGTTCTTCCATGAGGTGTGCCTTATTGTGCAAACGGCCGGCAGTGTCCACAATAACGATGTCGATATCCTTTGCCACACCGCTCTGAACCGTATCAAAGGCCACTGCCCCGGGATCCGCCCCCATTCCCTGCTTCACGACAGGCACACCTACCCGATCCCCCCAGATTGACAGCTGGTCCACGGCAGCTGCCCGAAACGTATCCGCCGCACCCAGCATGACCGATTTACCAGCCTTTTTAAAATTATAAGCAAGCTTTCCAATAGTTGTCGTCTTGCCCACCCCGTTAACTCCCACAACCAACATGACATAGGGTTTCTTGTCTGCCGGGTCAGCGAAGTCAGGATAAACTGCCTGGTTTGCATCAACCAGCAGTTCCTCGATCTCTTCCTGCAATAATTTATTAAGCTCAGTCGTGTTGAGGTATTTATCTCTTTTGACCCGCTCCTCTATCCGTCCTATGATCTTTACGGTTGTGTCAATACCTACATCGGCACTTACCAGGGCCTCTTCCAGACTGTCCAGCACCTCGGTGTCTACTGAACTTTTTCCCGCGATAGCCTTTGTAATCCGGCTGAGAAAACCTTGCTTGGTTTTCTGAAGACCATCGTCAAGAGTCTGTTTCTCCTTTTTACCAAATAGTTTGTCAAAAATTCCCATAACCGAAAAATCCGCCGGCAGGCGGATCGCTTTGTTAAATCACGAAATCAGGCTACAAATGCCAACGTTCTATAATAACATAAAACCCCCAAATCTGGGGGCTAAGCATTGTTATTTCTGAGCAAGAAATTGTTTGATCTTGTCCTTGTGAACAATGGACTCCTTGAAGGTGTAAGCACCCGTTTTAGGGCTGCGAACGGCTCGAATCACCTTAGTCCAGTTCTTGGCTTCGGCAGCGGCCTTGGCATCTTTAGATTTAATCGCAGTTTTTGCTTGCTTTGCCATGATGTTGTATTTGAATAAGTTAAAGTATGGATTCGATTTGGGCCAGCGTGAATATCCGAATTCCCGGTGCCCGGCTTATTTAATTTCCTTGTGAACAGTCATCTTTTTAAGAATGGGATTGAATTTCTTCAGTTCCAGCCTTTCGGGAGTATTTTTCTTGTTTTTGGTGGTGATATAACGGCTTGTACCCGGCTGACCGCTGTTCTTGTGCTCCGTACATTCCAGGATCACCTGGACCCTATTGCCTTTCTTTGCCATGGAAGATAATTTTTAAATTTGTTGATCGTGCTGCCGGCGATAATGCCCGGCAGGGACGTATTATATTTTTACTCCTTCGGCCCTGAGTTTCTTTACCACATTAAAAAGGCCGTTTTTGTTGATGGTTCTCAGTCCTTCAGAGGATACTTTCAGGGATATCCACCTGTTTTCCTCTGCCAGGAAAAAGCGCTTGCTCTGCAGGTTGGGCAAAAATCTCCTTTTGGTCTTTATGTTGGAATGGGAAACCTTATTGCCTGAAACAGGCCTCTTTCCGGTCACCTGACATACTCTTGCCATAACTTGTCTGAATTTAGGACGGCAAAGGTCGTAAAATCTATCTAATTCTCAAAAAAGAAAGCGTCTTTTTTGGCATTTTTAGGAAAGATTGGCCTTTCAACAGGCATCAGTCGGTCTTTTACCGTTTATTTCGAGGATTTTGACCAGTTCAATTTCCAGTCCGGCTTTGGTTCGCAGGTATTCCACCCTGTCCCGGGTGAACAGGTCAGTGATTTGATCCCGGACGACTGCCCGGGTTCCGTTTGCTGCCTCAAAGCTGATCTCAACAGACGAGTGCTTCATCGCCAGCAGTTCAAGATCCTCGTAAAAAGCGCAATTCACAGACCTGAAGTCCTGATCCATATCCCTATTTTTTTTACAAAGATAAATCAGAGCATCATTTCGAAGGCGCGGTTTTATATAAAAACCTGGCAGATGGGGTTTATCCGGATGTTATCAGCAATCCTGCCTGGGGACTCATTAAGGAATTGTCCACGGAACCGTCCATGGCTGTTAGGTTCTAAATCTTATTTCCAAAAAATTGAACAAGTTGATATTTGTTTCAAATATCATTCCTTTGGAAAAGATTCTCAGCTCCTCCCTTCCTTGTTGCCAGTACCTTAGTCTTTCTTCATGCCTTCACAAATTAACACAGGCCATGCAGTTGGTCCCCGGATCTAACTGACTCAGCATTCAAAGACCGTTACTAGTCCCCTTCCAGGGTATACGGGTGGATTCCCATTTTCGGTACGAAAACAAAAACCTGCTATAAGATTCTTGGAGATCATGATGAGTTCGTTGTTGAAAAGCATAACTAGGCAGAGATCCTGGTAAATGCACCCCGCATCAAATTCATCAATGGGAAAATAGAAATCCTCGAGGAAACCAGTCATTAGGGTAAGCCCTATGACTCGATGCAGTTTTGGCTTCAGGCTCCCGATGAATTCCTGATAACACAGACCAGTATTCGAACATTGAACCGGTGCTCATCAAATGCCCGTTCTTTTGTACAAAGAATTCGGAATTAGGTAAGTTGATTGTTGTAGCAATGAGGGTTCCAGGAATACCTGAAGAATAATAACATCCCAAGATTATGGACACTCCTATTTTTATCTCTGGATTTAATGATTTAATAATTTAACGGTACCTTTCACTTTACCTACTTTGCGAAAAAGCGGGTACAAATGTCCAAAATCATGAAGCGACGGACCATTCCACGTGATGTCAGCTGGCTGTCTTTTAATGCCAGGGTGCTTCAGGAGGCAGCCGATCCATCCGTTCCCCTGCGTGAACGCATTCGTTTTTTGGGTATTTTCTCCAATAACACAGATGAATTTTTCCGGGTACGGGTGGCCACCCTGAACCGCATGATTGAATTCAGCGGCAAGGAAAAGATCAACATGCATATGGAACAGGCCCCTTCCAGAATCCTGGATGAGATTCAAACCATCGTTTTAAAACAACAGGATGACTTTAATGAAACCTGGGAACAAATCCGAAGGGAGCTGGAGAAAGAAAAAATTTTTCTGATCAATGAAAAACAAATCAATAAGGATCAGCAAAAATTTGTTCAGAATTTTTTTGAGGAAGAGGTGCGATCCAACATCATTCCCCTGATGATCGAAAGTATTCCTCAGCTTCCTTATTTGAGGGACAAATCCATTTACCTGGGCATCGTACTGTCACGCAAGGACGGAAGTATGGGCCGAAAGTATGCCCTTATCGAAATTCCCAGCCGGTTTATCGGCAGGTTTGTCCTGTTGCCTTCACATTCTGCAGAAGAACACTACATTATTTTGCTGGAGGATGTCGTGCGTTATAACCTGCGCAGCATTTTCTCTTATTTTGGATACGACCGATTCCAGTCCTGGGTCTTTAAAGTGACCAAGGATGCTGAAATAGACATTGATAATGACGTTTCCACTTCCCTGATTCAGAAAATTGAAAAGGGGGTCAAGAACCGCCGAAAGGGCCGTCCGGTAAGGTTTGTTTACGATAAGGAAATCGATGTGGGTCTGCTTCAATACCTGGTCAAGCGTCTCAATCTCGCAAAAAAAGCAAACCTGATCCCCGGCGGCAGAATTCACAATTTCAGGCACTTTATGGATTTCCCCGACGTGTTTCATAGAAAAGGACAAAGAAAAAAGCCTTTCCTGCACCCCCTATTGCACAAATCTCCCCGGGTGACGGATATCGTCCTGGAGCGTGATGTCATGCTTCACTTTCCCTACCACTCCTTCAGCCCGGTCATTGACATGCTACGGGAGGCCGCCATCGACCCGGACGTCACAGCTATCAAGATCACCTGCTACAGGCTGGCCTCCAATTCAAAGGTCATCAATGCGCTCATCAATGCAGTCAGAAATGGCAAAAATGTAACGGCCTTCGTTGAACTGCGCGCCCGTTTTGAGGAGGAAGCCAATCTGGATTGGAAGGACCGTCTGGAAGAAGAGGGTGTTAAAGTGATGATCAGTATCCCCAACATGAAGGTACATGCCAAAATATGCCTGATCAAGAAGAGGGTTAATCACCGCACCATACATTACGGTTTCGTCAGTACAGGGAACCTGAATGAAAAAACGGCCAGGATCTATGGGGACCACTGCCTGCTGACATCAAACAGGAATATCATGGCAGATGTGAACAGGGTGTTTACCTACCTGGAAGGATGGAAGGACGGCCCCTCACCGCTGAAATCCTGCAAAACCCTGATCCCCTGCCCCATGACCCTCAGAAAAGAATTATTTAAAATGGTAAACCGGGAAATCAAGATCGCCAAATCAAAGAGACGGGCAGCCATTACCCTCAAGATGAACTCTCTTTCTGATGAGGAACTTATCTTTAAGCTCTATGAAGCGGCACGGGTGGGCGTAGAAATCAAACTGATTGTCCGGGGAATTTTTTGCATGTTTTCTGAAAACAAGAAATTCGTTCTGCCTGTAAAGGCCATCAGCATCATCGACGAATACCTGGAGCATGCCCGCGTGTTCATATTTCACAATGCCGGAAAAGAAAAAGTTTATATATCTTCGGCCGACTGGATGGTACGGAACCTTGATCACCGCATTGAAGTGACCTGTCCCATCACAGATGAAACTATCCTGAAGGAACTCAAGGATATCCTGGACATTCAGTTCTCGGACAACGTGAAGGCGCGCTGGCTTGACAACGAGCTGACCAACAGGTATAAACGGGACCATTCCAAAAAAAGGATAAGATCGCAGATTGAAATATACAATTACCTGCATCACCCAGACGTAAAGAGCGCAGAAACCACTACTTTCCAGTCCATAAGGGCGCTATCCCATAAAGAAGTCGTTTCTGCTACCTGAAAGAAAACCTGACGCATTACATGAGACTGGCAGCCATAGACATCGGTAGCAATGCAGCACGCCTGCTAATTTCAGACGTAATCATCACCAACGGCAAGCCCGAATTTAACAAGCTGAACCTGGTAAGGGTCCCGCTTCGGCTGGGGTTTGACGTTTTTGAACAAAAAGAGATCTCTGCCGGAAAAAGAAAAATGATTCTCAATACCATCAAGGCTTATAAATTCCTGATGGATGCTCATGGCGTGCAATATCTCAAGGCAGCCGCCACTTCGGCCATGCGCGACGCAGCCAATTCCGGGTCGATTATCGAAGACATCAAAAATGAAACCGGAATAAAAATAGAAATCATCAGCGGTGGGGATGAGGCTTCCCTGATTTATGAAAACCATATTGCCGAGAACCTGGATAAGGACCACTCTTACCTGTATATCGATGTGGGGGGCGGAAGTACTGAGCTCACCTTTTTTGCGGATAATTACCTCGTATTTAAGGAGTCCTTCAATATAGGCACTATCCGGCTGCTCAAAAACCAGGTTAAGGAGGGCCATTGGGAAACGATGAAGGATTTCATCAAGCGGGAGACAAAGGGCCATGACAATGATATCGTCGCCATTGGTTCGGGAGGAAATATCAACAAGGTTTTTTCGATATCCAAAAGAAAGGATGGAAAACCTTTGTCACTGGAGCTGCTAAAGGACTATCACAAGGAACTGGGAAGCTTTTCGGTAGAGGACCGCATCCGCCTTTACAAATTCAGGGAGGACCGGGCAGATGTTATCGTGCCTGCCCTTCAAATATACATTAACGTGATGAGGTGGGCAAATGCCCCTGAAATTTATGTACCCAAGATAGGCCTCGTGGACGGCTTGATCCAGCATCTCTTCGTGGAATTGAAAAACAAGGGACTGGTTCCTTCCTGATTATCCGGCCGAACTCAAAAAAACCACCCTGCGCTTCCAAAATTTAAACTTTGTATTAACTTAGCAGCCGCTTCCACAGGGTTATGCTTTATTCTAAGTGCAGAGCCATATCCCCACCTTGTCTTGGCCCAATTTCATGTCTTCAAAAAAAATCACATGACCATTAAAAAGGAAATAAAAAAAATAACCACCAATACCTTGCAAAAGATGAAAGCGTCGGGGGAAAAGATTTCGATGATAACGGCGTATGATTTCTCTTTTGCAAAGTTATTTGATGCGGCGGGGATAGATGTGATCCTGGTTGGGGACTCCGCGTCCAATGTGATGGCAGGTCACCAGACCACTCTCCCCATTACCCTGGACCAGATGATTTATCACGCTTCATCCGTCATCCGCGGAGTGAATCGTTGCCTTGTCGTGGTGGACCTCCCTTTTGGATCCTATCAGTCCAATTCAAAAGAAGCCCTGATTTCCACCTTCCGAATTATGAAGGAGACAGGCGCCCATGCAGTAAAACTGGAAGGTGGAGAAGAAGTTCTTGAATCCGTAAAAAGGATCATCGCAGCAGGGGTACCTGTCATGGGTCACCTTGGACTGACGCCGCAATCGATTTACAAGTTCGGCACCTACTCGGTAAGAGCAAGGGAAGAAGGCGAGGCTGAAAAATTAAAGAAGGATGCAAAGCTGCTGGAGGAAGCCGGATGTTTTGCGGTTGTCCTGGAAAAAATACCTGCTGCCCTCGCCAAGGAGGTGACCGAAAGCCTGCAGATTCCTACCATCGGTATCGGGGCCGGGGGACAATGTGACGGCCAGGTTCTCGTTATGCACGATATGCTCGGTATCAACACAGAATTCAAGCCACGCTTCCTGCGGCAATACCTAACTCTCCATCACCAGATCATCAAGGCAGTAGAAGCCTATATCAAGGACGTAAAGTCAAGGAATTTTCCCAATGAGCTGGAACAATACTAAAGGGGTTCAAATTTCTCATCTTACGACATCCGCATCCAGGATATCATAAAGGACCAGTGAACTGTTCTTTTCCTTCAGCCTGTTGAATAAACTCTTGCAGTCGGTGACTTCTGAAGTGCGGAAGACAACTTTCAGCTTGTCATAAAACATCAGCCTGAGGTGCTTTTTTTCCTTTTCAATAACCTCACGAGTTGCGTCCATCCCCGAGGAAAAGCTACCGGAATTTATTTTTTCTGCAAAAACAGCCACATTATTGTGCTGGTAATTGCGTGAGGACATGCTCAGGATCTGGCAAGAGCAGATGCTTGCTTTTGCCTTACGCTCGGAGGCTGCCAAATTTAAGTCGGCGTCGGCGTTCCTGACTGTTTTGAAAAAAGTTCCGGGCAGTGGAGAGACAGGCCTGGGTGATCCTCCAGATGCTACCAGGTTGATACTGATCAAATACAATGCAGCTGAGAGAAGCTGAGTACGGATAAAAAAAGACATACCAGTGATATTAATCAAGTTTACATTAGGGAAAAGGCTTTCTCAGGAAGGTGGAACGTGATTGATACCAGATTTAAACGACTGCAGATTGAGAAAATAAAAAAAACCTGCGCAGACAGGTTAATCAGACGGATAGGGGAATTATTGACTGGGCGAAGATTAAAAAAAAAATTCAATTGTCATAATTTTCTAAATACAATCTTTCAATAAAATAGATTTAGAATACAAATAATATGTCTTTTATTTGGTTTTTTACATTTTTTTGGTGGTGCTTAGCAAATCATTTACAAAATCTCATTTTTTTATGACTAAATTACATGTGTCCCAAAACTATGTAATATGAGAAAAGCGCTCTTATTGACAGCTATCCTATTGAGCTCATTCCTTCTGCAAGCGCAAAAGGTCTTTACGGGGATCATCCGGGATTCCAGATCGAACCTGCCGGTTCCAGGCGCAACCGTCCGGGTCAAGTCTTCCAAAGCCGGCACTGTAACCAATAACGAAGGGGTCTTCAAATTAACGGTACAGGAATCCGATATCCTGGAAATCAGCATGATCGGATACAAATCCCAGGACCTTGCGGTATCGGGGCATAGCGAAATATCGATAAATCTGGAACCGGGCAGTTCAGAATTGACAGAAATTGTATTTGTCGGTACACGAGGCGCGGGTAGGGCTAAAACAGAAACACCGGTGCCTGTTGACGTGATAAGGACAAGGCAGCTGGAACTCTCTTCGGGCAAAACTGATCTGACAAGCATATTGAACTACGCCGCCCCGTCCTTTAATTATAATAAGCAGTCAGGGGGTGACGGCTCGGACGCCATAGACCTTGCCACCCTGAGAGGCCTTGGTCCCGATCAGACGCTGATTCTGATCAACGGGAAACGCCAGCACCAGACAGCGTTTGTTTCTCTTTTCGGTACCAGGGGCAGGGGTGCATCAGGAACGGACCTGAATGCAATTCCGGAAGATGCCATAGACCGCGTTGAAATACTAAGGGATGGAGCCTCTGCACAATATGGTTCAGATGCTATAGCGGGAGTTATCAACATCATCCTGAAAAAAGACGTCAATCACCTGACCATCGACGCTGGCTGGTCCGGTTATTATGACCACAAATACAATTCTCTGAACGCTTTTGACCCCAGTCAGTATTATACAGGTCATAAAGTGGATGGGAACACCGGACTGTTCGGTCTGAATTATGGAGTTCCGCTTGGAAAGAATGGCGGTTTTCTTAATTTGTCCGGCACATTCCGGATTGCCGGAAAGACGTTCAGGGAAGTTCCGGATACCAACGTAATGAACAATCCAAAGGCATTGCCGATCAATACCATTCGCAGGGCATTTGGGGATGCTTCGGTTACAGCAGGGGGTGGGATGTACAATGCAGAAGTACCAATAGTGGGTACAAAAACCACTTTTTATTCTTTTGGCGGTTATAATTATAAAAATTCCATCGCCTATGCCTACACCCGAAATTTTTCTGCTCATCCTGAACGGTTCCCAACCGACGCAGGCGGGAACCTGGTCTTCGTGCCCGGCATCATGCATACAACCCGCGATAGCTCAGAAACCTATTATAATCCTTTGGAGAATGTGAATATTGTCGATTATTCCATAGCAGCGGGTTTCAAAGGTACGTTGGGACATAATTGGGATTGGGACATAAGCAATACCCTTGGGTACAATAATTTTCACTATCACGGGGAAAAGACATTCAATGCCTCCCTGGGTTCCAGCGGCGCCAACAGGAATAATTTTGATGACGGAGGATTCAAATTCCTTCAAAACACAGTAAATGCAGGAATCAACCGTCATTTTACCGGAGTTGCCCAGGGTATGAACCTCGCCTTCGGGGCTGAATATCGCTATGAAAATTACCAGATTTACAAGGGCGAAGAGGCTTCTTACGCTCTGTATGATCAAACCAAAGCACCCGGATCGCAGGGTTTTCCGGGATTCCAGCCGGCAGACGTCATCAATGCCAAAAGGTCGGTGATCGCAGGCTATGCAGATGCAGAATTTGACCTTACCAAGAGATGGCTTGTAGATGGCGCCGTCAGGGCCGAGAATTATTCAGATTTTGGATTTGTCAGCACCTTTAAGTTCGCCTCCAGGTACAAGATTACTGACAATTTCAATATCAGAGGTTCGGTCAGCACCGGTTTTCGGGCCCCTTCCCTGCAACAGATCAATTTCAGCAATACGGAAACCAGTATCCTGGGTGGACAGTTGGTTGCTGTGAAAATTATTCCCAATTACAGTGGTGTTACGCGAATAGCCGGCGTTCCGCCTTTGCAACCTGAGAAGTCTGTTAATGGCAGTGTCGGATTTACCTGGAAGCCAGTTGACGGATTAACGATTACAACGGATGGCTATATCGTGCACATCAAAAACAGGGTGGTCCTCTCCGGACAGTTCAGCGCCAGCGACACAACCTTACCCCCTGCCCTTATCGATTCCCTGAACAACATAAATGTGGTGGCGGCGCAGTTCTTTGCGAATGCAGTGACCACAACCAACTATGGATTGGACGTCATCGTAGACTATAGCAAACGGGTGGGTAACCAGAATTATCACATCCTGCTGGCTGGAAATCTGAATCACCTCAATATAAACCAGATCCATGTCCCGGATGTCCTGAATACAAGCTACCTGCATCAGCAAACCTTTTATAGTACGAGGGAACAGGCTTTTCTGATCGCCTCGGCACCGAACGCAAAGTTTTCGCTTGGCCTGGACTACACGATTAATAAATTTAACGCAGGTGCGCACTTTACCTATTTTGGAAAACTCACCACCCAGGGATTTGGCTATTCTGGCAATGCGCCCCCGGGAAGTGGCGGACCTGGAGATCCCAATATTTCCGGAAGCGGAAACGGTTATGACCCGATGGTAACTACGGACGATGGTAAATCTGTTGTACCCGAAAATTTCGTATTCCATGGAAAAGTAACTACAGACATCTATGTTTCTTACAAATTTTCTAAGAACCTAACATGGTATGTAGGTGCGGACAACCTCTTTAATGTTCATCCTGATCTGTCTGTTGTACCCAATGCCCGGTACGCTTCCGCCTATGACAGCGAATCCGGAGGGCCTTTTGATGCAGTCCAGATGGGCTTTAATGGATTGCGGCTGTTTACCAAACTGGCTTTAAATTTTTAAAGGATCTTATCACAGGAAGGCGGGGCCTTTCAGATCAGTCGCCGGCAGGCCCGGAGAAATGGTCAGAAAGGCCTCTTTTCATTCACCGGTTTTAAGTTTGAATTCATCTATTTAAACAGTTTCTTAAGCATTATTGGCACCGGATTGCTTTATTAGCTCAAAAAAGTACGATAGCTTTATTGCGTGAATCCGACGCTAAACCAGAACGGATAAATTAGCGGGCATTAATATGATCAATAATGGACCAAGGCTCAGTCAATAAACCATTCATCAATTCTTTTGCTCTTCGAGCCACTGCACCTTTCAGAAAAAATACACTCAACAAACGCATTGTTCAGGTCATCATTCATATGGTGGCATGGGTATGCTTTTTGATGTTGCCGCTGTTCTTTTTCCCCAGGCCTATAGATGCTTCGTTTATTCCCGAACAGGCTCTGACCCTGTTTTTTTTCCTAAGCAATTTTTTTTATATCGCCTTTTATTATTTCAACAGCAATGTACTGATACCAAGACTGCTGGAACAAAAACGGATTGCAGCCTATACCATCATCATCGTCGGGTTGTTGATATTTTTCGGCATCTTTCCACGCCTTTACCATCATTTTTTTGGAGACATCCAGCGTTTCTCCACTTCCCTGAAGGTTCCTTCCAGGTCAAGAAACTTTCACCCTTCTATTCTTTCGCCCGGATCGATCGTCATTTTCCTGCTCCTGTTTTTGTTCAGTACCGGCATTAAAGTGATCAACCAGTGGCTGCATGCGGAAAGAAAAAGCAAACAAATTGAAAATGAAAAGCTGAATACGGAACTGTCGTTTCTAAAGGCCCAGATCAACCCTCATTTCCTGTTCAACACCCTCAACAATATATATTCCCTTGCCGCTGACAAATCCGATCTTACCGCCCCTGCGGTAATGAAATTATCCAGTATAATGCGCTATGTACTGACTGAAGCCAGGCATGATACGGTTGCCCTGGAAAAAGAAATCAAATTTATCGCAGATTACATCGAACTGCAGAAAATGAGAACGACCCCAAAGACAACCGTAAGCTTCACAGTTGAAGGTGACCCGGAAGGAAAACAGGTATCTCCGCTGCTCTTCCTGCCTTTTGTGGAAAATTCATTCAAATACGGAGTGAGCACCAGGGAATTGTCCCCTATCGATATTCTGTTGGAAATAAAAGAGGAGGAAGTCCATCTCAAAGTCAGGAACAACAAACAGTCCCTGGCAACCCTGCGGCCCGTGGAGAATACAGGAATTGGCATCCAGAATACACGCAGAAGGCTCGAATTGCTTTATCCTGACCGATATTCCCTGGAAATGACAGACGAACCGGCGACCTATACAGTAAACCTAAATATCCAAGTATAATGTTAAGTTGTATAGCTATTGATGACGAACCCCTGGCTCTTGAGGTCATTAAGAAATATATTGCAAAAATATATTTCCTGGATCTGAAAGGGGCATTCACAGATCCTGTTGAGGCAAAAAAAATGATAGAAAACTCCCAGATTGATATCCTTTTCCTGGATATCCAGATGCCGGACCTGAATGGCATTGAGCTGTCTAAAATGATCGGTTCAAAGAACTCTGCAGTCATATTTACAACCGCCTTTAGTGAATATGCTGTCGAGGGATTCAATGTGGATGCCATCGACTATCTGTTGAAACCCATAGAATATGACCGGTTTCTGAAGTCTGTTTACAAGGCTAAGGAATATATCGATTACCTCAACAATCTTGAACTTCAGGATGGGTACATATTTGTTAAATCGGACTACCAGATGGTGAAGATCAATCTGAAGGATATCCTGTATATCGAAGGCCTCGACGATTACATAAAGATCTACCTCCCTCACAGATCGGTGCTGACGTTGATGACACTCAAAACAATAACCCAGAAACTTCCTGGCAAAGAATTTCTCCGGGTACACCGATCTTATATAGTACCGATAAGCAAAATTGAAAATGTCAGCAAGAGTAAGGTCCGAGTTGCAGACAGAGAAATTCCCATCGGAGTCAGTTATAGCGAAAGTTTTTTCAGTGCCATGGAAAACAAGTTGAACTGAGTCAAAAAATCAGTCTGGTCATTTATGCCAGTCAAATTCCTGGACCTTACTGGAGAATCCGCGAATTGACCCTGTTTGCGCAGCATCAGCTTGTCAGTCCAGCGAATCCCACTTTTGCCCATGGCCTTTTCCCGCAAAAAAAGACGGAGAACCTGGCCGGATTTCAGGTTACATCAAATTTCCCTCGCACTCCGGTCCGGGGGATAAGGATGGATATTTATCCTTAATTCATAACTTGCGCCGTCATGTAAACTCTGAGGTATTTATGGAATTTCTTAAGCAACTCAAAATAGAAAGCAGAAATCAGGGATGTTCCACTGGCCAGCACTGGATATCTTCCAAAGGCCCGGCCATTGATTCGTATTCCCCCGTTGACGGAAAACTGATCGGTACAGTCCAGTCAGCGGACAGGAACAGCTATGAGACTGTTATTACTCAGGCATCCGAAGCCTTCCTGGAATGGCGGCGCTGGCCGGCACCCCGCAGGGGTGAAATTGTCAGGCAGATTGGTGAGGCGCTCCGGGATCAGAAAGAACCCTTAGGTAAACTGGTTTCTTACGAAATGGGAAAAAGTCTCCAGGAAGGCCTGGGTGAGGTTCAGGAAATGATCGATATCTGCGATTTCGCCGTGGGTTTGTCCAGGCAATTGCATGGCCTGACGATGCACAGTGAGAGACCGGGTCACAGGATGTACGAGCAGTGGCATCCTCTGGGCATTGTCGGAATCATCTCGGCCTTTAATTTCCCGGTGGCAGTATGGAGCTGGAACAGCATGATTGCGTGGGTATGCGGAGACGTCGCCGTCTGGAAACCTTCCGAAAAAACACCACTTTGCGCTATAGCCTGTCAGCAGATTGTGGCAGAGGTTTTTGCCAGAAACAGCGTTCCCGAAGGAGTCAGCGGTCTGGTTATCGGAGAAAGGGAAACGGGTGAGTGGCTAGCGGGTGATACGCACATTCCCCTGATATCCGCAACTGGTTCAACCCGGATGGGAAAGGCAGTAGGAACCGCAGTTGCTGCCAGGTTGGGTAGATCCATCCTTGAACTGGGCGGAAACAACGCCATAATCATCTCCGGGCAGGCCGACCTGAATATTGCGCTGCTTGGTTCACTGTTTGGAGCCGTGGGAACAGCCGGACAGCGATGCACGACGACACGGCGTCTGGTCATTCATGAAAGCATATATGATTCCCTGAAAGAAAAGCTGGTTGGCGCATACCGGCAATTGCGCATTGGCAATCCCCTGGATCCAAAAAATCATGTGGGTCCGCTCATCGACAAGGGTGCCGTAAAACAGTACCTGCAGGCGATCGAGGAGTGTAAAAAGGAAGGAGGCAGGTTTATTGTGGAAGGCGGATTGCTGGAGGGTGACGGATACGAAAGCGGCTGCTATGTGCGTCCATGCATAGCAGAGGCCCAGGCGCATTACCGGATTGTCCAGCAGGAGACCTTTGCCCCCATCCTTTACCTACTTAAATACGGATCGCTCGAAGAAGCCATAGAAATACAGAATGGGGTACCCCAGGGCCTTTCCTCCTCAATCATGACCCTGAATCTCAGGGAAGCTGAACTGTTTCTCTCCAACGCCGGCAGCGATTGTGGTATTGCCAATGTGAATATTGGCACCTCAGGGGCTGAAATCGGGGGTGCATTTGGCGGGGAAAAGGAAACAGGTGGAGGCCGGGAAAGTGGCAGTGATGCCTGGAAGGCCTATATGCGCAGACAGACCAATACCATCAATTTCTCGACCCAGTTGCCCCTTGCGCAGGGGATCCAGTTTGATTTGTAAATCCGATGTTTATGCAATTGTATGCATACGTACACCCGATGGTCCCGTTATAATCTCCGTACCTGGAAACCCAGGTAGTCTGAGCCAGCAAAGTATCCTGAATATAAAGCCTTTACCCTCAAAATAATAGCCGCAATGATGCGTTATTGACGGTAACAGTCGCGATACTATGAAAACCGTAGGGAACCATGCTAAAGCTATCCTGATCATTCTCTTCACCAGCACCGGGTTTTTCCATGTACAGGCCCAGGTCAGACTGGCCATTCTGGGAGGGATCCATTCTGCTAACGTTTTAGAAACCAACAATATACCCGGCTGGGACACGGCGGTCAAAAAATTCTATGGCCCACGGACAGGATTTCAGCTTGGTGTTCTCCTGGAAATTCCGGTTGGAAGCAAAGGATTCTTTTTTCAACCTGGAATCGACTATAGTTCCAAAGGCAGGCAATATTCCAGGTTCAATGATTCCGTCAATATGGCCAAGACGGATACCGTGTATGACCAGAGTACCCTCAAACTGGGGTATGTTGAACTACCCTTCTACATCACTTACAAAATTCCGCTTTCGGCTAACCACACCAATCATTTTTTTATAAGTACAGGTCCTTATTTCGCATTTTTTTACAATGGCACCCTCAGCGAACAAAACAGGATTTTCAGTACAAATCAGTACAACAGCCAGAACCAGGATTTGCCAGTTGGCAATGCACCGGACAAATACAAAACTTTTGATTTTGGAATCAATGCGAAGGCCGGATTTGAGCTGGGTAATGTAATGCTGGGCGTCTATATGAGCAGGGGCCTGGGCAATTTTTATGAAGCTGAATATAGCGGAAAATTCCATCATCAGCTTCTTGGGGGCAGCCTTGGAATCTGGCTAGGGAAGGCGGCTTCTCAACAGCCTAAACCACTTCCCCAGGTTGCCGCTATTCAAAAGGACAGCGATCTGGACGGTATTCCTGACGCCGAAGACAGCTGCCCGCTCGTTCCAGGGAAAAAGGAATGGCATGGCTGTCCGGTGCCCGATACCGATCATGATGGTATCGACGATGAACATGATTCCTGCAAGACCGTTCCTGGTGTCGCCAGATATAACGGATGCCCGGTTCCGGATACCGATGGAGATGGAATTGACGACGAACATGATTCATGCAAGACCGTTCCTGGTGTCGCCAGATATAACGGATGCCCGGTTCCTGACCGGGACCACGACGGCATAAACGACGAAGAAGACAGATGCCCTGATCAGCCCGGGAGCAGGGAAAATCAGGGATGCCCGGTTCTTGAAAAAATAATTTATAAGGGTAAACCTGTAATGTTTAAATCATCGAGCAGCGAGCTGACGGAAAGTTCCTATGAGGGGCTGGACGAGCTCGTTACAACTATGTCAGTTCATCCCGAATTACATCTTACCGTTGAAGGTCATGCGGATAGTACCGGTTCATCCACATTAAATGAAAGGCTGTCGACCCAAAGAGCCGAAACAGTCAAGGCTTACCTGGTCAGGAAAGGAATCAGTCCCGACCGAATCAGTACTATCGGGTACGGTAACCTGAGACCGCTTGGTAACAACAAATCTATTGAAGGAAAAGCAATGAACAGGCGGGTGGAATTCAAATTTGAAGATTCCCGGTCGCACCCGTAATCCTAAGGGACCCCCTTGACTTAAATTTATTTCGTCCTCCCGGGTTATTTCACTGGCTGCTCTGCCCTGCAGGGTCAATGGTTACACATATATTACAAAAAAATTTAGAAAAAATATCAGATATTGCAGTTTGTTTTTTAGGCAAGGATACAACCTGTTTGGCAATAAAATATTCAAAACAATCAAAAATGAAGAGTAGTTTGAAACGGTGGCTTGTCGCGATTGCTGTGGTATTATTCCACTTGCACATGTATGGGCAGGGAAACTCTGCCAAGTCTGAACTTCCCAAAGGATGGCATTTGATGGACAAAGAAAAGGACGGAGTTTATGGAATCAGCCTGGAAAAAGCTTATGAATTTATCAAATCAAAAAACCTCAAGAGTAAAACGGTCGTTGTTGCCGTCATCGACTCGGGTGTGGACACCCTGCAGGAAGATTTAAAAGGCATCTTATGGACGAACCCCAAAGAAATCCCTGGCAACGGTATTGATGATGATCATAACGGGTATGTGGATGATATCCATGGCTGGAATTTTATTGGAGGAAAGGATGGTGCCAATGTAAATGACGATTCCCAGGAAGAAGGGAGAGTATATTACCAGTTCAAGGAAAAATTTGAGGCCAAGGACTTTGACCCCTCCAGCCTGAAGGGTGAAGACCTGGATAATTACAATATGTGGTTAAAGTCCAAGAAAAAGATCATGGGAGACGGTTCTGAAAGTGGTGTCGACCTGGTTATCCTCAAGAGGGTGGTAAATGCCTGTATCAAGAGCGACAGCATTTTGCAGAAAGCGATGGGAAAATCAGAATATACGGGCAACGACCTTGATACTTTTGCCGCTTCAACACCGGAAAGCAAAACTGCAAAATCTGTCCTTCTGTATTTGTTTAAGGAGAACAAAATCATGGACATGACCAATACTGTATTCCTGAGCGAATTCAAGGAACAGGCAGATCGGGAAGAAAAGAAAATGGAGATCAAGGAAACTGCCCCCAAAGAATACCGTAAGGATGTTGTCAAGGATAATGAATCGGACATCAATGACAAATATTACGGAAACAATGATATTATGGCAGGAGACCCGATGCATGGCACGCACGTTACCGGCATTATAGGGGCAGAACGTGACAATGGAAAAGGAGTGAATGGCATAGCAGACAACGTGAGAATTATGATGATTCGTGCGGTTCCGAACGGCGATGAGCACGACAAGGATATAGCTCTTGCCATCCGTTATGCTGTGGACAACGGGGCCAGGGTCATCAACATGAGCTTTGGGAAAAACCTTTCGCCTCAGAAGAAATGGGTAGACGAAGCCGTGAAATATGCCCAAAGCAAATCCGTTCTCCTGATTCACGCGGCCGGAAATGATGCGTCCGACGTGGATACGGTGGATAATTTCCCAAATCCTCATTTTAAAGGTACCAGTCTTACTGCAGACAACTGGATTACCGTGGGAGCCAGCAGCGATCCGCAGGCCGAACCTGAATTCAAAAGTGTAACCGCCTCCTTTTCCAACTATGGAAAGAATGAGGTAGATGTGTTTGCCCCCGGTACGAGAATATATTCCACCCTTCCGGGAGGGAATAAATATGGTAACCTGGATGGTACCAGCATGGCAGCACCGGTAGTGACCGGGGTTGCTGCGCTGATCATGGAATATTTCCCCGGGCTGACACCTGAACAAGTCAAATACTGTATCGAAAAATCTGCTGTCCAGCCTGATATAAAGACCAAAAAGCCCGGAACCGATAGTGAAATGGTCAGTTTATCCGACATCAGCAAAACTGGCGGAATCCTGAACGCCTATGGTGCCATAAAGCTTGCTTTTGCCCTGTCTGCCGATTCCAAAAAGAAAGAGACGCTTCCCAAATCTACCCTGGTCAATCCAAAGGACTAAAAGGATCTTTAAAGAGTTTTGTAATGCCGGACGATTGTCCGGCATTCTTTTTTATTTTTATAAGAAAAAATGATGACCAAATCCGATGCCAAAGCTGCATCTTTCTACCAAAAATACCTTGACAGGGTCCAGGACGAAGACGTCCAAAAGGCGCTAAAGAAATCAGGCCGGCAGTTCAGAAAATTCCTGGGAGAAATCCCCAAGAATAAGATTGATTTTGCCTATGCGCCCGGAAAATGGACGATCCGGCAAGTCCTGCAACACATTATCGATGCCGAGAGGGTCTTTACCTATCGGGCACTCAGTTTTGCCAGAAAGGACAGTGCTCCGCTTCCTGGCTTTGATGAGAATTTCTGGGCTGCCAATTCCGATGGCGGCAAACGCAAATGGAAGGACCTGATGGAAGAATTCACCGCAGTCCGGGCAGCTACTGAGTTTTTGTTTGACTCCTTCAGCCAGGACCAGTTGCTTTCCGAAGGGATCGCCAGCAATAACCCCGTCAACACCTTGGCATTGGGCTATATTTGCTCAGGTCACGTGGTTCACCATATGCACGTAATCAGGGAAAGATATTTGTAAGAGAGGGCAATAAGACGTTGATACCGGCGAATCAATTTTTCATCAACCTTGAAACCCTGTCCCTAAATGCCGATTTCAGAATCCATTTCCACTTATTTACCACAAAAAAGAATTCACAGAATAGCTGTCAGCAGTTTCTTTTTCCTGGCAGGCCTGTGCTTCTCCAGCTGGGCGTCTCGAATACCGGCTATACAGCTCAAACTTCATCTCAATAATGCCGGACTGGGGGCCGTACTGCTCGGATTGCCCACCGGCCTGCTGATTTCTCTTCCGATTGCCGGATGGATGGTTGCAAGTTATGGAAGCAGGGCCATCGTAATCGGGTCGGCATGTTTATACGCCACTACCCTGCCCATCCTCGGCCTGGTTCACAACAACATTCAGCTGGTTATCTGCCTGTTTATATTTGGAATGGGGGGGAATTTGCTAAATATCTCCATGAACACGCAGGCCGTGGGAACAGAATCTTTGTATGGACGTTCCATCATGGCTTCTTATCATGGGCTCTGGAGTCTGGCGGGCTTTTCCGGAGCTGCCATCGGGACCCTGTTCGTGGGTCTTGGACTTCCTCCCTGGCAACATTTTCTCATCATAGCGGCACTGAGCGCTATCATTCTTGTAACCGCATCCGGCCATCTCCTAAAGCAGGATATGAATAAGCATGAACAGCAGCCCATATTTGCAAAACCTGACCGCACCCTGATCAGCCTTGGACTCATCGCATTTTGTTCCATGATTTGCGAAGGGGCCATGTTTGACTGGAGCGGCGTTTATTTTCAGAAAGTGA
>Ga0318562_10000392_pt1 | contig 19666 bp, 15 predicted proteins | sample GRESIP066b5f18_FD_203688 | JGI IMG/M metagenome (GOLD analysis project Ga0318562, IMG submission 203688) | Tropical soil microbial communities from Luquillo Experimental Forest, Puerto Rico - GRE.SIPMG.066b5f18 | ecosystem: Environmental > Terrestrial > Soil > Tropical forest > Bulk soil... | reverse complement strand
TCAAGAAACAGAGGCCCAAACTCAAAAAATTCTTCATATTGCCAGAAGTTTTGTTTTGTATTTGTTCATTGCGTTAGTGAGACACAATATAGAATAAAGGTAGCACTATTTCATTTTAAAGTTAAAAGAAAAGGCTACCTGTTATCCTGCTTATTCATTATTGCTGCATTCCCTGCATGGCATCCTGTGAACCGGAGCTGTTCAGATTCTTCCTCTTGAATAAAGAGACGTCCATCTTCCCGAAACGCCAGGTGAAATTCACACGCACAAGCTGGGGGTCGCGCAACCGATCATAATCCTGCATGAAAAAAGCACTCTGGGAATGCTGCTTGGACCATCTTGATCTGAAAATATCCCCCATCGAAACACTGAGTGTGGCTGCATCATTCTTCAGGAAACTGCGGCTCAGGGCAGCATCTACTGCCCAGAAGGCGGCTATATAGCCCTGTGCAGCACTCTGGGGGGCTCCGCCTCCGGGAGGGCCCATCTGGCCGGTGTTGGTATTGACCGGCAAATTCGATTTTGACTGATAGATACCCGTAATCTGCAACTTCAGTTTGGCAGGCAATTTGAAATTGCTGTTCAGTTTGGCAAACCAGCTCCATAACGCACCCTGAGAGGTTTCACCCAGGTTGGAGGTATTGATGGTTGAGTTATACAGATTCACATTGGCAGTGATGTCCCACCATTTGGTGAAGTTCACAACTGAAGTCAGCTCGGCACCTACCGTCTTCGCATAGCTGGCATTTTCGTAGGTATTGATGATGTCTGTTTTGCCGGTAATCGGATTGACGGCACTGTCCTGAAACCTGGTGATGAGGTTATTGGTCTGTTTATAATATACCGAAGCAAGGATGGTATTGTTTCCTTTCAGCGTTTTGGAATAGGATAATTCAAGTGAATTGGTGAACTCGGGGACCAGATTCGGGTTTCCCCTGGTGATGTTCAGTGTATCTGTGTAATCGGTATAGGGGATTAACTGGAAGAAATTGGGTCTGTTGATCCTGCGTGTATAGCTCAGCTGAATTTCCTGCTTGTTATTGAGCTTCTGGCTGAGGAACAGGGAAGGAAACAGGCTGATCGGATAATGATTCCCATACGTTTCCTTGACATTGGTGAGTTCCCCGGTATAGGATGAACTTTCCCCCCGAAGGCCGGCCTGGTATCCAAAGTTTTTGATGGCGCTGGTAAACGAAACGTAGGCAGCATATACATAGTTGGTGTTTACGTAATTGGTAGACGCCGATGGAACCAGGAAATAGTTATTGTTCCCCAGGGTGTCCAGGTAATTGTACTGGTTGTTAAGCAGGTGCTGGGAATTCATGCGCAGGCCTGCTTCCAGTTTTGTCTTGGCATTGAAAGGTCTCACATAATCAGTCTGTAAAGTCAGGAACCTGTTCGATCCGTCACCGTTCACCTTCTGCTGGCGCAGACCTGTCCATGCACTTCCAGGGCCGTCTTCATAATAGTTGGTAGCATAGTAGGAACTGTTGTTGTTGATTCCGGAGAAAAAGTTCAGGTCCATGGTAAGGGTCTCCCCTTCCCTCGGAAAGAGATGTTTAAACCCGAATTGTAATCCATTGGCGTTAAATTCCCTGTGGCTGTTTGTGGCCCGCTGGCTATAAGCGGTTGAGCTGGTAGTATCTGGCGGATACAGGGTCGTATAGATATTGTCAGTTTCGGAAGGCGTAAACATCCCATGGACCTTTATACCGGTCAGGGAAAGTGTAGTACGGTTGGTTATAAAATAATCCAGCCCGATGCTTCCGAAAACAAATGCACCATGGTTTTTATTGTAAATAGATTCATCGATGGATGCCGGAATGTTCAGGTTGTTGAACTGGTTATTGGTACCATTTATGACACTCCTGTTCTGGTTAAAGAAACCGGCACCTGTGAAATTGAATTTGTTCTGGCGAAGGTTAAAATTGCCACCTGCATTGATACCGCCATGGCTGTCTACCCCCGTACGGAGGTTGCCGTTATATCCGGTCTTCCGGTTCTTTTTCAGGACAATGTTCAGAATTCCTGCACCGCCACCAGATGCATCATACTTGGCTGAAGGATTGGTGATTACCTCGACACTTTCAATCGCATCGGCCGGGATCTGGTCAAGGGTCAGAGTCGTCGGGCGGCCATCAATATACAATTGGGGCGTACTGTTACGCAGCGTAACATTTCCATCAATATCAACATTGACGGAGGGAACATTCTTCATCACATCCAGCGCAGTACCGCCGGCGTTAACCATATCCTTTTCCACATTGTATACTTTCTTGTCGATGTCCATCCGTAAAGTCGGCCTGCTCGCAGTGACCGTCACCGCTACCAATTGTTTTACATCCGTAATGAGCTTGATGTTGCCCAAATCCCTGTCAAAGCCATTCATCACGTTGCTCATGGCACTCATGGCCTGGGCCGGATCGCCCGATTGTCTCTGGGCAGCAGCGCCACCAGCCGGCATGCGCATCTGGAAGACGACTGCCTGTTCGAAATTCTTGTATCCGGTAGCGGAAATCTTCAGCTTGAGTGAACCAAGAATGGGCAATTCTTCAAAACTGAATTCTCCGCTCGTTTTGGTACTTACCCCCTTATACAGGATGTCCTTTCTTTTCTTGGAGACAGAATCATACTTGCTTTGCAACAGCAGTACGGTAGCATCAACGATGGGTTTCCCGGCGCTGTCAACTACCTTTCCGTAAACATGCCCTATATTCGGAACGGATTGTCCCTTGCCTGGTCCTGCACCCGGGAACTGGGCCCTGGATGTGATAACCATCATGATTGTTACAAGACATATTAGACTTCTTTTCATACAAGTATTTTTTTCACGTTTTGGTAAATCCTACTCAAAACTATCCTGCTTCCTTCTATTAATGGTACAAATGAGACAAGTGGGTAAATTCCTGCGACGAAGGAGAAAAAGTGAAATCATTTGCCGCCCTGGCCAATGATCTGCAGCAGGGAATCCTTATAATTTTCGCTGAGCGGCAGCTCAAGATTGCCCAGAAAAACAGAACCTTTCCGGATGGAAGTGATATGTGCAACGGAAATTATATAGGACTTGTGTATGCGCGTGAATTTTTTGGGAGGGAGCTTCTCTTCAATGGTTTTCATGGACATTCTAATTACAAGTGGCTTATTTCCAGTCAGGTGAATCTTGATATAGTCCTTCAGGCCCTCTACCATGATAATGTCGTCCGTTACCACTTTAACCAGGGAGTATTCTGCGTTTACAAAAAAATAACCAGGGTCCTCCTGCTGGTCAGGACCACCTGCATGCACCGCCTGGTTCTTCAATCTGAAGAACTCCCAGGCCTTGTTGCAGGCTTTGAAAAACCTGTCAAAAGATACCGGCTTGACCAGGTAATCTACCACATTGAGATTATAACCCTCCAGGGCATATTTTTCATAAGCCGTGATCAGGATTACCATGGGCTTTTGAGTCAGTGACTGAATAAACTGAAATCCGGTAAGACCCGGCATCTGGATATCGAGAAATAACAGATCAACCGATTCGGTTCTGAGGACCTCTGCTGCTTCCAATGCATTCCTGCATTTTGCCACGAGCTTCAAAAAGGGGACCTGGCGTATATTGTCCTCCAGAAGGTCCAGGGCCAGCGGCTCATCGTCTACAGCAAGGCATCGTATTGTCATGGATTGAGTTTTAGTTGCAGGGATACTTCAAACCAGCCATCCTCTTTTCCAATGGAGAGTATGTGTCTGTTTTCATACAGCAGGTTCAACCTGCGCTTGACATTGGTCAGTCCTATCCCCGAAGTTTTGTCCCTGATTTCTGTTGATTCACCATCATAACGGTTCCTGACCCTGAAATCGAGCAGGTCTTTATTAACCTGGAGGGAAATATCAATCTCCGGCTGGGAAATCATACCCGTGCCATGCTTAAAGGCATTTTCTACAAACGGGATGAGCAGCATGGGTTCAATCGGATGATAGTCATCTTTGCCATCCATATGGACATTGATCACCATATCCTCTCCAAACCGGAGCTTCTGCAAATCAATAAAGCTTCCAACATATTCCACTTCCCTGGAAAGGGGCACTTTTTCTTCATCCGACTCGTATAACATATACCTCATCAGACCCGAAAGTTTGATCAGGGACGGTTCCAGCTTTTCAGATTTAAGTCTGGCCAGGGCCACCATATTGTTCAGCACGTTGAACAGGAAATGCGGACTGACCTGGGAGCGCAGGAAGGAAAGCTCGGTTTTAAGATTTTCATTTTCCTTTTCTTTTAACAACTGATCCGTTTTAGTCTTGTCAGAGGCAAACCGGTACAGTGTACCCATGGTCCAAAGAAATACAAAAGGAATAACCCCGAAGAAAAATTCGCGGTTCAGGTGAAATTTACCATTGATTATTTCCGGGTGAAACAAAAAATTGCCAAAAAAACAAAATGCGGTCAGACAGAGTGTGATCAGCAGAAAATATTGCCATTTCTTCCTGTGGTAAAGGTAGACGGGGATAAAATAATAGGCATTGCTGTAAAAAATGGCCATGGCTGCCAAGGTGAAGCCGACATGCACCTTGTTAAATAGTGACCGTCTCCATTCCGGATTCTGGCCATGGCCATTCCCCGGACCCAGTAAAGGCAGCAGGAAAATCAGGATCCAGGCCAAAACATGAAATCCTGTAATGGCCCACCGGGAACTATACCATTGTTTTCGCATACCTTATTTAATTAATACAAAATTCATATAGAAAAATTGAATATAGGAAAAGATGCGACCAAGTCACTCGTTTTCAAGACCAAACCTGCCATTACAGCAACAAAATGGCCGGCATGTTTCTCAAACCTGCCGGCCTGTCTTTATACAGCTTCAAACCCGTTGGCCTAATATGACCTATTTTGGCATGTCAAAAATTTTCGGATCGACCTCTTTGTTCACTAAAACTTTTTTGACCGTTGAGGTCAGGCTGAACTGACCTCCGTAGGTGATTTCAACGGAATAGGGCAACACATAACCAAAATCCGTTTTGGTATAATTGCTGAAGGACCGGGTAATTTCCACTTCCTGCCCCATCATATTTCCCTTTAGTACATGCTTGGTGATGTAATAGGTGGACGGATCAATATAATAGGTTGATTCAGCACTGTCCTTGTTGGTCACTTTGATCCGGTAAGCCCCGTCTTCCTTCGCCAGCAATTCGACCTTGTTTCCCTTGGCGGCATAATTGACCAGGGGGCCTCCTATATAAATCTCGTCCTCATTTGCCTTGTACACCTCACTGGGTATTGCCTGGGCATCGCTTCCTCCCGCAAACGGATTGATCATCCATCCGCCCTTGTCCGTATAGCATTGAACCATCTTCTGGCCATTGGCCTCCGATTCAAGTTTATAGCCTTTTCCATTCAGGATGGTAAGGGTGCTGGGCGCATCATTGCCCATTACCTGTACCGATGCTTCTGAATAAAGCGACTTGATCTGGCTAAGCTTTTCTTTCCCTCCAATAGCATCGATGTGCTTATTGATGACCTCATCAACGGTCTGGGCCTGCACGTAAAGAACACCCTGGGTAGAGAGGAGCGCAAGAAGGCAATACTTTAACATTTTCATATATTACTATTTATAGGTGAATACAAAATATAAGCCAATCATTCTTTTGTACACTGATGTCGAATTCAGTCCAAAAATATTGGCAGGTTTCATTTCCGCCCTGCAAATGAGACAAAAGGTATATAAGTTGCGACAAAACTACATTCCGTGACCTGATGAAAACTTCCTCAAAATTGTATTCGTAATTCAATCCACAGCTATTCGTCTGTCTGAATAAAAATTTAATCTTCAGGCTTAGACCAGAGGCAGCCGGTGGTAATGAAAAATGGCATCCCGGAAAGAGAAGTATTACCATTCATCCTACAGGCCAGAAAATGCAAGTCATCAAAACGCAGGAATGTTGAGACCAAATCCCCCAATTCGTATGTCAGGATCAGTTAGTGTTAAAACAGCTTAACATGTACTCCCGTCAATCAATATTGGCTTGTTTCGGGCCAGCTGTAGAAGTACTTTTGTCGCGTCACATTTTTACAATCATTTCAAATCTAAAAAAAATATTATGAAAAAGACAATCTTGATCGGCGTATTGTTTCTTTCTGCTGCCCTGGCATCGTTTGCGGCCGATGGCAATAAACCCAGCCGTAAAATCACTTCATCCTTCAACAAGTCGTTTTCAGGCGCAAAGGAAGTATCCTGGCAGAAGAATCAGGAATTTGTGGTAGCTACCTTTAATATGAAAGGCCAGGTTATGACAGCCTATTATACAAAGGATGCAGTTCTGGCTGCTGTGGTCCACAATATGCTTTCTGACCAGTTACCAGTCTGCCTGCTTACCAGCCTGAAAATGACCATGAATGACCATTGGGTAACCAACCTGTATGAAGAGAGTAAAGGCGGATCTTCTCATTATTATGTTACTGTGGAAAATGCCGATGAGCTGATAGTATTGAAATCTTTGAATAATGCTCACTGGGTGGTTGAAAGCAGGACTGAAAAGTTACTGATCTGAAATTGCAGGAAAAGAAAAATGCCCACCAGCAAATGCCCCCGGAAAGAGGCATTTTTTATTTCCCCGCAAGGCGCTATCCCGGAAACACATACCCAGGCCAAGTCCGGCAGGTTGTTTCCCTTCATCCGGATCCTTACCAGCCCTTACAGGTATCCTTTATCGCGGAGGTATCTTACCCAATATGCGTAACCCGCCAGATTGATATGGAGGCCATCCAGGGCATATTCCTTTTTCAATCTTCCGCTGCCATCATTGAAAAGGGAGTAGCTGTCGATGAACTCAACCCCGGTGTCCCTGGCCACCCCCTGCAATAACTGGTTGGTAGTTACGATATGCGGGCTCTTGTCATAATGCTGGGGAAAGCCCTGCAGATCCGGGTTTACCGGCAGAATACTTTCCAGGTAGATTTTCGTCTGGCTACTTTCCCGCTGAATTCTTTCTATGATCTTCCTGACATTTTCTGCGATGACCGCATCAGGAATATCCTTTCCTATATCGTTGATGCCGATGAGTAAAAAAAGCTTTGATGGTTGGCGGCTGGTAATATCATCGAGTCTGCGCAGCAAACCAAATGTAATGTCCCCTCCTATCCCCCGGTTGATAATCGTACTATCCCCCACGAGTTTATCCCATCTGGCCATTTCCGTGATGCTGTTCCCGACAAAGATGATCCGGTTTGTTACAATCGGTTCTTTTTTGAACATCCCCAGCTTTTCGGTATAATGATCAGGCAGGAAGGGAATAGTATCAAACAGTCTCTGGTTGGTCAGGCGATTCTGGGTGAATCCACCGGCAGGAATAAGCGATAATCCGGTGAGAACGGAAAGGAAAAATATCTTCTGTTCAATTTTCATCCTGGGCTTTATTTTCGGGCAATTTACACCTTAAAAGACAATGGACAGCTGCGGGTGAACCCATTGAATAGCTTATTTTCACAACCATTGCGTGGCAGGATATGCGCTGACTGAATTCTATTTTTTTTATATTGCACAACTTATGCAACATCCTATCCGGGTCGGACTGGTGGGATATGGTGTGGCTGCCCAGGTCATGCACCTTCCCTTTATCACGACACTTGGTGAATACCGCCTGGTTTCGGTGCTGGAGCGTCATCAGCAAAGGGCACAGGAGAAATATCCCTGGGTCCGTACGGTAACCACAATCGGTGACCTGACTGATGATCCCGAAATCGATCTGATCGTGGTCACTACACCTAACGACACCCATTTCCCTTATACTGAACAGGCCCTGCTGGCCGGGAAACACGTAGTGCTGGAAAAACCGTTTACCATTACCACCGATGATGCTGCCAGGCTCATTGAAACGGCCAGACAGTGCGGGCGAACGCTCAGCGTATTTCAAAACAGAAGGTATGTCTGCGACTTTCTGACTATTAAGAAAATCTTAAGTGAAAAATTATTGGGGGAGGTAGTCGAGTTTGAGGCACATTACGACCGATACAGGCCGGATCCAAAACCAAATGCCTGGCGTGAAGAAAACAAGCCGGGGAGCGGGATTCTCTACGACCTGGGCTCGCATCTGATCGACCAGGCCCTGTATCTGTTTGGCGTCCCCAGGTCCCTCACGGCAGATGTCCGGCTGCAACGACCACATGCCCGTACGGACGATTATTTTGATCTACGGCTCGATTATGGATTTACCAAGGTCATTCTGAAATCAGGCATGCTCGTCCGGGAACCTGGTCCCCGTTATATGATCCATGGAACCAGGGGATCATTTCTCAAATACGGGGAGGATCCCCAGGAGGTTATGCTGAAAGCGGGTGTCCTTCCCAATATTCCCGGCTGGGGTCAGGAACCGGAGGATCAATGGGGATTGCTCCACACTGACCTCAACGGAACGATCATTCGCACCAAATATCCTTCCCTGGCAGGCAATTTTGGCTTTTACTATCAAAATCTGTACAGGACGATTGCCCAGGGAGAACCGTTAAAGGAAAAACCGGAACATGGATTCAATACGATTCGAATGGTCACGCTGGCCTTGGAAAGCAACGAGAAAAAATGTACGCTCCCCTGTACCGGTTTTATGAATTCAGACTACCAGTAAACTGCATCCGCGCATATCACTTCGGTCCACTCTGCCTGAAACCTCAAAAATGCCGTTTTCAGATACCACCCCCGAATCGTCACTTGCAATAAAGGAACAGGAATAGATATTGGCGAGGTCTATGATGTTCAGGATCCCTTCCCCCGACAGAAGAACAGAAAGTGGATCATCCTCCGGCCTGACCAGGATCTTCATCCAGGGCACCGGTTCAAACAAACCCGCCGAGCGGGAATAAGCCTGGGACAGCATTTCTGTCATGCCGTATTCCGAATGAATGGGCCTGGCCCCAAAGCGTTTCTGAAGTAGTTCGTGTACTTCTCTTCTGGTCAGTTCCTTCCTTCTTCCTTTCATTCCCCCCGTTTCCATCACAATCGTGTGCTCAAGGGGTAAAGAAAATTGTTCCGCAAAATCCAGCAGGGCGAAAGTAACACCGACAAGCAGGGTTTTTTGCCCGGATCTTTCCAGTTCTTTCAAAGTATAAAACAGCCTGTCAAAATCGTTGAGATAAAAGCCACTCATCGGATGGCCGCTTCTTCGAATCAGGTTATCCACCATAAAAACCAGGGAAGAATTTTCCCGCTCCAGGTAGGAAGGAAGCAGACCAAGGATACACCAATTTCCGGCAGGACCATAGAACCTTTCAAAACCGGAACGGAAACTCCTTTCATAAATCCGGATGTCCCTGACGCAATGTCTGCTGCTCTCCAACCCTGTGGTTCCGCTGCTTTCAAAGGTGATTTGTGGGACAAATGAAGTGGTCTTCACTTCGTGTGATTTAAAAAAGCGTACTGGAAGAAAGGGAATTGCTGAAATGGAATCCACGCTTTGAGGACGAACACCCAGCGTATCCACAAATGCCTTGTAGATGGGGTTGTGGCTGTATTGAAAATGGAAAACTTCGATAGCATATTGGGAAAAACCCTCTTCCCCCAGGGCAAAAATACCATCAGGATTTACCGCCATAGCGTTGAAAATGCCTTTTATTGGTTAAAGGTAAAATTTGATTGGCGAACGAATACTCTGGAATTTTGACCAGCCCTGATCTACCGGCCAGCCAGCAGGTTTTCCCGGCCACACCCGGACTGGTAAACGAAATGCAAAAAAAGGTCCTCCAGTAAACCATTTCAACAAAAATCACGTAGGTTTGTTTATATTCTCCTGAATATGAAAATAAAATGTTTACTGGCGACCCTGACCCTGCTTATTGTTGTTTCCTGCAATAAAAACCCCAATAGCCAGCTGACCTTAAAAATAACTTCTGTAAGTGGCAATGTTGTACCCATTGGCGCACAACTTCAGGTTACCTTCGATTTTACCGAAAAAGATAATGTGATTGACACCATCGGGATGATCAAGCTTCGCATCAACCAGGACCAGACTCCTACCATCCGGGACACTATTTTTTACGGTGTCCCAACATACCCCAAAAGTTCGAAGGGCCAGCTTCAGTTGGTTTTGGATCACGATTTTGACCTGGCCTCAGCCATATCGCCGCCCACTGTAGGCAATCCACCGATCAATGAGAGTGATTCCCTGATCCTCAGGTTCTTTGCAAAGGACGCAGGGACCAATGTGAGTGACACCGTAAATTCAGGCTTAATCATTGTTCTAAGGTAATTTTGTATACATCCTGATTAACGGGACTAGCCTTGCTAAAGAAATTCTTACAAAGATTTTTCGATTTTTTTCTTTTCAGCAGCCTCTTCATTGCGCTATGCGCGGTGGTGATGGTATACCAGACAGCTATTTTATTTTCACACAGCGAACCATTTGGCGGCCTGATAGCCTTTGTATTTTTCTCGACCATTTGCAGTTATAATTTTCACTGGTACCTCACTTCCCATTCCTTAACCTCTTCACAGCGAATCCGGTGGGCACAGGAACACAGGGGATGGCATCTGATTCTATACTTTGCCGGGCTTGCCGGCGCAGCCATTTCATTTTTCACGATTATCGAACACTGGATCGCCCTTGCATTTGGCGCATTTCTGACTTTCCTCTATTCTGCACCAAAACTCCCCCAGACTTTTTTCAGGTCATTGAAGAGAATCGCCATTGGCAAAACCATTTTCCTCTCTTTTGTCTGGACCTACGTAACGACAATTCTTCCGATCGTGGTAGCCGGTTCCGCCTGGAGAATAGAATACTCGGTGTTTGTGGCCAACCGGTTTTTTCTGATCTATGGCATTTGCATTCTGTTTGATTACCGCGACCGGGAAGATGACCAGAGGGATGGTATTCGCAGTATGATTACCTATTTCAGTGAAAAAGGAGTTGACTTTCTTTTCATTTTATCTCTTGTCCTTTTTATCATCACGACCCTGGCATTGGCCCTTTATGGCCATTCTGCCCTTGAAATAACGGTCCTGTTGATGCCCGGCCTGATTACTGCCGGATTGTACAATTATGCCAAAAGAAATTTTTCAGACTATCTCTATTATTTTGTGCTGGATGGACTGATGGGTCTCTCCGGTCTCGTGATCCTGTTCTTCAAGATTTGATTACATTTGAAACTTAAATTCAGAAAATGGCAAAATCAGTGTCGCACAAGAAATCCGTACTCACGAATCACTCTTTATTATTCTTAAAAAATTACATAAACAATGCCTCCCCGGTAGGCTTCGAAACGAACGGTCAGAAACTCTGGCTCGAATACCTCAAACCTTTTGTCGACAGCCATTTCACAGATCCCTACGGAACTGCCGTGGGAGTCATCAATCCAAAGGCGCCCTTTAAAGTGGTCATCGAAGCACATGCGGATGAAATCAGCTGGTTTGTAAACTATATCAATCCGGAAGGATTGCTATACCTGAAAAGAAATGGCGGAGTGGATCACCAGATCGCCCCTGGCCAGCGGGTCCTGGTGCATGGGAAGAAAGGAACTGTCAAAGCAGTTTTCGGCTGGCCAGCCATTCACACCAGGTTGGGAAATCCCGACGCTAAGGAACCCCAGCCGAAGGTGGACAATCTTTTCCTGGATTGCGGGGCCAGAAACAAAAAAGAAGCAGAAGCTCTTGGAGTACATATAGGCGCAGTGGTAACCTACCAGGAAGGCTTTGATGAATTGGCTCATAACTATTTCATTGGCCGGGCATTCGACAACCGGATCGGGGGGTTTATGATAGCTGAAGTAGCCCGGCTTCTGCATGAGAATAAGAAAAAACTTCCTTACGGGCTCTATGTAGTCAATGCCGTGCAGGAAGAAATCGGGCTTAGGGGGGCAGAAATGATCGCCAGGCGCATAAAGCCGGACGTTGCCATCATTACGGATGTCACCCATGATACGGCCACTCCCATGATTAATAAAATCATAGAAGGGGATATCGCCTGCGGCAAGGGTCCCTCCCTGGCATTTGGACCCGCGGTGCACAACAAATTGCTCGCCCTCGTTCAGGAGACGGCGGATAAAAGGAAAATACCGGTGCAGATGCGGACAGTATCCAGGAGCACGGGAACCGATACTGACTCTTTCGCTTATGCAAATGACGGATGCCCGTCGGTCCTTATATCCATTCCGCTGAGGTACATGCATACAACGGTTGAAATGCTTCACAAAAACGACATCGAGGAGACCATCCGCCTCATGTATGAGACGCTACTTGTATTGACGCCAAAAACCAATTTGAGTTATCTTTGATTCAGACACTTTTATATATCGATCCGGGCAGTGGCAGCTACCTCTTGCAGGTTATTATTGCAGGCGTGCTGGCTGTATTGTTTTATTTTAAAAATACCTGGTTGAGGATCAAATCCTTTTTCAAGAGAAAATCCGGAGAAGATTCGAATAAGGGTGATATGTTAAATGATTAATCCCCCGCATCATCCCGCCTCATTCAGGGACCCGTCCGGTTTTGTATTCCAGGAAAATGACCTGTTTTACAGGCTGGTGCAGCCTTCTTACTCGGCTGACTATAGTCACCTGATGGGATCGGGGCTGTATGAAAGGCTTGTTGAAAAACAACTGATGCTATCACATCATGAAGTCGACGCCCGGGAATGGGCTTTTATCGACAGTTACAGGATACTCCTGCCTCAGCAGGTACCTTTCATCAGTTATCCCTACGAATGGAGTTTCGAAATGTTGCAGGATGCGGCCCTTCTCACCCTGCAGATTAACAGGCTTGCCATGGACCATGGCATGATACTGAAAGATGCGAGCGGTTTCAATATTCAGTTCATGAACGGTCGCCCCTTACTCATAGACACGCTTTCCTTTACAAGATATGATGAGAAAAGACCCTGGGTCGCCTACCGCCAGTTTTGTGAAAATTTCCTTTTCCCCCTCTACCTGGAATATTTCCTGAAGGTCAACGCCCAAAAATGGCTGGCCTGCTATCCGTCCGGGATACCCGTGGAGGTAACTGCAAAATTATTGCCCCGGAAAAGCAGGTTTCACCTGGGGGTATGGTTGCACGTTTACCTGCAGCAAACGATAAGTTCACGGGCGCGATCAACCGCTTCCGCTCCCCCCTTCAATAAAAATAAATTGCTGCGGCTGCTCAGTCACCTGGACAGCATCATTCAGCATTTCGGAAAATCCAAAAGTTACCCCACTACCTGGAGGGACTATTATGAGCATACGATCAGCAGCGGAGAATATCTCCGGGAAAAGGAAAACATATTTCGGCATTTCATCCGGGATATCCCGTTCCGTGCCGCGCTTGACATCGGTTCAAACAACGGATATTTCTCCGAGATCCTTGCTGAGAAAGGATCACCGGTGATCTCCATTGACACCGACAGCCAGTGCATCCGTCAGCTTTACCTGACCGTCAGAAAAAAATCAACTACAAATCTGCTTCCTCTTTGTGTGGATATCACCAATCCCTCCCCGGCTATCGGGTTCAACAACCTGGAAAGGGCCTCTTTTCTTCAGAGAATCCACACAGACCTCATTGTAGCGCTTGCACTCGTCCACCACCTTGTTTTATCGCAAAATATGCCCCTGGAGGATTTGGCGACTTTCCTGGCAGGGATCACCCAGCGATACCTGATCATAGAGTTTGTCCCTCTCGCCGATGATAAGGCCAGGGAGCTTGCTGAAAATAAAGATCAATATCATTCGCCATACGACAGCGCCAGTTTCGAATTTCAGTTTGGACGGAAATTCACGATCGAAAAAAAAGAAGTCATTCCAGGTTCCGAAAGGGTACTGTACCTGATGGTCAAACGGTAAGTCATCTTCATGAAGATTAGTCTGCAACATACACCGCTCTTTTTGTTCCTTATCCCGGTCTTTTTTGTATGGCATGGCTTTCTTGAAAATTTTGGTTTTGTCTCTCCCGGCAACTGCCTGTTGCTGATGGTTCTTTATTGCGGGATAGCCGCAGTGCTGTATTTGCTCTGCCTGGCTTTTTTCAGGGATCAGACAAGGGCCGCACTGATGGCCTCCTGGTTTCTTTCCTTCTATCTTTTCTTTGGTGCGCTGCACGATTTTTTAAAACTGCATGCAGCCTTCCTTCACCGGTACAGCCTGATTCTTCCACTTTTCCTGGGCAGCGTGGTAATCCTGTCAATTTATTTCAGCAAATCCAAAAGTAAGTTTCGCCTGGCCACAAGGTTCATCAATACCCTGTTTCTGGTTTACCTGCTGGTTGACCTTTCAGGAATAATCTGGAAAACCCTGCGGCCACCGGCGGATATGCTGACTGTTTATTCCCCGGCGGAAACCAATAAGTATACCGCCTGTGCTGACTGCACCAGGCCGGACATTTATTTTTTGCTGTTTGATGAATACGAGAGCACATCGTCCCTGCAGGAACAGTTTCATTACGAGAACAGTGACCTGGATAGTTTCCTGGTGACGCACGGATTCCATATCCAGCGAATGAGTTCCAGCAATTACAATTTCACGCCCTTTTCCCTGGCCTCCATAATGAATATGTCTTACCTGCAGGGAATACAGTTTCCGAATGTTGTTAACGTGGATGACTATGGAAATTGCAATGTCCTGATCAGAAATGATGAAGTGATAAAATTCCTCTCCCACCAGGGGTATGATATCGTGAATTATTCGGTATTTGATCTGGCAGGCAACCCTTCCCCGGTAGAAGAGTCATTTCTCCCCCTGAGTACAAAATTGATCACCGAAAGAACGTTGCTTGCCAATCTGCAAAAGGATATCGGATGGATCCTGTATACAGGGAAATTGAAGCTTCCCTGGGTCCTTAAGAAGAACCTGTACCTGACATTTGAGAATAACAACAAGTTCATGGACCTGGTGAAAAAGGAATCAGGGAAAAAAAGCAAACGGCCCCGCTTTGTCTATGCACATTTTTATCTGCCCCATCCCCCTTTCTTTTTTGACCGACGCATGAACCCCAAAAATGAAGCGACCGTTTATCATGAGTATGCCGGGAAACCGGTCCAGGCTTATCTTGACTACCTGCCTTATACAAACAGGAAGGTCGAAGAACTGATCGGGATCATCCAGCAAAATACCCATGATTCGGCAGTGATCGTTTTTATGGGTGACCATGGATTCCGCTATGCTGATCAAACTATACCGGGGAGTTTTAATTTTAGAAACCAGAACGCGGTTTATTTTCCCGGAAAGGACTACCGTTTGCTTTATGACAGCATCAGTGGTGTTAACCAGTTCAGGGTGATCTTCAACCAGATTTTCCATCAGCAGTTGCCCCTGTTGAAAGACTCTGTGATTTTTTTACGGGATAAGAAATAACTTAGCACAATCAAATCAATTGAATATGACCCGCAACGACTGGACATTTGAAGAAATACAGGATATTTATAATATGCCGCTGCTGGAGCTTGTGTACCGAGCGGCTACCGTTCACCGGCAATATCATGACACTAGGGAAGTTCAGGTATGTACCCTTCTGTCCATCAAAACCGGCGGGTGCCCCGAAGACTGTGCGTACTGCCCGCAGGCAGCACGTTACCATACGGGTGTCCAGGTACAAGCCCTTATGCAGACTGACCAGGTACTGGAATATGCCCGTAAGGCGAAACAGGCAGGTTCGACCCGCTTTTGTATGGGGGCGGCCTGGAGGGAGGTTCGCGATAACCGTGATTTTGACCGGGTACTGGATATGGTCAAGGAAGTGAATGAAATGGGAATGGAAGTATGCTGCACCCTGGGTATGCTGACGGAAGATCAGGCCCAAAAACTTGCCATTGCCGGTTTACATGCCTATAATCACAACCTCGATACCTCCCCGGAATATTATGGTGAAATAATTACCACCCGGACATACCGCGACAGGCTGCATACCCTGGAAAATGTGAGAAAGGCTGGGGTTACCGTTTGCTGCGGCGGGATCATTGGCCTGGGAGAGGCGCATGAGGACCGGATAAAAATGCTTCATACGCTCTCAACCCTTGTGCAACATCCGGAAAGTGTGCCCATCAATGCGCTAGTCCGAATCAAGGGAACACCCCTGGAAAACAATCCCAAAGTGGATATCTGGGATATGATCCGGATGATTGCTACTGCACGTATATTGATGCCAGCGGCGATGGTACGCCTTAGTGCAGGAAGAACAGAGATGAGTACATCCGAACAGGCCCTGTGTTTTATGGCTGGAGCAAATTCCATTTTTGCGGGTGAAAAATTATTGACTACACCTAATCCTTCCTTTGAGGAAGACCGTGCCATGTTTGAACTATTGGGACTAAAACCAAGGGAGGCATTCAAATCGACGAACGAAACCGGGATGGTAAATGATGAGGTCATTTACCATCTGCCAGGCTAATGAGCCTGCGTCCTCAAAAAAAAATTCCTCCATAGAAATGGAGGAATTTTTTTTAACCCTTAAAACAACCAACATGAAAAATTTGTTGCTCTACCTCATACTAACACCAGGGTTATCAAATAGTTTATTAAAGAATTGTGAAAACTGGGGCTCCATTAATCCAGGGCAAGCTCGAGTACCTGCTGCATGGTTTTAACATAATGAAACTTAAGTCCTTTTATGAATGTCGAGTCTATTTCAGCGATATCCTTTTCGTTTTGCCAGCAGAGTATGATCTCTTTCAGGCCCGCCCTTTTGGCGGCAAGCACTTTTTCCTTGATTCCTCCTACAGGCAGGACCTGTCCTCTCAGCGTTATTTCCCCTGTCATGGCCAGGTAAGGTTTAACCCGTTTTGCGGTGATGGCCGAAGCGATGGAGCTCATCATGGTGATGCCCGCGCTGGGTCCATCCTTGGGCACGGCCCCTTCCGGTACATGCACATGGAGGGTTTTCTTATTAAACAAGTCAGGATCGATGTCGTATTTCCTGGCATTGGACTGAAGATACGTGAGCGCCGTACTGGCACTTTCCTTCATCACATTTCCAAGGTTGCCTGTCAGCTTCAGGTCACCCTTCCCGTCACTGAGGCTGGTCTCTACAAACAAAATATCACCCCCGACATAAGTCCATGCCAGACCGACTGCAACTCCAGGCATATTGGCCACTTTATACAGGTCATTGCTGTATTTTGCCCTTCCCAGCACTTTTTCGACATCCCCATTGCTCAGGGTCGGCTTAAGCTTATCTTTCATGGCATATTCCCGGGCTTCGAACCTCATGATGGAAGCCAGCTGACGGTCCAGCTCACGGACCCCGCTTTCTCTGGTGTATTCCTTAATTATCTTTTCGAGTACGCTGTCACTGATCCGGAGTGAAATGTCTTTTAGCCCGTGAGCTTCCTTTTGTTTTGGAACCAGGTGCCTCTTGGCAATTTCAATTTTTTCCTCGATGGCATACCCGCTCAGATCAATGATTTCAAGTCTGTCACGCAGAGCAGGCTGAATATTGTTGAGGTCATTGGCGGTTGCCACAAACAGCACCTTACTCAGGTCATATTCAAGCTCAAGGTAATTATCATAGAAGGTATAGTTCTGTTCCGGATCCAGCACTTCCAGCAATGCCGAAGATGGATCGCCCCGGAAGTCGGAACCAACCTTATCGATTTCATCGAGTATCATCACCGGGTTGGAGGATTTTATCTTCCGGATGGACTGAAGTATCCTTCCCGGCATGGCCCCAATGTACGTTTTCCGGTGGCCACGGATTTCACTTTCATCGTGCAGGCCTCCCAGACTGATGCGAACGTATTTCCTGCCGATCGCGTTGGCGATGCTTCTTCCGAGCGAGGTTTTGCCAATACCCGGAGGACCAACAAAACAGAGAATCGGGCTTTTCATATCCCCTTTAAGCTTCAGAACTGCCAGATATTCCACAATCCTTTCCTTGACCCTGTCCATTCCATAATGGTCATGGTCCAATATTTTTTTAGCTTTCTTCAGGTCATAGGAGTCTTCGGTGTATTCCTGCCAGGGAAGATCAAGCATCAGGTCCAGGTGGTTATAGACTACAGAGTAATCCGGCGTGCCGGGATGCATCCTTTCCAGTTTTTCAATGCCTTTCTTGAATGCCTCCCTGGCCGCGGCGGGCCATTTTTTGCTGTCGGCTTTTTTCTGCATCTCCTTCAACTCCCTTTCGTTGGTATCACCGCCCAACTCATCCTTGATACTTTTCAGCTGCTGCTGCAGAAAGTATTCTCTCTGTTGTTTATCAAGCTCTGTCTTTGTCTTGTTGGTAAGCTTGTTCTTTAATTCAGCAAACTGCAGTTCACGCTGAAGCAATTGCATCAGCAGGTCTGCCCTGGACTTGATGTGGTGCATTTGGAGCAGTTGCTGCTTTTCCTGCAATTCGGTATTCAGGTTGCTGGATATGAAATGAATCAGGAACGAGGGATTTTCGATATTCTTCAGAATGATCGAAGCCTCCGAAGGGATGTTGGGAGAAAGCTGGATGATCTGCGCAGCCAAATCTTTGATATTGGAAACATAAGCTTCAAAATCCTGATCTTTTGGAGCTTCTTCTTCCTGCAACAGAACAACTTGTGCCTTAAAATACGGGTCATCTGAGGTGACAGCCCCGACTTTGAAACGTCGTTTGCCCTGGAGGATAACCGTAGTACCCCCGTCAGGCATCTTGATCAGTTTAATGATCCTGGCCACTGTCCCCACATCCTCGAGGTCTGATACGGTCGGATCTTCTATATTACTGTCTTTTTGCGCCAGTACACCTATCAATTTGTCAGTCCGGTATGCATCATTAACCGCTTTTATACTCTTATCCCGCCCTACCGTAATGGGCAAAACCACGCCCGGGAATAGCACTGTATTGCGCAGGGGCAAAACAGGCAATTCTTTAGGCACCTGAATATCAGTGAGGTTTTCATTGTCGCTTTCATTCAGGGGGATAATGGGCATAAAATCCATCTCATCTTCTGACCTTTGAAATAAAATCGTCTCTTTCATAACTGGTTTATCCGTGACAAAATAACACCTGAAGGTGAATTATCCTATCTTTTAAATGTGAAACTATATGGGTCAATATTGATGCCGGAATCTGTTTTTGGGCGCTGGAAATCATGGTAATGTGAGGACCGGGCAGGCTGGTCGGGGTTCTCGGTTTTGAATTCGCAAAAGTAAGCTGAAATATATTGCATAAAATGTTAAAACCTCCTGTTACACAGGAGGTTTTAACGTGGAAACCAGTGGGTTTTCGATCAGATGATACGGAATCCTACATATAGTTGAAAGCCCTGACTTTTCCAGGTCGCATCGTCACCGGCACTGGGCAGGTCGTTGATATTGTTCAGCTGAATAAAATATCTCGCTCCTGCACGGAAACCTCCCAGGTTAAGCTGGGCTCCGCCCAGGATGGAAAAATCTCCTTTTTTGAATGCATTCGCCCCATTCTGAAACAAGTTGGCGGTCTGATCAATCAGGATCCCGAATTGTGGCCCTGCCTGCAGGCTTAGCAGGGGGATGGGCCGGTAACTCACCAGTATGGGAATGGCCAGGTAGTTGAGGGTAATATTCTGGCCGCTCACACCCTGATAAATTAGGCTAAAATTGTCCGTTGTTGTTGTCTTGGCCTGGTTCCACAACAATTCAGGCTGGATCCCCCATTTCTTGTCTAAGTTTAGTTCCGCAAAGGCTCCAAGGCTATACCCAAATTTAAAGGACTGGTCAAAAGACTGTCCGTCAATCTTTACAATATTTGCTCCTCCTTTGAACCCCAGGTGAAAACCCTGGGCCTGGGAGTGG
>Ga0318562_10000391_pt1 | contig 19730 bp, 17 predicted proteins | sample GRESIP066b5f18_FD_203688 | JGI IMG/M metagenome (GOLD analysis project Ga0318562, IMG submission 203688) | Tropical soil microbial communities from Luquillo Experimental Forest, Puerto Rico - GRE.SIPMG.066b5f18 | ecosystem: Environmental > Terrestrial > Soil > Tropical forest > Bulk soil... | reverse complement strand
TTTGAAGCAGTATCCTGTTCAAACTGCTCCCTATTTCCGTCCTCCATGTAATTGAATTCATATTGATCTCTCATAACAAAATCTGTTTATGGGCCATTCTTCCTGAAATGTATTCTTCCAATCATTAAACCATAAGCTCATGAAAAGAATTGCAAAATTGTTGACGATTTTCACGGCGCTGATCATGGTCACCTCTGGTGCCATGGCGCAGAAAAAACCGGGCGAAGCCGTTGCTGCCGCTGACACGGCTAAAAAACACACCCAGCCAAACCTTGCGGACAAAGTAAAGAGCAGCAGGAAAATCGAAGGGCTTCTGACCATGTACCAGGATACCGCAACCGGCAGTGTCCAGTTATATGTGAAGAAGGACCAGCTGGGAAAGGAATTTATTTATCAGAGTTTTTCCATGGGTGGTCCCCCACAGTTGTTCCTGAATCAAAACATGCTCCGGGTAACCTGGATATTTAAAATACAGAAGTCTTATGACAAGCTTGAATTTTCGCAGGTCAATACGAACTTTTATTATGACAGTACGAATGCCATCAGCAAGTCGGCCAATGTGGACGTGACGGAAGCTGTATTTTTTGCTGATAAAATTGCGGCGGAAGATTCCTCCGGGTACCTGGTCAGTGTTGACGGACTCTTCCTGAGTGATAAGCTCGATCCCATCAAGCCGGTCATTCCTCCTACAGTGCCGCCTAACCTGGTATATAACCTGGGAAACCTGAATCCGTCAAAATCCAAATACGACAAGATTCGTTCCTTTCCGGAAAATACGGACGTGATCGTGGAGCTCGCTTTTGACAACCCTGTTCCCTTTAACCAGGGTGGAAAAGACATTACGGATGCACGGTATAACAGGATCAAATTTCAGCATTCTTTCCTGCTGGTTCCGCACAATGATTACAGGCCCAGAAGGGATGATCCCCGTGTCGGATACTTTACCCAGGAAATTGATGACATGACCAGTAAGAGTGCAACGCCCTTTCATGATGTCATCAACCGCTGGTACCTGAAAAAAAAGGACCCGACTGCGGCCATCAGCGAGCCTGTGGAACCTATTGTCTGGTGGGTGGAAAATACCACCCCGGTGGAACTGCGGGACATCATTATCAATGCGGGACAGAAATGGAATGAAGCATTTGAGAAGGCCGGGTTTAAGAATGCCGTCGTGATGAAAATCATGCCGGATACCGCCAGCTGGGATCCGGCTGATGTCCGGTATAATGTCATCCGATGGGTCTCCTCTGACCTTGGCTATGCCATTGGCCCCAGTTTCGTAAACCCAAGAACAGGGCAGATACTTGGGGCGGATATAACTGTGGACTGGGGGTTCATGCCCATTATGGGAGCAGAGGAAAATGTCTTCACTTCGGGATTTCCCACCAACAACAACCAGGATCCGGTCCAGTCACCGCTGGACTTTCTTCCCAAGCAACAGGTCTGGAAGCATTGTACCTATGCCCGGGAGGCCAGGTTCCAGTTTGGCGCTGCCCAGACAGCCCTCGATGCGGATGGGGCAAACAGTAAGCAACTCGGAGAACTGCAAAGACAGTTTTTTACGGAGCTGATTATGCATGAAATGGGTCATACCATGGGTCTCAGTCATAACATGAAGTCCAGCCAGATGCTGAGCCCGGCTGAACTGAAGGATAAGTCAATCACCGATGAATACGGAGTTATAGGGTCTGTCATGGATTACAGTATAGTCAATGTGTCCCTGGATCCTTCCAAACAGGCGGGTTATTACACGACCAGACCGGGGCCCTACGACAAATGGGCAATCGAGTACGGGTATACGGAATGCAAACCGGAAGACGAAGAGGCTGTTTTGAACAAGATCCTGAGCAGGAGTAACGAACCAAAACTGATATTTGGAAATGACGCCGACATAGCCGGGTTCGGAAGGGGTGTTGACCCCAGGGTCCAGGTCTGGGACATGAGTAATGATATGGTCACCTACGCGGACGAGCGTTTCCGGCTGGTAGACCACCTCATGGGCAAACTCAAGGACAGATATGTGAAACCAGGGCAATCCTATTCCGAACTGACCTCCAGGTATTTTTTGCTGATCGGTCAGAGGGTAGTCATGTCGCAGGCCCTGAGCCGCTACATCGGAGGGATATATGTGGACAGGAGTTTTCCGGAGCAAAATTCGTCCTTTAAACCCTTTACGCCCGTACCGGTAGAATACCAGAAAAAGGCGCTTGCTGTCCTGAACAGGTATATTTTCAGTCCCGAAGCCTTCAGCACGGATGCTTATCTGTTCCCTTACCTGCAGCGCCAGCGCAGAGGCTTTAATTTCTTTGGCGGAACGGAAGACCCCAAACCGCAGGGGATGGTTCTGTTCATTCAGTCCAACCTGCTTACTTACCTGTTGTATCCGGTTACCCTACAGCGCATCAGCACCAGTTCCCTCTACGGAAATACCTACAGTGTGGCGGATGTCATGAGTGACCTGACAAAGGATATTTTCGATGAAGATCTGAAGGGGAATGTCAACTTATACAGGCAGAACCTTCAAACGGATTTTGTCAAGAAACTGGCGGTGATCGTGACCTCACCGGACGGAATGTATGATTATCCCTCCAAAGCAGCCGCCTACAGCACCCTTAAGAAAATCAAATCCCTGCTGGCTACCTCTGTATCCGGAAATGAACAGACGCGTGCGCATCGCGCCAACCTGAAATTCCTTATCGAGAAGGCTCTGTTGGTAAAATGACCTTTCAGGAATCTTGCTAAAAAAAAGAGGCTGCCTCATTTCTATGATAGAGACAGCCTCTTTCAATTGGGTGTCATTCTGTTCCAGCCTTCCGGCAGCAAGCAATGAAAATTTAACCGGATGGAGGGCCAGAATGACAAGAGCTAAAGGAAATATGCGATGCGTTCAGCATATTCCTGGTATATTTAATTCAGTTCAGGATATGTCAAATTTACTCACAGCCAAGTGTTTGAAAATTAGACTCCCAGTTAAAGCTTTGTAAAAATTTCCTTACAGTGCTATTTTTTTTTCAGTCATCATTTTGCGCAGGTTGATCAAACCATAACGCATACGCCCTAGCGCTGTATTGATGCTGCAATTGGTCAGGGAAGCAATTTCCTTAAAACTCAGATCAGCGTAATGGCGAAGAATGATCACCTCACGCTGGTCTTCCGGCAGCAAATCAAGCATCTGACGTACGCGGTCATGACTCTGGCGCTTCATGATTTTGGTGTCCGCGCCTTCTTCCGTGAAGTTGATCACTTCAAAGATGTCCCGGTCGTCGCTTGTTTTGATGGCAGGGGTCCTTTTTACCTTTCGGAAATGATCAACGCACAGGTTGTGTGCAATGCGCATGGCCCAGGGCAAAAATTTGCCTTCTTCGGTGTAGCGGCCACCCCGGATGGTGTCAATGATCTTAATAAGAACGTCCTGGAAAATGTCCTCGGCCAGATACTTGTCTTTCACGAGGAATAGAATGGAAGTGTACAGTTTGTCTTTGTGGCGAAGAATCAATGCTTCTAGTGCATGGAGGTCGCCGTCTCGGAATTGATGGATTAGTTCATGGTCGGTTTTAGTTCGTAGCGATTTCATAAACTTCTACGGTTTTTAAAGGTGATAGGATATATTTTGGATTTTAAAGATGGTTTGGCTTTTCTGTGTAGAAGTGATCAGTCTATAGGCAATAGTGTTTTTAAATTATCAAGTGGCTTACAAAATCAGAAATTAAAGATATACAATTTTTGGAAAAAACAACATTTTGGGAAAGTATTTTGTTTTTAAAAATCACTTTTGGTTTTCCCATTCTCGGAAAGCCACATAATTATATCAATTACAATACATTTTCCGACTTTTGGATATGGCCCTAACTAGCAAAGCGAAGAATAAGAAGGAGAAGCTCATACGACAGCCCCCACAGGATTCAATTTTCATAAAGGGAGCACGGGTCCACAATCTCAAAAACATAGATGTGGAGATTCCCCGGGGCAAGCTGGTCGTTGTTACCGGTGTTTCCGGTTCAGGGAAATCCTCTCTAACCATTGATACCCTCTTTGCCGAGGGCCAACGCCGGTATGCGGAAAGCCTGAGTGCCTACGCCAGGCAGTTCATGGCGCGAATGAACAAACCTGACGTAGATTATATAAAGGGGCTTTGCCCGGCGATAGCCATAGAACAGAAGGTGATCACCCGCACGCCCCGCTCCACGGTCGGAAGTATGACCGAGATCTACGACTATCTGCGGCTTCTTTATGCAAGAATTGGGAAAACCTATTCGCCCGTTTCCGGCAGGGAGGTAAAGAAGGACGACGTACAGGATGTCCTTGGGGCGATCTCTGCCCTAACAGCCGGGGACAGGGTATTTATCCTGGTTCCATTCAAACAGCATAAAAACCGCAATAACCAGGAGGAACTCAATATTCTCCTGCAAAAAGGTTTTTCCCGTCTCTATATTAATAAAGAGGTTCTGCGCATAGAGGACCTTCTCCATGACTCGGATAAAGTACTGAAGGGGAAAATGGCAGTTCAGGGTACTCCTGGGTCGGGGACCTACGTACTGGTGGACAGGCTTATTGTGAAAGAATTTGACGAAGACGACATGCACCGCATGGCTGATTCCGTGGGGACTGCATTTTATGAGGGGGAGGGTGAAATGTTGATTGAGGTCAACGAGGGGATCCCCCAGTCGTTCAGCAACAAATTTGAACTGGACGGTATCCGGTTTGAGGAGCCTGTACCCAACCTGTTTTCTTTCAACAATCCTTATGGAGCATGTCCGACCTGTGAAGGATTCGGCCAGGTCCTGGGAATCGATGCCGATCTGGTAATCCCCGACAGAAGGCTAAGTGTCCACGAAGGTGGTGTAGCCCCCTGGAAGGGCGAAAAACTCGGCTGGTGGAAAGACCAGTTTGTACGGGCCGCCAAAAAATTTGACTTCCCTGTCCATCGTCCCATTGTTGACCTGACCAGGGAACAGTACGCCGTGTTGTGGTCGGGTAACGATTTTGCCAAAGGGATCAATGACTTTTTTGATGAGGTGGAAAGAAATCTCTATAAAGTGCAGTACCGTGTCCTTCTTTCCCGATACCGGGGGAGGACCGTATGCCCGGAATGCGGGGGTTTCCGGCTTAGAAAGGAAGCTCTGTATGTGAAAATATCAGGTAAACATATTGGTGAGCTGTGTGAAATGCCGGTAAAAGACCTTACCGCCTGGTTTGAAGCTCTCGGCCTGAGCGATTTTGACCTGCGGGTAGGCAAGAGGGTCCTGCTGGAAATCAGGAACCGGATAAAAACCCTGGAAGAAGTAGGCCTGGGTTACCTAACGCTGAACCGGCTCGCCAACAGCCTCAGCGGGGGAGAGAGTCAGCGCATCCAGCTGACCCGTTCCCTGGGCAGCAACCTTACCAATTCACTATATATACTGGATGAGCCATCCATTGGTCTGCACGCAAGGGATACCGAAAGACTGATTGGAGTGTTGAAGGCCCTCCGGGACCTGAACAATACAGTGGTCGTCGTGGAACATGATGAAATGATGATGAGAGAGGCAGACTTTATTATTGATATGGGACCGCTGGCCAGCTACCAGGGAGGAGAAGTCGTGGCTACAGGTCATGCGTCGGAATTGATGGAAAATGGAAAAAGCCTGACAGGAAAATATCTCAAAGGAGAGCTGTCGATTGAACCTCCCCGGACCGTTAGAAACTGGAACCGGTCCGTCAGGGTAGAGGGAGCCAGGCAGCACAACCTCAAGGACATAACTGTGGAGTTTCCCCTGAACCTGCTCTGTGTGGTCAGTGGGGTCAGCGGCAGTGGAAAAACCACCCTCGTCAAGCAGATCCTCTACCCCGCTTTGCAAAAAATGAAAGGGGAATTTGCCGACAGGGTGGGTATGCACCGGGCGATCGCGGGAGATGTGGAATATATTTCCCAGGTGGAACTGATCGACCAGAACCCCATTGGCAAATCTTCCAGAAGCAACCCGGTCACTTATATAAAAGCTTATGATGAAATCCGGGACCTCTACTCCCGGCAGCCGCTCAGCAAGATCAGGGGCTTCCAACCCAAGCATTTTTCTTTCAATGTGGACGGGGGGCGATGCGATACCTGTAAAGGGGAAGGGGAGCAGATTGTAGAGATGCAGTTCCTGGCGGATATTCACCTGACCTGTGAGGTCTGCGGGGGAAAGAGATTCAAGGAAGAAATTCTGGAGGTTACCTACCAGGGAAAAAACATATATGAGGTACTTGAGATGGGCGTGGATGAGTCCCTTGTTTTTTTCAGGGAAGAAAAAGACATCGTGCAAAAAATTAAACCGCTGAGTGATGTAGGGCTTGGTTATGTTAAATTGGGTCAGTCCTCAGATACGCTTTCAGGTGGAGAGGCCCAGCGGGTCAAGCTGGCATCATTTCTTGGAAAAGGAAAGGCAGCCGGCCATATCCTGTTCATATTCGATGAACCGACCACCGGGCTTCATTTTCATGACATCCGCAAACTCCTGGACTCTTTCAGTGCCCTGATTGAGCAGGGGCATTCAGTGATCGTCATTGAACACAATACCGATGTGATCAGGTCTGCTGACTGGGTAATTGACCTGGGCCCCGAAGCCGGTGATGGAGGTGGGGACCTCGTCTATGAAGGGAAACCGGCAGGTCTCAGAAAAATAAAAGAAAGCTACACCGGCAGGTATATTTGAGAATGTGAACCTACTGCCTGCCTGGGTTATGCGAACCGGCCCTACCTAAGCCTTTCCAGGCTTTTTACCAGTTTCTGGTCCTTGCTGATGCCACGGGCTGCAAAAATCAGGAATACCGGAATTGCCAGACCGATAATGGCCGTAATCGCAAAATTTCCCTCTTCGAAATTCCTTGATTCCTTGTAGAATAGATAAAGATTAAGTAGTGATGCAAACAGCGATGCCAGAACAATGCGCATTTGCAATTTTCTGTTCTTGTAAAGGAAAATGGAAATGAAAACTGCACAAATGATCGCTACTGTTAATACCAGCAGCAATATTCCCGAAGTGGCCGTGACTGATTCAAAGGTTTTTGCCTGGTCTGCGGTTTTGTTTCCGGTAAAAAAAGGGAATTTAAATGTGAGAAAACCGCAGACAGCAGCCAGAAGCAGCCAGACAGTCTGCATGCGTTGTAGCATAAAATAAGAATTGGTTTGATTCACAAGTTATCCAAAATTATCGATTTGCAGGCGGCCGGTTAATTTTTTCCTGGCTCCAAAAAAAATGTTGCCCCGCAAGGGGCAACATGTGCTAGAGGCAAGAAGGGGGAATTTTGTAAAGGATGTGACTAGTGTTCTGGGTAGTTCCCGGCAGTGAATGAATTGGCTGCCTTTGCGCGGGAAGACGTAACTATGTTGCCTATTTGACGGAATGAATTTCCTGTTACTTTATTTCACAAACCGGTATTCTTCATTCTCCGTGGACCAGAAAGGAGATTTCTGGTCTTTCGCAACAGGGTTCAGATAAGGCCATTCAAGGGGTAGCGCAATTGAACGATATGTCTATCCTTTCTGGAATTCCTGCAGGACATCCATGTCAAGGTCCTGGTTGACCCGGAGGATTTTGATGCTGGTTTTGTCTTCAATGTGAATGAGATAAACCAAATAGTCAGGTATATCTATTTCTTCAACAATGGTAATGTTGAAATCGAGGTAGTTACTCCTGACCATCCTGCGAACTTCAACCGGCAGTTTGGTCTCGTCATAAAATTTCATGGTTGACTGCCAATGACCTTTTTTGTCATAGAAAGCCCTGTCGCCATAGCCATCCAGTTTGAAATAAGACAGGTACCCGCTGGGAATGGCAAACCATTTTTCATCTGAGACTTTGTCAAACCGGCTCTTGAAATCCTTAATTGCCTTAACATTTACGGAGCTGGCGTCAGCAGCGGCCATGTTGGTGTAATTAACCGGAAAATCAAGTGAAGCGACTGTTTGGATTGACTTGATGAAAATCTTGGAGTCCGTAAAACTCGAAACATTGTTGTTGCCTTGTGCACTTGCACTGTGTTGGATAGCCGCAGTAGAAATAGCAGCGGCCACCAGGCTGAGGATGATTCTTTTCATTTTTGTAAGGTTTAATAGTTAATGATTCTGATGTGGACCACCGAATGGCTACTGGGTTACGGAGCCATAGCCAAATAGCCTGTTTTCAAGTAGGCCGGACCGCAAAGCCGCTTTAGGGCTGTTTTTATAGGGAGTAATTATTTTTGCTTCTTCCGGAATCGAAGGCTATATAATTGGACGCAATCCTGAATCAACCGGAAACAGAATTTATTGGTCCAAAGGATTTTTTTATCTATATTTAGTTAATTGCAATCTGCGCATGCCCATTCCCAACTCCTCTCAAGAGACAGATCAGGAGATCATCCTTCATCTCAGGCAAAACGGGATAGACAGAAGGAGAAGCGAAGATGCTTTATTCAATAGGTATGCTTATTTTGTCCGGGAGGGTATGACAAAACACTCCATTTCCGAGGATGACGCATTTAATGCCTATTCTGATAGTGTCCTGGCTGCTATTGACCGGATTATAAGCGGCACTTTCCAGGGCAGATCTTCCCTAAAAACCTACTTGTACCAAATTTTCCATAACAAATGTGTTGACCTCCTCCGCAAAAAGGCGACAAATAAGCATAGCGTTTACAGAACGGAATCAATCAGCAACATGCTCTTGCATATCACCGATAATGCACGTTCGGTGGTGCAAAAGCTTGTGGACCAGGCAGACTGGAGACAGCTGCGCGAAAGACTCAACCAATTGAATGATGATTGCCGGAAAATGCTGCTGCTCTGGGCAGATAATTATAGTGACAAGGAAATTGCAGGGGTCCTGGAATACAAAACGGCGGATGTAGTAAAGACAAGCAGGCTCAGATGCCTGGAAAAGCTAAAGCGACTTTATAAAAACTAAAACCGAATTATGGACAGCCTGGGATATATTGACAACTATTTTAAAGGCGAATTTCCTCCAGAAGAAGCCAGGCAGTTCGAAAAGAGAATCCAGGAAGACGCGGCATTTGCTGAGGAAGTAGCCTTTTACCTGAGCGCCATCATGGCAGGGAAAGAACAACTGGAAGAAGAAAGAAAGCTACAGTTCAGAGAATTGTACCAGCATAACAGCCAGACTGGCAGTAACCTTACGGTAGTAAAAAGACCGCTTGTCCGTAGGATGGTTACCAGGCTATCAGCTGCAGCCATGGTTGCTGCATTCGTTTTTGGACTATTCGTTGTTTTCACAGCATCATCCCCTCAGCAGCTGGCAGATCGATATATCAAAGAAAAGCTTGAAACCCTTCCTGTTAACATGAGTCCCATGGACAGTATTCAAAATGGCTCGCGTCTGTATAACGAAGGGAAATTTGGTGAAGCACTCCAGGAATTCGCAGAGATCATCAAGGCTAACCCGGCCGATTATACCGCCATTAAGCATGCGGGGATCGCCAGCCTCCGGCTCCAGGATTATGATAGGGCCCTCGATTATTTCAGGAAGCTGGAATCCTTTTCCACCCTTCATGCAAACCCCGCTGTATTCTACCAGGCTCTGACTCTGATGAAGCGTAACCAGGCCGGCGATGCCGAGAAGGCAAAGCAACTATTGCACCGGGTTGAAGACAAAGACCTGGATAGGAAGCAGGATGCCCAGGACCTGCTAAAGAAGATGTAAAAGAAATACCCCCCAAATAAGATCTCCAACAGAAGATTCGGTAATCCTAATACCAGTCATGGATATATGCAAAATGGAGCAATATTGCCCCAATTTGCAATTTTTGCAACTGAATATGTCCGTGTCATGAATAATTAATTTATGTCTGTCACTAATTTTGTTTATCTTACTTGTCCCAAAAGAAGGTTCCGACCTTGTATAATGACTGGTTTATAGATACCCTATTTAATTCTTACCATCGCCATCTGCAGTTACATATTAATTCGATCCTGAATTTTTCTCAAATTCAGTACTCAGTTGTTTCCCTCGTGCAGGAAATTGCGACCCAATTATTATCGCCTTCAGTTCACGAGACTCCGAAGACATTTTCAGTTCGATCCTGCCCTTATTCAACTGTTCCAGAAATATTGTGCGCCAATTCTGCCAAAGGCAGCTACCATTGATTGAAAGATTTTGACAGAAAGTGTTAACTATATCATATCACCATTAAAGTTCAATTTATGCGAGTGAGGATAACGGAGAATTCGTGGATTGAATGGGTCTTCACCTTCCCCAGAGAAACGGAAAGCATACCTACTAAAACAAAACTTGTTGACGAATATGTAGACAGTTATCTTGAAAGCATTCTAAGACTGGGAATTTTCAGTTTTAAAATGCCTCCCCATAAATGGTCAAAAGTGTATGAACTAGATGATTCCCATAGTTATATTAACCTTACAATCGACTTCACCTATGAATATGAGGAAAAAAAGTATACCCGTGAAATAACACCAAATAATATAAATCTGGCTTCGTCCATCCAGACTGGTCCAACGCCGCAGCCTCCGCCAAAACCATCGGTCTAGCCAGACTTACGGTGGTATTTCCGGGGCTGAAAACCGATAGGACCAATCTTCCCTTACCCAATGATTTAGGTCTTATTTGATTTTAGTTGGCATTGAATTTTTGGAATTTTCTCCGTGAACCGAACCCCGCTGATGACTAGAATCCGATTACTTCCAATTCGAACCTGGCCTAAAAATGGAAAGAACAGAAAGGAGATCAATAATAAGAATAAAATAATCAGGATGCCATTGTTAACCCGATTATATCACCCCTAAATTTTATGTTATGCCAACCACCATCACAGAGAAATCTTGGATCGACTGGGCCTTTAGCTTTCCTTCCGGTACGAATCCGGATCCCAAGAAAAAATTAGTTAAGGATTACGTTGAGACTTACCTGAAAAGCCTTATGAGTTTTGGTACCTATAAGAACATGAACGTAACTTATACATGGTCAGATCCGTACGTAATAGATGCAAATACGATCGGTATTGCCCTGATTGGTGATCTGACATATTCACCGGCCAGTTCGGCATTTGCTCATTCAGCCACCATGAGTGGAGGAGTCTTAGCTGACAGTACAACGGGCCCCACGCCACCTCCTCCGCCAAAGCCTACTGTCTGACATGATAAGCCGCGCTCGTGCCGTATAAGAATTATCAGGGTGGATAACGGAACTGTTGCCATACCTATATTTTTGAAATTGCCACGTGCTATTGATCTTTTATAGGTATACTCAACTGGTCCTTGTTATTGCCCATAATCAGGGCATTCCAGGTAGGTAATTCCCACCCTATTGAGAGAAAAGCATGGGCGTTATTCCTGGCCTGATGTGAGAGATCAACCATGCCATTTTGACCCAATTATACCACTCCTAAACATGATGTTATGTCTATCACCAAAAATTCCTGGATAAATTGGAACTTCTCCTTTCCAACCGGAACTTCCATCCCGGCTAAAAAGTCCTCTATCCAGACCTACGTCAACAACTATATTGTAAGTCTTGAGAAACAGGGTGTCTACAAGAATATCACACCCGTATTTGTATGGTCTAATGAATATGTGATAGATCAGAATACGGTTGGAATTGATCTTACAGTTAATATCACCTATGATCTTGGACCTATGGACAGCAATACGGGTCCTACGCCGCCTCCACCACCTAAACCTGCCGCTTAACGGTATGGCAAGTGGAAAGGCATATGAATTATTTTATGAATTCAATGGCTTATCGACCAAAATAAAGAGGGCGGAAAAGCTTGACTGAATTATTTCTGCATCTCTTTTAGTCCAAAACCTGAAGACAATCTTACCTTTGATTCCCCCTATGCAAGTATTCCACCAAGAATGGTTAAGGTTTAATAAGTAGATCACATCAGAATGGACTAAACAGGATTTTTAAACAGCTCAAATCTACCTTAAACATCTTATTATGGACCACACCATTACAAATTGGATAAACTGGAACCTGGTTTTCCCGCAAGGATCAAGTTATGAGGATAATAAGCGAGTTATTGAGAGTTACGTGGATAAATACTGCGTAGCCCTTGCCGTCTCTACTCCGTTCAGGGAATTTAAACCGGAATTTATATGGCCGGACAAGCCGGATGCCAACGGGGGATGCACCCTGGAAGTAGTTCTTGCCTACTGTGTTGATTGCGATCCTTTAAAGGTTAAAGCAACTATAGATCCAGATGTAAGTGCTGCGCCCGACCTGAAGCGAAGTCGTGATTACGGCGGCATAGCAACAACCACTTCGGTTTCAGGGTCTATTCAGTCCATGCAGACGGGACCAACCCCCCCGCCGCCCCCCAAGCCCTCTGCCTAGTCTGCGGGCCAAACGACTGTCATCTGGATCCGGATTGCATTATCTTAATTGACGGGCAATGAAACAGAAGATTTTCATCATTGGTATTTTCGCTTTATTGTCAGGCTATTATACCTCTGGCCAGCATACATCTGGCCAGTGCCCTGAAAGGGCAGCTCTCTGGAAGAGAATCATTTACCTCAAAGATTCCGCCACAAAGATTCCTCCACAGGTCAAACTGAATGAACTGCTGCAGAACGAATCCGCCCTTCAGCTCTGCCACTATACAAATGACTCCGTATTTGCTTTTTTACTGGAACAGATTGCCTCCAGCTATTTCCAGATGGGTGAATTTGTAAAGGCCGTTGAATATGAAAAACGTTCTATCCGAGCTGTAAGAGAAAATGCAGACAAGCCTTCGGTTAATCGCACCCGACTGGTAAGAAGTTATTACCGGCTATCTGACTTCTATGATACTCTCAATCTGGAAACGGAGAAAATTAAGGCCATTGATTCCTGCATCTCCATTGGCCGAGAATACCGTCCTGTTAGTGTCTTTGCCCTCTATGCCCTCTATGAAAGAGCTGATTATTCCTACAAGATCGGGGATTTTCAAAGGGCCCAGGAAGACGCAGATATGGGAGAGTTGCTTGTCAAAAAATATTTGCATGGAACAGACAGTGCATTTTATTGCACATATTTTCAATCCACGAAAATAACTTGCGCTATTTCACTCGGACAATTTGCAGTAGCAGAGAGTATGTGCTCCGATTTACTGGAACAGCTAAACCAGGGAAAAGTTAGGGGCGATATCGGGACAACCTATGATCAGCTTGGTCTCATACAATTCCACAGAGGCGAATTTGAAGAGGGCATTTCGAGTTTTAATAAAGCTGTCAAATATTGCGAAGCAAGCAAATATTTCAGAGGTTGCCAGGAAGCGCTAACCAATCTTGGATTTAATTTATTTGAGGAAAAAAAAGACAGCAAAGGAGCCATCCAGGCCGGTCTTAGGGCAATTCAATATCTTCATAAAAACAATTCCCTCACCAAGGCTGATTCTTTTGAATGCCTGAATACGTATACTAACATTGCCAATGCATTTTCAGGAATCAACAAGTTTGATTCGGCAGAAAAATACTACCAGTTTGCCTTTGATCAGGTAAAACCAGGGGCGAATGAGACAAGTATACTACACAGTTCATTTAATGAGTTTGTAAGCAACGTGAAAATTGAGTTTCTTCCCAATCTTTTGAGAGACAAGGCCGACGCTTATTTGCGACGCTTCAAGGTTTCCAGGGATAAGGAAACTCTTGCAAAAGCCATTCAACTATATAAAGCAGCCAACCAACTGATAAACAGAATCAAAACAGAAGACTCAAAGCTACTTTCCAAACTTTACTGGCGCAGTTCCATGCAATCGATTAACCAGCATGCCATTGAAGCCTGCTACCTAGCCGGAAATATCGATGATGCGTTCTATTTTTTTGAGAACAGCCGGGCCATTTTACTGAACGACCAGCTGAGCCAGCAAAGCAAGATGGACAAAAAAGAGATTCTGGACCTGGCGCAGATCAAGAGGGAGGTTCTTGAACTGGAAAAGGAAAGCAATCAGGCTGGCCTTTCCTCTTTCCAAATGGACGATATTAAGGACAGGCTTTATACGGCCCTTCGAAACCAGTCAGCATTTGAGGAAGTGCTGAAACAGAAAAACCCATTGTACTACCAAGGTTTTGAGGATACTTCCAGCACCTCGGTCCCTGATGTCCAGCAAAAATTGCTGGAGGATCGGCAGGGACTCCTTGAGCTGTTTGCAGGGGACAGTGCAGTATATTCCCTGCTGATTACGCCCCATTCAGTACGTCTGCATAAACTGGATAAAAAGAAATTTGATTCCATCAGCAATCAGTATGTTACTTATATTTCGAACGCCTCCCTGCTGAACAACCAATATGAAGATTTTGTCGCTAAGAGCCATCAACTCTACGAGCTGATTTTCCAGGGGGATCCGGTCCCTTCGGGAAGGATTATCATTTCCCCGGACGGGAGGTACTTCCCATTTGAAGCCCTTGTAGTCAACAACCAGGGACAGTCGCCTGTGTATTTCGTAGAGGATCATGCGGTGAGCTATACCTATTCAGCCAGGTACTTGATGAATAGTTTCTCAGGAAACGATATCGAAGCCGGTGAGAATTTTTTAGGGGTAGCCCCCGTAAACTATTCTGCCAGCTTTTCGCTTGCTTCCCTGCCTGAAAGTGACCGGTCACTGCTGGAAATAGGATCTTACCTGGATAATACGCAGAATCTCATTGCAGGACAGGCCTCCAAAACAAATTTCTTGCAGCAATTTTCAAAATTTAAGATTATTCAGCTATATACGCATTCTTCAGAAAACAGCACGAGGGGAGAACCCGTTATTTATTTTGCTGATTCCGCCCTCTACCTGTCTGAATTAATCCCCGAAAGCATTCCGAATACCCGGCTAATTGTCTTGTCTGCGTGCGAAACGGGAAATGGAAGGCTATACCGGGGGGAAGGCGTTTTCAGTTTTAACCGCGGATTTGCCTCCATGGGTATCCCCTCATCGGTAATCAATTTATGGGCAGTGGACAATAAGTCGACTTATAAGCTAATTGAGCTTTTTTATAAATACGTGGCGGAAGAGCTGCCTATAGATATCGCGATGCAAAAAGCCAAATTGGATTTTATCAGGAATTCTTCCAAGGAGATGGGATTACCCTATTACTGGGCCGCCCCGATCATTGCAGGAAGATCGGAAAAGGTATATTCTAAAAAAGGCACGTTATGGATGGCAATCGTTGCGGCAGCCGGGCTCGCAGGCTTGTCATTTATTGGATGGAAATCATGGAGGCAGAAGAGAAACCAGATTTTGACAACCGCGAATTAGTCGATACCTTAGACTTCTTGATCCCCGGATCGTTGCTACAATTATAAGTTCCCGCCCTCTATAAAAATGGATCTTTAATCAGCACCCTCATTTTTCAGGGAAGACCAGTTCAACTGTCGCAGTCACCAATTATTCTGAACATTAAACTGCTTTTATGAAAAATCCATCCTCAATACTCCTGGTTGTGCTTCTGGCCTTCTTTGCTCTTGCCTGCCATAAATCAAACCTGCAACGGGATACTGCCAAACAAAACAGCAGTAGTGCAGGCAAAGCCTCCAGCAACCCGGGGGATACCGTGGCTGTCAATCCGCCATCATCCTGCTACAAGCCGCCAACCGGCTGCCCTGGACATTAGCTACATGCACTTCACACGGGGGGTTTACTTTTTTTGCAAGGGGTTCCTAAAACAGGCAAATATTATCCCAGTTCGGGGTAAAGGGGGAATTGTTTCATGAATTGATTAACTTCCTTTGCTATGGAGTGAAGCTTTGGTTCGTTATCTGCACTGACCAGGGCCTGGTCAATAAATTCAACTACCTGAGCCATATGGTTTTCTGACATTCCACGGGTTGTTATGGCTGGAACACCTACACGTATCCCGGAAGTGACAAAAGCGGACTTATCATCAAAGGGTACCATATTCTTGTTTACGGTAATATCTGCTTTCCCGAGGGCTGCTTCAGCTTTTTTGCCGCTGATGTTCTTATTGCGCAGGTCAATCAGGAGAAGGTGGTTGTCAGTACCCCCTGAAACGATATGATATCCCTTTGCCAGAAAGGCCCTGGCCATGGACTGACCGTTGGAAAGGATTTGTTTCGCGTAGGTATTGAATTCATCCGTGAGGATTTCACCAAAGGAAATGGCTTTGGCCGCGATCACGTGCTCCAGCGGACCGCCCTGCGCTCCTGGGAACACAGCCATATCCAGCAGATTGCTCATCATACGGATATTGCCTTTCACATCCTTCAATCCGAAAGGATTTTCAAAATCCTTTTTCATGAGAATGATTCCTCCACGCGGGCCGCGCAGCGTTTTGTGTGTCGTAGAGGTTACAAAATGACAGTGGTCAAAGGGCGAATTCAATAATTTTTTGGCGATAAGACCAGCCGGATGTGCCATGTCGCACATAACAAGAGCACCTGTTTCATCTGCTATCTTTCGTATCCTGGCATAGTCCCAATCCCTGCTGTAGGCAGATGCGCCACAGATAATCATTTTCGGCTTTTCTGACCTGGCTACTTTTTCCATGCTGTCATAATCCACCAAACCGTCATCTCTTTTCACTCCATAAAAAAACGGCCGATACAATTTACCGGAAAAGTTGACCGGCGATCCATGCGTCAAATGCCCCCCCATGCTCAGGTCCAACCCCAGAATCTTGTCACCTGGCTGGAGAACGGCCAGGCAAACCGCATAGTTTGCCTGTGCACCGCTGTGAGGTTGTACATTGGCGTATTCGCAGGAAAAAATTTCCTTTAGACGGTCTATGGCCAGCTGTTCGGTTTGGTCCACAATCTCACATCCTCCGTAATATCTTCTCCCCGGATATCCTTCTGCATATTTATTGGTCATTACATTTCCCATAGCCTGCATCACCTGCAGGGAGGTAAAATTCTCGGAGGCAATCAGTTCGATACCATGCCGCTGGCGTTCCAGTTCCTTCTGAATAAGGTCAAATACAATAGTGTCTTTTTGCATGGCGCAAAAATAGTTCAACAATCCTTAAAAGAATCAGGCGGGGAAGTTTTGGCAAAATAATTATTGGACTGGGTCCGAAACAGAACAAGGCGGGCTTCAAACTGTCCGGTCAATTCCGCCATCGTGGACATCCAGATTTCTTTCATGTTGCAGATCACCGGATATTGAATGAATAAATTCAGAAAGCTGCTAATTAATGGGAAGGGAAAGATAAAATTTACTACTTTCACACGTTTTTTGTGTTGAGCCTTCCGGGCAACGGAAATATCCACCGATAGTCTGTCTGTTGCGAAGAACCCGGGCACAATGTCAATAGCCCCCGATTTACCTGCCTATGAAATGGTTCATGTCAGCATCCTGGCCTTCCCGGCGGATGAAGACACAGGCAGGTGACTCAGGCAAAGTGACAAACACTAAAATATGAAAGCAATCATTCCCGTAGCAGGCGCTGGTACAAAACTGCGTCCGCATACCTACACTCAGCCAAAGGCCCTGATCCCCCTTGCCGGGAAGACCATCCTGAGCATCATCGTTGACCAGCTTCTGGACGCAGGAATTCATGAATTCATCTTCATTGTTGGTTACCTGGGAGAGAAGATCCAGGACTATGTAAAGGATAAATATCCACAACTATCCGCCCGGTTCGTCGTGCAGAATGAGAGACACGGTATCGGACATGCCATTCTGCTGACAAAGGACCTTGTGGGGGAAGACGAGATTTTTATTGTATTGGGAGATACCATTTGCGAATTTGATGTGAGGCAGTTGCTGGAAAAACCGTTTTCGACCCTGGGTGTTAAGCGGGTGGACGATCCGAGAAATTTTGGAGTAGCCGAAATTGAAGATGACGGAATCATCAGCAGGGTGGTCGAAAAACCACAAATTCCCAAATCGAATATGGCCCTCGTGGGAATCTACCGTATCCGTGAAACTGGCTTTTTATTTAATTGCCTGGAGAACAACATCCAGAATGAACTCACCAGTTATGGAGAGTACAACCTTACCGACGCCATCGAATGCATGATCAAAAACGGAGCAAAATTTCAATCCTTCAAAGTACAAAACTGGTTTGATTGCGGGAAAAAAGAGACACTGCTGGATTCCAATGCCAAACTGTTAAAAAAATTCGGAGGAAGTATTGCTGCAGATCGTCAGTTTGAAAATACCATCATCATTCAGCCGGTGAGCATTGCCCCCGGATGCGATATCAAAAATTCCATCATTGGGCCCAATGTGGCCATCGGAGAAAAGACAAATGTCAACTATTCCATCATAAAGGATTCTATAATTGGGTCCTTTGCCAACCTCTTTGATATCGTCCTGACCCATTCGCTCATCGGAAGCGATACAGAGGTCAAGGGGGAAAGTCGTAGCCTGAACATCGGGGATAACACAGAGATTGACCTGGGGGAAAGTTGATCTGGCCGTCCTGTTGCCCTGTACTTTGCCTGTATTTGCAAAGGATGCACTCAAGAAGGTTTCCTGGAAGTCTATTCCCGTCCTTACCACTCACCACCTTTCCTTTTTTGGAGGAAGCTGGCGGGCAATAAACATTTCGCCGTTGGTCCACCATATCCTGACTCTGGTATGAATTGAGCCCCCAGGGAGAAACTGGAAAGGTGGGAATTTCAGATTTTGCTGGCCTACAGGTAACCTGTGAAGCCGGACTACCGTATAGTCAAATACCTGGGGGGCCACTATGGGTAATATCCCAAGGAGCAGTAAATTTGTAGCAGGAGGGGGATCCGGACGGCAAACTGTGAACAAATGCCCGAATATCGTCACCGGGGGTACATGTGGGCCAGGATTCCGGATTCTTTAATGAATATTCAGTGGGTCAAAAAAAACGGCCTGACTGGCATGGAATGAGTGTAAGCAAATAATGACATCACCATCTGCCATTTGATAAACACTGTTTTATGAAAAGTATCAAACCTTATCTGCTGCTGTCTTGCCTGATTTTCCTTTTTTTTAATACCCGCGCAAATGAAGGGAAAACCGAACCTTCTCTTCTTCAGGGTTATGTGATGGATGCTGTAACCAAAAAGCCAGTTTCCGGGGTGCTGGTTTCCGCGACGTCCAGGGGTACCAACAGCAGTTTTGAAGCTATCACTGACTCAGAAGGCTTTTTCCGGTTTTCCCAGCTGCCTTCATCCCAGGTTAACCTCCAGTTCGACAAGAAGGGTTACCTGTTATATCGGCGGAACGGAATCTTGATCAATGAGAAGGTCACCCTGAAACTCAACGTGGAATTTCTTAGGGAGGAAGATGGAGAGGAGCAGGGAGATTCCGAATATCCAATTTTAAGATTGCTCCAGATCAACTGACTGTCATTCAAGAATTGTTTATTGAATAAAATAAAAAAACGGGACTGGGAACAGTCCCGTTTCATCTACTACACATGAGGCTTAATCTATGTAGATATTAAACCTGCCGCTCTTTCTGAAAAATGTCGGGGAATCCTGCCCAAAACAACCCCATCAGGAGCCCTTTAAAAGTCAATCATTTGAATACAACAGACAAAAAATGCAAGACCTGGTCATTTCCCAACTCTTTCCGTAAGCACACTCACCTGTCCTCTCCCACCCGTTGTCCAGCTATAATACAAGGGATACCCCACGCTCCCATCAGGTTACGCTTTTTACAGTATAACTTTCATCAGCCCCCATGTCAGCCGGTACAGATTTAAAGTCGCTGGTCCTGACCTTTCTGTTGCATGCACGGGGGGCAATTTGCCCGTTTGCCTTCTGAACGGATGAAGACGACCGGCATGACGGACAAATCCGGGAACAACGGGATTTATTTACTGCGCAGGGATGAGGTAGGAATCCCGG
>Ga0318562_10000389_pt1 | contig 19799 bp, 21 predicted proteins | sample GRESIP066b5f18_FD_203688 | JGI IMG/M metagenome (GOLD analysis project Ga0318562, IMG submission 203688) | Tropical soil microbial communities from Luquillo Experimental Forest, Puerto Rico - GRE.SIPMG.066b5f18 | ecosystem: Environmental > Terrestrial > Soil > Tropical forest > Bulk soil... | reverse complement strand
GCGTCGGGCTGCACCACGCCCGAGATGATCTTGATCAGCGTCGATTTGCCGGCGCCGTTCTCGCCGAGCACCGCGTGGATCTTGCCGCGCCCGCAGGCGAAGTCGACACCCTCCAGGGCGCGCACGGCGCCATAGCGTTTGGCGATGCCAGTGAGCGCCAAGAAGGCATCGTCACTCGTAGCATTCATGGGGGCCCCTCAGTAGGACGCGGCCTGGCAAACGCCAGGCCGCAACTCACGACCGGACTAGTCGGTCACTGGGTGTTCTTCTCGCTCTGCGCCATCACTTCCGGCGCCGTGAAGGTCACGCCGCAGGGGAGGAACTGGTTCGGCGCGAAGAAGTTCGCCTTGAGGTCCGGCCAGTAATTCTCGCCGGCCTTGAGGTCCTTATAGGTCGCGACCGGGATCGGGATCGAGATGAGCTGCGGCATGACATTGCCCTGGAGCGCCGAGATCGCCGCCTTCATGGCGATGGCGACGAGCGCCGGCGATTGGCCGTAGGACATGCCCTTGAGGCCTTCCTTGTAATGGTCGGCGATCTGCTTGCGGAACTCGTTCTCGCCCTCACCCGACATCGGCACGAAGGGGTGCTTCGCGGCCATCATGGCCTGCACCGTGCCGTCCGAGCCGCCTTGCGTGAAGACGCCGTCGAAATGGCCGTGCACGGCGAGCGCGTCGGCCGTCACCTTCTGCGAGGTGCCGGTGTCCCAGTTGCCCACCACCTCGGTGACGTTGAACTTGTTGCCGGGCGCCTCCAGCACCTCGCGGAAGCCGAGATGACGGTCGCGGTCGACCGAGTTGCCCGGCAGGCCGCGCACCTCGAGAATGTCGCCCGAGGTCTTGCCGCTCTCCTCGACGAGCCATTTCGCCGACATGCGGCCCATTTCCTTCTGGTCCTCGTTGACCATCATGACCTTGTCGGTGTCGAGGATGTTGTCGAAGGGGACGACGACGACATTGTTCTTGTCGGCGAGACGGATGATGCGGTCGAAGCCGTCCGGGGCGACCGCAATTGTGATGATCGCGTCGAAGCCTTGATTGATGAAGTCCTCCATGGCACCGAGCTGGGCCGCGACGTCGGTCCCGGTTGAGACGACCTTGAATTCCTTGATGTTCTCCTTGATGCCCGGCTGCTCAGCGAAGGCCTTGGCGGTCTTCACCATCTGGATGCGCCAGGTGTTGCCGACGAAGCCGTTGACGAGGGCGATCTTATAAGGGCCCGCCTTCTTGTCCCATTGGAAGAACTTGGTCTGCGCCGACCAAGGCTTGAAGCAGGCGGCGTTGGCGCCCGGTCCTGACACGATCTTCGGCCCGGCGAAGACGCTCATCGACGACAGAAGGAGGCCTGCACATGCGAGCCCCGACACGCGAAGCATCGACTTCATGTTTCATCTCCCTGAACAATTTGTTTCCGACCCTGTTCGGCACTAGCGGCCATGCCGGGCCTCGCGGGTCCCGTGCACTGAAATACTAGCATGGCACGCCGGGCGCGGCGGGCACAAGTGACCCGCGAGCGGGGCACCGCAGATTCGGCTCTGACGAGTTCGTGACCCGCCACATCCCCTGCTTGCAGGGCGGCGCGCGCATCCCTTGCACCGCGTCTTGCGGCCGCAGCGCAGAAAGGCGAATGTGCGTGAAGGCTTCGCCGTTAGCCGATGGGCGGCAGGCGCAGATGCCAATCGGTCGCCTGCTGGAAAGCTGCGCCGATGCGCAGCGTCAGGGCCTCGTCATAGCCGCGGCAGGCGATCTGCAGCGACAACGGCAGGCCGGCCGTTGTGAAGCCGTTCGGTAGGGCGAGCGCACAGAGCTCGAGGAGATTGCCGAACCGCGTGAAGCGCGAAGGGACCTTCTCCTGATCCACTTCAGCAAGCGGGATCGCCGCCGTCTCAGTGGTCGGAGTGAGGAGCGCGTCCATGCCTTCGAGCGCCGCATAGAGCTTGTGCTTCAGCTCCTGCTGCAGACGCTTCGTCTTAAGATAATCCTGCGCCGAGACGGCGGCGCCCGAAAGGACGCGCTTGCGCACCGCATCATCGAGCTGAGCCAACGGATCCTCAGCGAGATGGCCGTTGAAGAAATAGGCCTCGGCCTGGGTGATCGCCTGCGCGGAGACGAGATCGGCGAAACGGAACGGCAAGGCGATATCGACGATCTCAGCGCCGAGATTGGCGAGCACGTCGAGCGATTTATCATAGGCTGCGAGCATGTCGGGTGCGACGCCTTCACGCTCGGCCGCGGGCACCCGGGCTAGGCGCAGGCCCCTCACCCCGCGCCGCAAGCCCGGCAGCGGATCATTGGGTACGACGCCGCGCGTGGTCGGATCGAGCGGATCCTCGCCCTGCAGCACATCATAGAGCAGCGCCGCATCCTCGACCGAGCGCGCCATCGGGCCCGGCGTGTCGAGCGTCGTGCTTAGCGGCATGACGCCATAGGTGCTGATGCGCCCGACCGTGACCTTGAGCCCCGTCAGCCCGCAGAATGAGGCCGGCAGCCGCACCGACCCGCCCGTATCGGTGCCGATCGCCCAGGGCGCGAGGCGGGCCGCGACCGCCACGCCGGAGCCGCTGCTCGAGCCGCCAGGCGTGCGGGCGGTGTTCGCGTCCCAGGGATTCCAGGGCGTGCCGAGGTGCTGATTGGTGCCCCAGCCGCCCATGGCGAATTCGACCGTATGCGTCTTGCCGATGACGATCATGCCTTGCGCCAGGAGGCGCTTGGCGAGGCTCGCCGTCACCTGCGAGCGGCGCTGGCGCAAGCTCGCCGAGCCGCCCATGGTGATCCTGCCCTCGAGATCGATCAGATCCTTGAGTGCGATCGGCACCCCATGCAGGGGCGACACCTTATGGCCTGAGCGCAGCGCCTTGTCGGCGGCCTCGGCGGCAAGCCGTGCCTCTGCGCCATAGACCTCGACGAAGGCATGGAGCTTCGGCTCGAGCCTCGTGATGCGCGCGAGCATGGCTTCGACCACATCGACCGGCGAGAAGCGCTTCGCCGCATAAGCGCGCGCCAGCTCGCCGGCGCCACAGAGGCAGGGGTCGGTGACGTCGTCGCGGGCTGCATCCATGGCGAGGCTCCTCCGCGACCTCGCCATTTGGGCAAAGGCCTATCCTCGCACGATAGGGGCCCGATGGGCTTTGTCCACGCGCCGCCCATGCGTTCAACGCCCATCGGTGCCGCGGCCGGGGCATCGCGCGACGCCGCCATGAATAAGCCGCGCGGCCGATGTGTTCTTCATAGTGCCGCCAAATCGGCGATGGAGCGATCGATGATGCCGACACGCCGAGCAGCGCTCGCGGCTTTCCTCACCGCCCCGGCATTGGGGCTCGTCGCAAGCGACGTCGCGCGAGCCCAGCCTCCCCGCGGGCTCGAGCTCACGCCGGCTTGCGCCGATCACGATGCAGCGACCGTCGCCGAGGAGGAAGGCCCCTTCTACAAGCCGAAGGCGCCTTTGCGGCACGATCTCGCAGGCGATGCGCTGGGAGGTGAGAAGATCACCATTGCGGGCTATGTGCTCGATCCGAAGTGCCGCCCGATCCCCGGCGCCGTCGTCCAGGTCTGGCACGCCAACCAGAACGGCGAATACGACAATGCGGGCTTTAAGCTCAGGGGCTATCAGCTCACCGACTTGCATGGGCGTTGGTGGTTCGCGACCATCGTGCCCGGCCTCTATCCCGGCCGCACCCGGCATTACCATCTCAAGGTGCAAGGGCCGTCGCGGCCGCTGCTTACGACGCAGCTCTACTTCCCGAAGGAGCCGCGCAACAGCGAGGACCAGCTTTTCGATCAACGCCTGCTCTTGCGCCTCACCGAGGCGAGCGACGGCAAGATCGGCTGGTTCGACTTCGTCCTCTGACTCTGCTGCGCCACGCTAGGCGCCTTGGGTCCTCGCGGCTCGAGCGCGAGCAGCGCATCGAGAAGCGGTGCGAGCTCATCGGCTGCGAGCGCGCCCGGCGCGAGCTTGCGCCCAAGCCCTGCGGCCCAGGCCTGCTTCTCGGCGATGGCTTCGCTCATGACCGGCCGGAAACCGGCTTCCTCGACCGTCCGCGCCACCTCGCGCATCTCCTCAGAGCGCCGCCGCCCATGGATGAGGGCGCGGCTGATCACGCAGCGGGCAAGGCCCGGCCAATCGGGATGATCGAAGGTGTCGGCGAGCGAGGCAAGCACCTTTCCCTCGACACCGTAGCGGCGCGCCGCCAGCATGCATTCCGTGGTCAGCGCCTCGAGACCCTTGATCATGATGCTGCGGCACATCTTGACCGACGAGGCGCCGCCGATCTCCTCTCCGAACAGGTCGAGCCGCATGTCGAAGCGCTGCATCGCGGCGATGAAGTCTTGCGCATGCCGGCCGCCGAGCAGCATGGGCGAGCGCAGGCCGCGCGCCCCGATGCTCGTCATCACGGCCGCCTCGACATAGCGGCCGCCGAGCTCGGTGACGATCTCGGCTGCCTGCCGCTTGGTGGCAGGCGAGACCGAGTTGACGTCGACGACGAAGGGGCCATGCGCGAGGCCGCCGCGGAGCTGCGCCATCGCCGCGGCGTCCGAGCCCGCCGTCACCGCGACGAACACAACCTCGGTCCTGGCCGTGGTTTCTGCCGCGCTTGTGCAGAGCACCACATGGCGGGCCGCCTCGGCGCGGGCGCAAGCCTCGGCGCTGATGTCGTAGCCGGCGATCTCCTCGACGCCTACCGCGTGCAGGTCACGCGCGAAGATCGTCCCGACCTCGCCGAGGCCGATGATCGCGAAACGCCTCATGCTGCGCCCTCCTCGGCGATCGCGATCACCGAGCGCGGCAACCCCTCCCAGATCTCCCTCGGCGAGAGCGCGCGCCGCAACAGGCGCTGCTCGCCCGCATAGCGGGCCGCGAGATCGATCGCGGGCTGCAGTGCCGCGCGGCCGAGCGGCAGGCCCGAGCGGCTGCCCTTCGCCGCGACGAGCGATCGCACGAGCGCCTCGAAAAAGCCCGCGACGAGATCCGGGCGCCGATCGATCAGCGAGCGGCGCGCCACCACCATATGGTTCACAGGCACGAAACCGTGCTTCGCGCGGAAGCGCTCGCCAGCCGCATCGGGATCGGCAAAGACACCACACAGAGCCCTGTCGTCCGGCCGGTCATTGCCGGCGATGATCGCATCGAGTTCGCCCGCCTTCAGCATGGCGACGAGCTCCTGCCCCTCGGCCGCACGCGACACGAAAGGCGGATCGGAATATTCCGCCACATGCGCGTTCTCGAACGTCACCCAGCGGATGTTGTCCGGCGCCACGCCGAAATCATCGTTCAGAATGCCGCGCAGCCAGACGCCCGTCGTCTGGCTATACGCCCTAACGCCGACACGCTTGCCCGCGAGATCGGCTGGGCTTTTGATCGTCGCGTCATCGGTGCGGCACAGGAGCGAGCCCTCCTGGAAGCGCTGCGCGACCGCGACCGGCAGCAACACCAGCTCCTTGTGATGATCCCTCGCCTGCAGATAGGTGACGAGAGCCATCTCGCAGATGTCGAAGCGCAATTCGCGCACCATGGGCGCGAAGGCGCGGCTGATCGGCGCGATCTCGACGAAGTCGATCGTGAAGGCGCCGAAATCCGGCGCGCGCGCCTTCAGCGCCTTCGTCCCGAGATAGGTCGCGAGCGCGACCTTGAGGCTCGGCCGCTCATCGGAGTTTGTCATACCCGCTCCCCTCGCGGCTCAGGGAAGCAGGTTCGCCACGACATGCGGGAAGACGGCCTCATAGGCTTCGCCGTAGACGATCTTCTTGTCGGAGTTGCGCGCCGCCTGAGCACCGCGCTGCAGCGCCACCCGAGTATAGTATTCCCACAAATGCTCCTGCCCGGCCATGCAGGCGATGGCTGAGCGCTTCTTCTCCCAGACGCTCGTGATGTCGAGAAGCACATTCGGTATCCAGCGGCATTGCTCTGGCTGATGCGGCTCGAAGAGGAAGACGGGCGGCGCGCCGAGCACCTTGAGGTGAGGCTCGTGCCCATGAGCTTGCGCAATGATGCGCGCATTCTGCGCGAAATCGCTCACCGCCGGATGGTCGTGATTATAAGGGTCTTCCTTCGAATGGGTGAGCATGAAGGAAGGCTGCAGCCTGCGATAGAGCTCGACGAGGCGGAACAGCGCCGTCTGCGGCAGGTTGATCGGATAGTCGCCGAGATCCCAGAACTCGATGTCGGCAACGTCGAGCGCTTTCGCCGCAGCCTCGGCCTCCTTGCGGCGGTCGCTCTTCACGCGATCGAGCGTCATGCCCTCCCGGCGCCAGAGCTTCGCCGATTCGCCGCGCTCGCCATAGGAAAGGCAGACGACCGTGACCGCGACACCGTCGGCCGCATGGAGCGCGATCGCGCCGCCGGCCCGCCAGACGAAATCCGCCGAATGGGCGCTGACAACGAGCGCGGTCCTCTTGGTCGTCACTGTCGATCCTCCACCAGGCGCCATCAGGGCCCTGCCGCTTGTCGCGGCAAGGTTGGCCTGTCGCAAGTCTGGTGGAGTTCAAGAGGATGTGCAACGGGCGCCGCGAGTCATTCCGACCGGGGCTCCGAACCGTGCTCTCCGGGATGACGCTACCCCGTAAATACGGGGTGAATACGCGGTGGACGCCAATTCGCGAGCCGAAGCTCGCATTGACTCCCGCTCCCCTAAAATTGGGAGAAGGAGTCAATCGAGAGTCTTTGCCCCGCGCCCCTTCGACGACGATGCGCCGAGGTCGCGCGCGAGCCGAAGCAGAAAGCCGCGCTCCTCAGAGCGCGTCCTTCAGCTCCTTCGCGGGACGGAAAGCCACCTTCTTGCTCGCCTTGATCTTGATCGCCTCGCCGGTCGCGGGGTTGCGGCCCTTGCGCGCCGCGCGCTTCTTGACGCTGAAGATGCCGAGATTGCCGAAGCGGACGCGCTTGCCCTTGGTGATGCCCTTCGAGATATGCGCGACGGTCTCGGTGAGCACGGCCTCGGCCTGCCTCTTCGAGAATCCGTGCGCCTCGGCGATCTCTGCGGCGATCTGCCGGAGTGTGATCGTCGCGGCCGGCTTTGCCGACTTGCTTGCTTCCGTCTTCGCTACCGTCTTCGCCTTCGCTACCGTCTTCGGCTTCGCGGACACGGCGCGTTTCAGTGCGGCCTTGGCCATAATCGGATATCCCTTCTGTGTGAGAGCCCCGCCCCAATGGGAGGCGCCTTTTGCAGCATTGCGCTCCGAACGGCAAGTGCGGCGCATCAGCCGAATGTGGCCCCTACCCCTCAGCCTTGATGGCGTCAGCCATTTTCTCGGCGATCATCACCACGGTCAGATGCGTGTTGGCGCGCACGATCTCCGGCATGACCGAGGCATCGATGATGCGAAGCCCGGTGCAGCCGATCACCCGGCAGGAGGGATCAACCACCGAGCGCGGATCATCCGCGCGTCCCATGCGGCAGGTGCCGCTCGCATGCTGCGCATCGTAGCACTCCTCGAGCATCCAGGCGTCGAGCGCTTTGCCTTGGAGCGGCTCCTCGATCGAGCGCCCTGTCGTGCCATATTCGACGCGTGTCGCGATCGCGCCAACGCCCACATGACGGCCGATCTCGCAGAGCAGGCGGATGCCGTCGCGCATGCGCAGAAGATCGCGCTCGTCGGAGAGCATGCGCTCATCAACCGCCGGATCGATCGACGCATCGGTGCTCGAGATGCGGACGCTGCCGTGGCTGTAGGCCTGATAGACGGAGACGCCGATCCGCCCATAGCCGACACCACCTTCGGATTCAGGACGCAGATTGCCTGCGATCATGATCATGTCGTTCTCGCCCGCGCCTGCGAGATGCGACGAATAGCGCAGGCAGCAATTGGTGTGACGATGCGTCAAGCTCGAAACGCGCGCCTGCGGCTTCAGCGCAAGGAGAATGCTGAGTATCGGGTGGTCGAGCAGATTCTCGCCGACCGGCAGATCGGCCACGACCGGCAGGCCGAGCCCGCGCAGCAACGCCGCGGGGCCGATGCCCGAGCGCTGCAGGATTGCGGGGCTGTGGATGGCGCCGGCCGCAAGGATCACCTCGCGCGTCGCCCTGACGCTGCGCGTTTCGCCGCCGATGCGGACGTCGACGCCATTCGCATGGGCGCGGTTGCCTTCGAAGCTCAGCCTGTCGACCAGCGCCTTACCGATGATCGCCAGATTGGCGCGGCCGCGCGCCGGCTCGAGATAGCCGTCATTGGTCGAGATGCGGAGCCCGGCGCGGCTGTTGATTGCGTAGGGAGAAGCCCCCGTGCCGTGAGGCGCGTTGTGATCCTCGCACCAGCCATAGCCCAGCGCTTCCGCCGAAGCCTTCAGCGCAAGATCCACATGGCCCCAATCCGCGAGCGGCGCGCGATAGACCGGGATCGGCCCGCCCTTGCCGTGATAGGGCGCATCGCCGAAATCGACATCGTGCTCGAGCTTACGGAAATAGGGCAGCACCTCACCGAAGCTCCAGCCACCGCAGCCGAGCTCCGCCCAGCGGTCGAAATCATCCGGAATGCCGCGAATGGCGATCTGCCCGTTGATGGTCGAGCTGCCGCCGATGGCGCGACCTCGCCACAACAGCTTGGGCGCCTGGCTCCCTGCGCGCCTGGCGAGGAGAGATGGCCAGCGATAATCGTCATCTGCGATGGCGCGCAACGGGTTGGGGATGCGGATATGCTCGGGCGTCTCGGCCGTGCGGAAGTCGCGCCCGGCCTCGAGCAGCAGCACACGCAGCCGCGAATCCTCGCTCAGCCGCGCCGCGAGAACCGCACCCGCCGAGCCGCCGCCGATGATGATGTAGTCGTATTCGCCTTGCATCTGCGTTGGTTGCATGCGCCTTGGCCTTGTCGATCGAGAGGCCGTAGCTTGGCAGCGATGCGAGGTTGGCGCCACCCCGAATCGTGACTCGCGAGTCTTATCGCGACTCGCCGAGTCTCATTCGCCAAGTCTTACTCGCTAACCCTTGCTCAGCCCCCAGAATAACGGCGCGCTCGCGGGTACGACGTTCTGCACGGTGCTGCGATAGAGCGTCGGCTGCATGAACTGGCCGAGCGGCACACAGGGCACCTGATCGAAGGCTTCCGTTTCCATCTCGGCCGCGATCTTCAGCTCGGCCGCATCGTCGGGGGCCGCAAACCAGTCGTTGCGCAGCGCCGCGAGCTTCGCATCGCTGAACCAGCCGGCCAGCCGGCCTTGCCGTTGCCACGCAAGGCGAGATGCGAAGCGGGGCTCATGAATTCGGGCGCGACGGCGGTGGTGTAGAAAATGTTCCAGCCGCCCTCCTCCGGCGGCTTCCGCGAGGCGCGCCTGGCGACCACCGTGCCCCAATCGGTCGTCACGAGATCGACCTGCATGCTGAGGCGCTTGAGGAGATCGGCCGTGACCTCGCCCAGTGCCGAGAGCAGCGGCAGGTCCGTCGGCGAGATGACGACGACCTTGCGCCCGTCATAGCGGCTCGCCTTGAGCATTGCGCGTCCCTCGTCGAGCTTGCCGGTCATCGCGGCAGATCCGGCGCCGGTCGTAAGCGGCGTGCCGCAAGGGAAGAAGACCTTGCATTCACGGTAGCGATCGCTGTCGCCGACCATGGCTTCCAGGTATTCGGTCTGGCTGACGGCGTGCAGCACGGCTCGCCTCGCCACCGCATCGTCGAAGGGCGGGTAGAGGCTGTTGAAGCGCAAGAGCACATAGGTGCCGATCGGGTCGAGCGTCGAGACGGTGAGGTCCTTGCGCTTGGCGACGAGCGACAGAAGATCGGGAGAGGGCTGCCCCAGCCAATCCATCTGGCCGGTCTGTATCGCAGCGATCGCGGTCGCAGCGTCGGGGATGGTACGCCATTCGACGCGCGCCACACTGACACCTTGCCGCCGGCGGCCCCATCAGGCTTCTCGTTGCGCGCCTGTTAGCGATCGAATTTCGCATAGGCCGCCGAGCTACCCTGTATCCATTCATCCTTGAGGAAGCGGAACGGACCCGAGCCCACCGCCTCCTTGATTTGCTGGGTCGGGTCGGTCGCCGCGAGCCGCTCCGGCATGATGAAGGGAATGGGGCTCGACAGCTTGCCCAAGGCCTCGATGAGCAGCGGAAACGGCGCTTTGAGGCGGAAGCGCAGATTGCGGTCATCCACGGCGCTGAGCTCATCCGTCTGCGCCATCAAGGTTTGGCCGAAGCCGTCGCGCGCCGCCCAGCGCTTGATGCTGGCTGCGCAATCGCGGGCGAGCACCGGCGTCCCGTCATGGAATTCGAGCCCGTCTCGCAGCCGGATCGTCCGGACGCGCTTATCGTCGCTGACCTCGTGCCCTTGCGCCATTTGCGGCCGCACCCCGAAGCGCGAATCCATGGCGTAGAGCGTATCGAAGACCATGTAGCCGTGGTTGCGCACCACATACGCCGTGGTCCAGATCGGATCGAGCGCCGACAGATCGGCTTGCGGAACGAAGCGCAAGGTCGAGGCTGCGCCTTGCGCCAGGGCCGGGCGGGCGAGTGGCGCGAGCGCGGCTACACCGAGGGCTGCGAGGGCGAAGCGACGAGTGAAGGATGTCATGACGATTCCTCAGGCCTTGCCCGCGAAGGGATCGGCGACGCGCGGCCAGAAAGGCCGAGCCTTGGTATAGGGGATCGAGGCGTAATCGAAATTCAGCGCACCCGGCCCCGACACGTAGTGGATGGCCCGCGCGATCGGCGCGAAGGCAGCCTGGAAGTGCTGCGACGATCTCACCACCACCAGCGCCTTGTCGTCGAGCGTGATGCCGAGCCCGGTGAAGGCATCCGGCGAATAGGTCTGCTGACGCCTGCTGTTGAGCGCGATGTCGATGCCGTCCGCCGACACCCAGACGCTCGGGCCGAGCGAGGCGCGCCCGCCGCTCAGGCCCGATTGCCAGTGCTCCTCGACGATGCGGCGCACCGTGACCATCAGATCGACCGGATCGCCAGAGGCCGGGCCGCATTTGCCGCCAATCCGTAATAGGAAGATCGCCCCCTCGCCGGCCTCGACGCAGAACTGGATCGCCTGCGGATCCCAAAAGCAGCCGAGCACCGCTCCCTTCTGGTTGCGCTCCAACAGTCGATGCAGGATCGCAGTGTTGTCGGAGGGCGCGCCGCCGCCCGCATTGTCCGAGGCGTCGGCGATCACGATCGGACCCTTGCCCGGCACGAACGCAGCGTCGAGACCTTGATCGATGCTCTCGAGGCGCGCCGTCGCCTCAACGCGCATGGCCCAGAGCTCCTCTCCGAGGCGGCGCGCGAGATCGGCGGCCTTGCGTTCATCCCCGTCGGCGATGACCACCATCTTCGCGCCGACATGCTCGACATCGGCCCAGGGGAAACCATGGCCGAAGGAAACTGAGAGAATGCCGTCGCGCCCTTCGAGCGCTTGCATGCGGTCGACAAAGCCGCGCATCGGCGCCTGCGTCGGGCGATAGGTGCCGATCATGCGGCAATCGTAATAGGCCATGACAGGCCGCGTCTTGCCCGCAGCCGCGTCGAGGCAGATGCGGTAGAGCTCGCGCGCGCGATCGCCGATATCAACTTGCGGATATTCCTTATAGGTGATGATCGCATCGGCGTTCTGCCGCATCGCCTCGGTCAGGTGGCAATGCAGGTCGAGCTCGATGCCGATCTTCGCCTTGGGCCCGATGATCTCGCGCACCTTAGCAAGAGTATCGCCTTCGCAATCGTCATAGCCATGCGCCACCATGGCGCCGTGCATGAAGAGCAGCACCACATCGACCGGCATGGCAGCGTGCAGATCCTCGAGGATCATATCGCGCAGGCCCTCATAGACATGGCGCAGGGTGCTGCCTGCGGGTTGCGCGAAGGTGCAGATGCTTTCTGCGACTTCATGGCCGTCGACTTCGCCGAGACGGCGCCAGATGGTCAGCGGAATATTGCCGATGGTCGCAGGTTGCCGGCTCGCATCGTTGCGGAACCATTCGCGTCCCGTGGTGAAGGCCGCCTGTCCCGTCGGGATCGGCGAGAACGTGTTCGTCTCGGTCGCGAGCGTCGCCATGAAGATCTTCATGAGGCTTCCTCCTGTGGAGCGCGGCGTCGGATCGGGCCGATCCGCCATTAGCGTGAAGCGTATCGGGGACACCCCGCCGACGGCCCCGTCCGGGCCGGCGCGCTTCGTGAGCTGTCTCGCGGCCATATCGGCGTGCCCGAGGCTCGTTGCGCCGCAGGTTACACCAAGGCGCCGCCCCGGCAATATGAGATTTATTGGATCAGCACATAATTTTACTGATACGCTAAATCAGCGACCTCACCTCGCCATCATGCCGCGAATGCGGCATGATCTGCGCCAACCACGGCACCAGAGTTCATGGACACAGCCTCTCGCGACCTCTCCGCCAATCCCGCCCGGCCCTCGCTCGGCGAATGCCTGAAGACGGCGAGACGGGCGCGCGGCCTCACCTTGAAGGATGTGGCGGCGCGCACCGGCATGGCGATCTCAACGCTCTCGAAGGTCGAGAACCACCAGATGTCGCTGACCTATGACAAGCTCCTGCAGCTCAGCGCCGGGCTCGGCATGGAGATCGCCGAGCTCTTCCATCCGGCGGCCGCTGGGACGGAGACCCAAAACTATACGGCACGGCGAAGCGTGAGCCGGGCGGGCGACGGGGATCTCGTGCGCACCTCATCCTACAGCTACCTCTATCAATGCACGGATCTCCTCGGCAAACGCATGGTGCCGATCATGGCCGATATCCATGCGCGCAGCCTCGAGGAGTTCGGCCCGCTGATGCGACATGCGGGAGAGGAGTATCTGCTGGTCCTCGAAGGGCGCGTCGCGGTGCACAGCGAATTCTACGCGCCCGAGATCCTCGAGACGGGCGACGGCATCTATATCGACAGCAATATGGGCCATGCCTATCTCAACGCCGGCGATGGGCCGGCGCGCGCCATCTGCGTCTGCAGCGCCGAGGCGCGCGACCATTACGAGCGGCTGCGCGGCCTCTCCGAGGGCGCCAGGGGGAGCTGAGGCCCCTGTGCTCGCCGCTCAGCCAACCCAGCCCTTTACCAACCACGAATATGGCGGGATTCGCAGCCCGTCCCGGCGGCCGGCAAGATAGGTGCCGGCGGCGTCGTCACGACCGAAACAGGAAACGTTCACGAAGCCTGCCTGCTCCATGAAGGCGATCATCTCCGAAGGCTCGTAGAAACTCAGCCACGGTTCACCGACACTTGCTGTCCGCGCCGTAATGGCCGCGAGAAGCTCGCTCTCGGCTCGATCGAGCATGGAGGCAGGCACGACAAAGGTGGCGACGATTTCGCTACGCGACACCGTGGCGGATGCGATTTCCCTCAGGGTTTTGAGAACGGCATCGCGGGTCAGATACTGGGTCACCCCGAGCCAGGAAAAGAAAGCTCGCGCTTTGCGGTCTACTCCTCCCCCGTCCAAGCTTGCGGTCAGCGTCTCGCGCTCGAAGTCGATTGGGACATAGTGGAGGTGCGGCGGCGCCTCGATGCTGATCTCGGCGAGACGCGCCCGCTTCCATGCCTGGCTCGTGGGATGGTCGACCTCGAAAATCTGTAAATCACGCAGCGCGTCCGGACGTCGATAGGCGAAGGAATCGAGGCCCGCGCCGAGTATCACATATTGTGTGGTCCCGGATGCGGCGGCCGCCGCGAGCTCGTCCTCCGCATAGCGATTGCGCAACGCGAAGAATGTGCGATGCGCGACGAAATCCGGAAAGGGATGCGACTCAACGGCAGCCAGCAACTCAACATCGCTCGCAAAGCCGGCGAAGGCGCGAGCGAATGAATCGGCCAGGATCTTTGGCTCATCGTCGATGAGAAAGTGTGCGGCGCGGTGCATGGCGGTCAGGATCGCCGTCCGGCTCGGGCTCCCCGCATCCATCGCATCTCCCCTGGTGAAATTGGATGATGCGCCACGGAGTGCAGTCAGATGGGGAAGGTCTGCCGCGGGCGACGACGCCCCACGCGGCTGCCTCGACGCGGCCTCCGGGCCGCATGATGGTTCAAGCAAGGCGCGGGCGCAAGCCGCGCTCACCAAGGCAATACGGCATTATCTGCGCTCAGGGCAGGCGCATCGCCAGAAGGGATGGGCGAGGCGATCGTGCACCATTATGGGCGCGACGAGTTCTTGCGCCGCCTCGCCCATCCCTTCTGGTTCCAGGCCTTCGGCTCGGTCATGGGCATGGACTGGCATTCCTCGGGCATCACGACGAGCGTCATCGGCGCACTGAAGCGCGGCCTCGTGCCGCTATCAGGCGAGCTCGGCATTCATGTCTGCGGCGGGCGCGGCAATCATTCGCGCCGCACGCCGCAGGAGCTCGTGGCAATCGGTGAGCGCGTCGGCTTCGACGGCTTGGCGCTCGCCAAGGCGAGCCGGCTCGTCGCCAAGGTCGACAGCGCCGCGGTGCAAGACGGCTTCGACCTCTATCTGCACGGCTTCATCGTCACGGATGACGGGAAGTGGGCCGTGGTGCAGCAGGGAATGAACGGCGAGAACCGGCTCGCGCGACGCTATCACTGGCTGTCGGAGCAGCTCGAGAGCTTCGTCGAGACGCCGCATACGGCGATCGACGGCAAGAGCCAGGGCAACATCGTCAACCTCACCGACAAGCGGGCGGAGAAGTCGCGGCGGGGCCAGGTGGCGCTGCTGCGCGATCTCGGGCCCGATCGCATCCTCGGCGAGCTCCCGGCGCACGAAGCGCCTGCTTCACCGCCGCCCGACCCCGAGCAGCCGCTGCTGCCGCATCTCGTCATGCCGGTGCATCACGATGTGCGGCCGAAGGATGTGATGATGCGCCGCCTGCATGGGGCGCTGACCGCGGCAGCCGAGCGCGCGCCCGAGGATTTCGCGGAGCTGCTTCTCGTGCCTGGTGTTGGTGCCCGCACCGTGCGCTCGCTCGCCATGGTGGCGGAGGTCGTGCATGGCGCGCCCTGCCGCTTCGCCGACCCTGCCCGCTTCTCGCTCGCCCATGGCGGAAAGGATCGGCATCCTTTCCCGGTGCCGATCTTCGTCTATGACCGGACAATCGAGGTTTTGAAATCCGCGGTCGCTCACGCGAAGCTCGGCAATGAGGAGCGGCTCGACGCGATCCGCCGGCTCGATGACGAGACGCGCCGCCTCGAGCGTCACGCGACCGGCCCGTCCTTCACGGCCTTCGTCGCGGATGAGCGGCAAGGCTCCTATGACTATGGCGGGCGCAGCGTCTTCGGCTGGGAGCCGCCGCCGGTGATAGCGGAACGCCAAAGCTGAAGTGATACGCAGCCTCAGCAGCGCCCGCCCTTGCGGAAACGTTACCCCCGCAACGACAGGAACGTCATGATCACGAGGAGCACCGCAAGCGACACATTGATCAGGCGCGAATGCACCGGATCCTGCAATAGGCGAGAGAGAAAGGCTCCCGCCGACAGCCAGGCGAGATGGATGACGACGATCATCGCGGCGAGCAGCACTGTCTTCGCGAGCGCATCCAGGCGCTGATCTTCCACGACGATAGTGCTGCCCGCGAACACGGCGGCGATCGCGAGATAGGCCTTGGGATTGGCGATCGCCAGCAGGACGCCGCCGAGGAATGCGGGCCCTGACAATTCTCCGCCACGCCTATCCAGGGGCGGAGCGGTCGCGATCTTAAAGGCCAGATACAGGATGTAGATGGCGGAGGCACCACCTAGCAGGCGCGCGGCATGCGGCAGCGACATCACCAGCGCGACGACGCCGATCGACACGGTCAACAACACGGCGATCGTGCCGAGGATGAGACCGCAGACATAGCCGAGCGATCGCCGCACCCCGTAAGCTGCGCCCATCGCGGTCGCGCTGATGGTTGACGGGCCGGGGCTTCCCATCACCACGATCGAGGCGAGGATCAGCGCGAAGAGCGGACGCCAAATGGCGGATTGGAACACGATCTCGTTCTGCATCGGTCCTGCCATGGATCGGCGATGGGGACGACCCTATCGCAAGACGGCAAGCCCGCCTTGAACGGTTGTGCGAGCTAAGATCGGATGTGCGACTTGGGGAACGGCGGACACGATCGGCGGCGACGATGGCGCGGTTCCTCGATGGACGATCCGTCCCGAACGTGCGAAAATCGTTGTATCGCCCTTTTCGCTCGCCATCCATCATCAGGAGTTGAGCTGCGATGAGCGACATCACGAGCAAGCCCGCGACCAGGGTCAAGACGAAGACGCAGAGGCCGCGCCTTCACAAGGTGATCCTCGTCAACGATGACTACACGCCGCGCGAGTTCGTGGTGACCTTGCTGAAGGCCGAGTTCCACATGAGCGAGGACCAGGCCTATCGCGTGATGATGACTGCGCATCGGCGCGGCGTCTGTGTCGTTGCCGTCTTTACGCGCGACGTGGCCGAGACGAAGGCGACACGGGCGACGGACGCGGCGCGCAGCAAGGGCTATCCGCTGCTCTTCACCACCGAGCCCGAGGAATAACGCGCCGCCCCGCGCGTCGGGCCCACGACTTGCATTGGTTACGCTTCGCCGGATCGCACCGCCATCGTCGGAGGTCGTCTTGTGTTCATGCATGCCGTTCGCGCCATCGCGGCGCTCGCATTCATCGCCTTGCCCGCACTCGGGCGCGCTGCCGAGCGGCAAGATCCCTGTCCCCCACTCCTCTCATCCGCCGCGCCGCGCATCATTCCGGCAGCGCTCGGCCAGAAGGAGGTCGAGCTCACCTTCGTCGGCCACGCCACCTTCCTGATCGAAACGCCGGGCGGCGTGAAGATCGCGACCGACTATAACGACTATATCCGCCCTGCCGTCGTGCCGGACATCGCCACGATGAACAAGGCGCACTCCACGCATTACAGCAATCATCCTGACCCCGGCATCAAGCTCATCCTGCGCGGCTGGAATCCGGAAGGCGGTCCCATCCACCACGACGTCAGATACGGCGATATGCGCATCCGCAACGTGACGACCAATATCCGCAACTGGTCGGGCGGCACCGAATATGACGCGAACTCGATATTCATCTTCGAGAGCGCGGGACTCTGCATCGCCCATCTCGGCCATCTCCACCATGAGCTGACGCCCGAGCATCTGGCGCAGCTCGGGCGCGTCGACGTGGTGCTGGTGCCGGTCGACGGCAGCTACACGCTCGACCAAGAAGGCATGTTCCGGGTGCTGAAGTCGATCAACGCGCCGCTGATGATTCCGATGCACATCTTCAGCGATGCGACGCTCGAACGCTTCCTGTCGCTCGCGCGCGAGACCTATCCAGTCGACTTCTCGGCCTCGAACCATGTGACGCTGTCGCGTGACAGCCTGCCCTCGACGCCGCGCATCCTGGTGCTCCAGGGGCGGTAGCGGAGGGTCGCGGTTGGGGCGTGTTGAGTGGCGCAGCGCGCGACGAATGGCGCCACGCTCATATTTTCGGGCTACTTGTGGGTCTGCTGACCCACCCGCCCCTGCTGTTCACGCGGGCCGCCGCGCCGATCACGGCCCAGCCTGGCATTGCGCGCCTTCGCCCGAGCTTCCTCGCCAGTCGGCACCGGTTGCGGATGGGCCGGCACTGGCTGCACAGGAGCGTCACTGCGTTTTGCGCCACCGCGTTCGTTGCTATTGGTCATCTCGCACTCCGTTCGGATGCGCGACCCCCAAATCCCTGTTGCACTTATTCGGTGATGGCGGCGGAGCAGAACCGGCGACCACTTCGGCGGAAAATGCTTTAAGAGAGCCCCGATGCTCACCTCCGAGGCAGGGCTCAAATCATTACAGGTGTGCCGCACCGCCTGAGCGCATGTACCAGTAGGGATTGGTGCGATAATAGGCATGGAGCGCGCTTTCATAGGTGCGGTCGCCCCAATCGGGCGCCTCCCTGTCGGCGTAGGCTGGCGCCTCTTCCAGTTGCCGTCGCGAGAGTTTGACGACGTAGCCGCCCTTTCCCGTATCGTAATTCAAGAGGGACCAGGGCAAGGGGTGATGGCGGTCATCGATCCCGAGAAAGTCACCGAAGGACATCACCGCATAAGCGACCTCGCCGGTCGGCTTATCGATCATCACGCCCTCGATCTCCCCGATATTCTGGCCGGCGGTGTTATACACCGCCGTCCCCGCCACCTCGTTGCCGGCGATCAGATTTCCGGTCTCCCGCAACGTTGTCATCGTGATACTCCTCTCTTGATCCCCCACCGGTTTGATTCTCTCAGCCCTTCGGCATCACGGCTGCTCGGACGCGTAATGGAAGTCCGGCGCCGCCTTGAGCTGATCCTTCGTGACAGCCACCGATCCATGATCCGGATAATCGTTGACCAACTTCTTGGCTTCGGCCGATCCGGCCGGCATGGGCCGCTCGCATCGACAATCACGTCATCGACCTTGCCGATGCTCTTGTCGTCGGGACCATAGATGCCCACTCCGACAAGCTTCGATGCCCGCCACTCTCCCGGATTGGCCGACGAGATGAAGCCACCCTCGTCGCTCGCTCGGGCCATCTGCGCCGCGACGATCATCGACGCCATGATGGCGCAGGCCGCTAGTCGCAATTCGCGTTTCATGACGAAATCCTTCCTCTTCTGGAGGGGATGCTCCGTATTGAACGGAGCACTTTCCTAAGAAAACGTTCCATTATGCGGAGGGTTCCATTTCTATGCGGAGGGTTCCATTTCGATCACGACCGCTCATCGATCGACGTCTTTCGTTCTCCAGGACTGCGTGCTTCGAATACAATGAGCGCAGCAGGACGTCCTTTGCATTGGGCAAAGCGGTTGCTGTCTTCAATATTATTGGACAACTCGGCATGGCGAGAGGGTTTCAGACAAGCCCCTCGAGTAGGCGATTTGGCCCCCTCTACAGGTGACCCTGCCTAACGCGAATGACAGGGCGATCATGGCCGCCGCGATCACGCCCATGATCGCCATGAGGCTCTCCGGGGCGGCGCAATTACACCTCACGCGGACATGCGCTGCGCCTTGGCATCCAAGAAGAGCGCCTGGCTCACCACGATGCGAACGGTGTCATCCCGAAACGGCTTGGCGATGAGAAACGCCGGCTCAGGCGCTTCGCCAGTCAAGAGCGCTGCGGGGTAGGCGGTGACGAATATCACTGGGACCTCGAAAGCCGCGAGAATGTCCCTGACTGCGTCGAGGCCCGAGCTGCCGTCCGAAAGCCTGATGTCGGCAATGATGAGACCGGGTCTCAACCTGCACGCGGCCTCGACCGCATCCTCCCTAGTTCTCGGATTGCCGATGACGTGATGCCCCAACCCCTCCACCACGGCCCCGAGATCCATAAGCAATGATCGACTCATCCTCGATAATCAGGACGGTGGCCGAGACCTGCTCCGCGATTTCTCGGCCGGCATGCTCGATGAGGCTAGAAATGGTCCTTGGCGCCACACCCAGGATTGCGGCCGCCTGCTCAGGCGAGAAGCCCTCGACCGCGGTGAGCAGGAAGGTTTGGCGCGGCATCGGCGTGATCGTTTCGAGACGATGGTCGCTAGGCGAATCGGAGTCGATCCTCTCGTATTGCGCGTTCAACGGCACGATGTTCCAGATTTGCGAAAGCATCTTGTAGCTGGCGATGCGGGGATCGACGCTTCGGTCGAACAGTGACGGATCCACCACCAATGCCTCGAGCATGGCCGTCACATACGCATCTCCGCTGGCCCGGTTGCCGCTCAAGGCGCGGGCGTAACGGCGCAGAAACGGCAGTTGCGGGGCGACGAGAGATGATAGCGACATGATTGGCTCCAGGAACAAGGACCTGACGAACGGCAATCTCCGCTTGAACGTCTGACTCCGCTTGAACGTCAGAGCTCCGTTCCCGGTTCCTCCCAGCCACGATTATTTGGAACAATATCGAACTTTACTTCGTTGAATCGTCTTCACCAGGCGTCGCATAAGCGCGTCGTATCGTCAGACC
>Ga0318562_10000388_pt1 | contig 19806 bp, 15 predicted proteins | sample GRESIP066b5f18_FD_203688 | JGI IMG/M metagenome (GOLD analysis project Ga0318562, IMG submission 203688) | Tropical soil microbial communities from Luquillo Experimental Forest, Puerto Rico - GRE.SIPMG.066b5f18 | ecosystem: Environmental > Terrestrial > Soil > Tropical forest > Bulk soil... | reverse complement strand
TTTGCTTATTCCCCGGAAGATTTGCTTATTCCCCGGAAGAAGGCGTTGACGCGCCGGGGCTTTCATGTGTGGTCTTGCCCATGCAGTCGATTCGATCAATCTGTGTCTATTGCGGCTCGGGCTCAGGCTCCGACGAGGCCTTCCGCGAGGCCGCGCGCACGCTCGGGCGCATGCTCGCGGAGTCCAACATCGGTCTCGTCTATGGCGGGGGGCGCATCGGCCTCATGGGCGAGGTGGCGCGCTCCGTGCTCGAGGCTGGCGGCAATGTGATCGGGATCATCCCCGAGTTCCTCAAGGCCCGCGAAGTGATGCTCGCCGACGCCCAGGAGCTGCATGTCGTCCCCGACATGCACACCCGCAAGCAGCTGATGTTCGAGAAGGCCGACGCCTTCATCGCGCTGCCTGGCGGCATCGGCACCTTGGAGGAGCTCGTCGAGCAGATGACCTGGGCCCAGCTCGGCCGCCACGAGAAACCGATCCTGATCGCCGACATCAACGGCTTTTGGCGCCCGCTGCTCTCGCTCCTCGCCCATATGCGCGAGTCGGGCTTCGTGCGCGCCGGCCTCGAGGTGCGCTACCTCGTCGCCGAACGCATCGAGGACGCGCTCGAGATGATCGAGACCGCCGCAAAGCGCAATGAGGCGAATGGCGAAGCCGAGAAGCAGCGCATGCAACGCATGTGAGGGCCGGCCTGGGACCGCGACCGTCTCGGTCGCCCTTCTTTCCGGCGTCGAGGCTCAACCGTTCGCAAGAGCGAGCGAGGCGCCTGTGATCCCCGGGTGGGGCCGCCCCCGCTCACTCCTTGGCCTGCCGCGCGCCGGCCACCACCTCGGCGAGCGGGGTCACCTCGTCCATATGGCCGCCAAGCGCCTGGTAGGCGGGGCGCGGCATGGTGAACTCGATCGGGGCGACGAGGGCCGGTGTGGGCACCGAGCCGAAGGCGTTGCGTGGCAGGCGCGTGACGTCGACCATGACCGTGATGCCGCCGCCGGGCCACAGGTAGACCGGTGCTCCGCCCATGGTGACGCGCACCCCGAGCTCGTGAATCTGGCGCGTCAGCAGCACCGGGTTTTCGGTCACGCCGGCGCGCAGTGAGCCGCCGGCGCCGGCCATGAACATCACGGTCGCGAGCGCCGGCTCGCAATTCTCGCCGATGCGATGCACGACCTTGGCGATCGCCTCGGGCATCTCGGCCGGCACTGGGCGCAGCGTGTCATCGAGGACGCAATAGAGCGCGTCCTCGCCCGTGGTCGAGGTGAAGAGCAGGCGAAGCCCGGGCCAGGCGAGCTTCGGGTCGATCGACTGGATGAGCGACAAGGGATCGGTGATCGCGGTTCCGCCCCAGCCGGTTCCGGGCTCGGCCACCTGGAAAATGCGTCCTGGCGTCGAGCGGCGCCCGCGCAGCCGCACCCCGGTCGGGCGCATGTCGAGGAACTTGCCCGCCTGGTGCTCCGACAGGACGCCGGTGATATGGTCGTCGACGACCACAACCTCGTCGACATGTCCGTGCCATTGCCGGGCGAAGATGCCGATCGTGGCCGAGCCGCAGCCAACCCGCATGCGCTCCTCGGCGACTCCGTTGACGATGGGGGCGGCCCCTGCCCGCAGCACGAGGCTCGCCCCGCCATCGATCGTCATCTCGACGGGCTCGCAGTTGCAGAGCTGCAGCAGCGCCTCGCAAGTGGCATTGCCCTCGGCCTTCGAGCCGCCGGTCAGATGGCGCACCCCGCCAAGCGAGAGCATCTGCGAGCCATATTCGGCGGTCGTCACATGGCCGATCGCTTCGCCGTGCACGCGCACCGCGGCCGATTCCGGGCCGAGATGCCGGTCGGTGTCGATCTTCGCCTTGACGCCGCAATAGCTGAAGATGCCTTCCGTCACCACGGTGACGGTATCGACCCCCTCATATTCGCTCGACACGATGAAGGGGGCGGGCTTGTAGTCCGGATAGGTGGTGCCGGCGCCGATGCCGGTGATGAAGGCATCGCCCAGCGACTGATGGCCCTGCGGCAGCAAGGCGCCGTCCCAATCGGCCGAGGCGTCGAGGAAGGGCCGCACTGGGCCGCCCTCAGCCGCGATGCGGCGCGTCAGCACGATCGGGTCGGTGCGCACCAGCGCGCCGCCCTCATTGGCGTAGCGCGAGCAGGCCCCGGCCCTACCCGGCCGGATGCGGCAGATGACCGGGCAGGCATGGCAGCGCACGATGCCCTCGTCGCCCTCCTCGCGGGCCCCGAATTTATCGGTCTGGTCGGGCCGGTTCCGTAAGGGAGGCACTGCGCTCATCGATCAGCCCTCACCCTTCAGCTCTCTCGCGCGAGGCCGCCGGCCTCGAGCGCCGCGCGGATGCGGTGCGGCAGGGCCGGCACCTCGCGGATGCTGACGCCGGTCGCATGGCGGATGGCACCGAGGATTGCGGGCGCCGCCGGCACCAGCGCGGGCTCCCCCACACCCTTGGCGCCGAAGGGGCCGAGCGGCTCGCGATCCTCGACCATGAGGATGTCGATGCGCGGCACATCGCCGAAGGTCGGGATCAGATAGTCGTGCAGGTTCTCAGTGCGGCCGGGCACATATTCCTCCATCAGCGCAAGGCCGATGCCTTGCGCGATGCCGCCATGGATCTGGCCTTCGACGAGCGTCGGATTGACGGCGCGCCCGACATCATGGGCGGCGACGAAGCGATCGAGACGCACCGTGCCGAGCGCCATGTCGACATCGAGCGCAACGATCTGCGCCGCAAAGCCATAGGTCGCATAGGGAGTGCCCTGCCCTTTCGCATCGAGCGGCTCGGTCGGCGGATCGAAATCGCCGATCCCCTCGAGCACGATCCCGTCACGGCCGGCGGGCAAGGCCGCAAGCTCGATCGCGGTCGAGCGGCCGAAGGTCGTCACCGTGAGGCGCGAGCCTTCGAGCTCGAGCTTCGCCTCCTCGCCGGCATTGGCGCGCCGCAGGATCTCGGCGCGCAGCGCGAGCGCCGCCCTCTCGCTCGCCTTGCCAGACACGAAGGTTTGACGCGAGGCCGAGGATTTGCCGGCATCGAAGGTCGCGTCGGTGTCGCCGCCGACCAAGGTGAAGGCCTCGACCGGCAGGCCGAGCGCCTGCGCGGCGATCTGAGTCAGCACCGTGGTCGAGCCCTGGCCGATATCGACGGCGCCGTTGAAGAAGATGAGCCGCCCTTCGCGCGTGAGCGCGATGCGCATGCGGGATGGGTTCGGGAGCGCGGTGTTGCCGATGCCGTACCACATGCAGGCGATGCCGACGCCACGCCGCGACACGCCGGCTTGACTGTTGCGCCTCTGCGCCTCGTCGAGGAAGCTCCGCCACTGTGGGCGTAGCGCCTCGAGGCAGCTCGCAAGCCCGGCGCTCGCCCGCAGGCGCTGGCCGGTCGCCGTCTCGTCGCCGGCCTTGAGGGCGTTGCGGAGCCGGAACTCGAGCCGGTCGAGGCCGCAGCGCTCGGCGAGCTCGTCATAGAGCGCCTCATGAGCGATCGCCGCTTGCGGCACCCCGAAGCCGCGAAAGGCGCCGGCAACCGGGCCGTTGGTGTAGATGGCGCGAGAGCGGTTGCGGACATTCGCGACCGCATAGGGCCCTGCCGCATGCACCGGGACCCGGCCCGCGACCGTCGGCCCCCAGGACGAATAGGCACCCGTGTCGAAATCGGCGACACTCTCATAAGCGAGGATGATCCCTCGCGCGTCGCAGCCGGCACGCGCCGCGATCGATGCGGGATGGCGCTTGGTGCTCGCCGCCATCGATTCCGGACGCGTATAGGTGCAGCGCACCGGCACCCGCATCAGCCAGGCGGCGATGGCGAGCATCGGCTGCACCGAGACGTCGAGCTTGCCGCCGAAGCCGCCGCCACAAGCCGAAGGCAGGATGCGCACATCGGTCGGCGCGATGCCGAGCACGCGCGCCACCTCGTCGCGATCCATATAGGGCGCCTGCGTCGAGGCGAAGATCTCGATACGCTTGCCGACTCGTCTCGCATAGCCGGCCTCGGGCTCGACATAGGCATGCTCGACGAAGGAAGTCAGGAAGTTGCCTTCGGCGAGATGAGCCGCGCGCGCGAGCGCGTTCTTGGTGTCGCCGCGCTCGACGAGCCCGCGCACCAGCACATTGTCGGGACGAGAGCCATGCACCACAGGCGCGCCGGGCGCGAGCGCGGCCTCAGGCCCGAAGAGCGGCTCCAGCGGCTCCCAGCTGATCGGGAAGCGCCCGATATCGAAGGCATCGATGGCAGCACGCTCGCCGATCACGGCGGCGACCGCCTCGCCGCGATAGCGCACCTGACCCTCGGCGAAGACCGGCTGGTCCTTGAGCTCGGGGAAGATGCCAAAGCCGTTCTCGCCCGGCACGTCTGCCGCCGTCAGCACGCGGAAGATCCCGGGCTGGTTCGAGACGAAGGCGCCGAGATCGCCGATGCGGAAGCGGGCGCTGGCATGGGGCGAGCGGATGGCGCGCAACCATAGCGACTCCGGCGGCGCGGCGTCCGCACCATAGATCTCGCTGCCGTCGAGCTTCGAACGCCCATCGAGGCGCGGCACGCGCCTGCCAACCGGTTCCAGCGCAGCGTCCGCCACGGCATCGGTCTCGGGAGCGAACTCCTGTTCGGCCTCGCCGAGTGCATCTTCACCGATTCCTTCTTCGGCAATTGCGTCCTCGCCAAGCGACCCGTCGCCGACCGGTTCTTGGGTGAGCGCCTCATCAGCGAGTGTATACTCAGCGAGTGTATCTTCGGCGAGCACCGCTTCACCAAACCCTTCGGCCCGCACCTCTTCGGCGGCAGACGCCTCCGGAAGCGCCTCCTCCTCGACGGGCTCATCGCCGAGCGCTCCGTTCGCCGGCGGCTCGTCGGTCCCAAGGGCACGGCCCGCATCGAGCACGGCTTCGTAGATCTTGAGATAGCCGGTGCAACGGCACAGCACGCCTCCGAGCGCGGCCTCGATCGCTTGCGTATCCAGCGGCTCCTCGCGACGCAGGAGATCGAGCGAGGCCATCAGCATTCCGGGCGTGCAGATGCCGCATTGGGCCGCGCCATGCCGGTGGAAGGCGTCCTGCAAGGCGCGCCCGAGCGGATCCTCACCGAGGCCCTCGACGGTCGTGATCCGCCTGCCTTCGAGCTGGCCCGCGGGCACCAGGCAGGCGCAGGCCTGCTCGCCATCGATCAACACGGTGCAGGCGCCGCAATCGCCGGCATCGCAGCCGACCTTGGTACCGGTGAGGCCTAGCTCCTCGCGCAGGACACGCGACAGGCGCATATCGGCGCGCGCTGCGATCTCGGTCCTGCGGCCATTGACCGTGAGCGTGACGGTGCCGAGATAATCGAGCGTGCTCATGCGGCGACTGGCGCCTTTTCCGAGAGGTCCGAGAAGCCGAGAAGTTCGGCGAGCGCTCGCCGCACCAGGATGCGGGCCGCCTCACGGCGATAGGCAGCGCTCGCGCGGATATCGTCGATCGGGGTCAGCGGCTCGATGATGCGCGAGGTGACGCGGTCGAGAAGGCGAGCCGCCGGCATCTCGCCGCGCAGCTCCGCCTCGAGGGCGGCGAGGCGCGCCGGCCTGTCCGAGCAAGCGCCGACCGCGACGCGGATATCGGCGATCCCGCCGTCATCGTCCTTATCGAGCAGCAAAGCGACACTCGCGATCGAGATGACGAGATGCGAGCGCGCGCCGAGCTTGAGGAAGAGCGAGCGTGCGCTCTCGCGATGCGCCGGCACGCGGATCGCGACGACGAGCTCGTCCGATGCAAGCTCGGTCTTGCGATTGCCGCGGATGAAGCTCGCGAGCGGCACGCTGCGCCGCTCTTGCGCCGAGGCGATCTCCACTTCGGCATCGAGGGCGAGAAGCGGGGGCACGCCGTCGGCCGCGGGCGAAGCGTTGACGATATTGCCGCCGAGCGTGCCGCGGTTTTGAATCTGGCGGCCGCCGATCTGCAGCGCCGCCTGTTTCAACGCGTCAAACGCCGCAGGCAGCGGCGCCTCGGCGATGGCGGTCCAGGAGGTCGCGGCCCCGATCACGGTCGCGCGCCCGTCCTTACGGATGCCGCTGAGCTCGGGGATATGGGTGATGTCGAGGAAATCGCGCGGGAAGGGTTGCAGCCAGGCCTGCCGCGCGGCGCGCGCCGGATAGATATCGGTCGCGCCGGCGAGCACGGTGAGAGGCTGGCGCGCATCGCTGCCCGCTCCGCGCCGCGCTTCCGCCAATGCTGCGAGCGCGGCCTTGAGGGTCGTCGGGCGCAGATAGGCGGGCATTACTTCGCGTTCCTATGCCGGCGCCAAGGCCGCCGGAGGAAGCAGAGCTTCGCCCGCTTGCGTCATGCGACCTTGAGCTTCTTTTGCAGGTTCGAGGACGAGGTCGTGTATTGGAACAGCAGCTTCTTGTCCGGATAGACGTAGCGGTGCACCTTCTGGGCCGCGAGCGCCCCCTCATGGAAGCCCGAGAGGATCAGCTTGAGCTTGCCCGGATAGGTGTTGATATCGCCGATCGCGAAGATACCGGGCGTCGAGCTCTCGAATTTCTCAGTGTCGACCGGCACGAGATTCTCGTGGAGGTTCAGCCCCCAATCGCCGATCGGGCCGAGCCGCATGGTGAGCCCGAAGAAGGGCAAGATGGCGTCGCACGGGATCTCGAAGGTCGAGTTGTCGTCGCGCCTGACGACCGCGGCTTCGAGATTGGGCGCTGCGCCCTTCAGCTCTACCACCTGCCCGAGATGGAAATCCATACGACCCGCCGCCACATGCTCGCGCATCTGCTCGACCGAATGGGGCGCCGCCCTGAAAGCGTCGCGGCGATGCAGCAGGGTGATGCGTTCGGCGAGCGGATGCAGGTTCAAGGTCCAGTCGAGGGCGGAATCCCCGCCGCCAACGATCAGCACCTTGCGGTCGCGGAAAGCCTCCATGCGCCTGACCGCGTAGAAGACGCTCGTGCCCTCATAGGCCTCGATGCCCGGAATGGGCGGACGTTTCGGTTGGAAGGAGCCGCCGCCTGCGGCCACGATGACGCTCTTGCACAGGAAGGTGGTGCCGACATCGGTCGTGAGCTTGAAGCGCGGCGCCTCCGGCGTGCCGAGCGTCTCGAGGGTCTCGATCATCTGTGACAGATGCAGCTTCGCACCGAAAGGCGCGATCTGCTTCATCAGATTGTCGGTGAGCTCCTGGCCGGTGACGATGGGGACGCCCGGAATGTCGTAGATCGGCTTCTCGGGATAAAGCTCGGCGCATTGCCCGCCGACCTTGTCGAGAATGTCGACCACATGCGCCTTGATGTCGAGAAGGCCGAGCTCGAACACGGCGAACAGGCCGCAAGGCCCCGCACCGATGATCACAACATCGGTCTCGTGCACCTCGCCGGCGCCGCTTTCCTCCGCGGAAGGCTTACCCATCAGCATCGCTTACTCTCCGTCCCTGACGGCGGCGATCGTTTGTATACGAACAAACTAACAGATGTCCTGGCCGCCCGCAATGAGGCTAGATACGCGCTACAGCCGCACGAGGGAAGCGGGCCTCTTCCTTCTCCCGATTACGGGAGAAGGAAGAGTGCTCAAGCGATCTTCGCCAACAGTGCGACGAGACGGCGCTGCTCGGCCGGCGACAGGGGCGCGAGCGTCGATTGCGTCGCTTGGCGGGCTTTGTCGAGGAGGCTTGCGACGAGCTCCGTCCCCTGCCGCGTCAGGCGCAAGGTAACGCGGCGCTGATCGTGCGGATCCGCCTGGCGCTCGACGAGGCCGCGCTCGACGAGGCGCGAGACTACGCCCTTGATGGTCGCCGGATCCATGGCGGTGAGGCGTCCCAAGCGGTTCTGTGACAGCTCGCCCGCATCCGAGAGCTTGACGAGCGTCGCGAACTGGGTCGGCGTCGGCCCATCCTCGCCCATGGCGTCGAGGAAGATCGCCACATGACGTTGATGGGCGCGGCGCAAGAGATGCCCGATCTGCGCCTCGAGCACATAGGGAGCGCCCGGGTCGGGAATGGCAAGTGGCGAGTGGCGAGTGGTTATCCGCTCCATCAAGGCTCCTCTACTCGCTACTCGCCCTCTACATCCGGCCAGGCAGGAAGGTCGCGATGATCGGGAACACGATGAGGATCACCAGTCGGATGAGATCCGTGACGATGAAGGGCAGGACGCCTGCGAAGATGGTCGAGAATTTGACGTCCTTGATGACGCTCTTGATGACGAAGACGTTCATGCCGACCGGCGGATGGATGAGGCCGAGCTCGACCGTCATGACGATGATGACACCGAACCAGATCGGGTCGAAGCCGAGCGCCGTTACCACGGGGAAGATGATCGGCACGGTGAGGATGATCATCGCCATGGCGTCCATCAGGCAGCCGAGCGCGAGATACATCAGCATGATCAGCGCGAGCACCCCGTACGGCCCGACACCGAGCCCGGTTAGGAACTCGGTGACCTTCTGGGGCACTTGCGTCACGGTGAGGAAATAGCCGAAGAGCAGCGCTCCAATCAGGACTGTGAACACGGCGGCTGCGGTGCGCGTCGCCTGCAGCAGCGAGGCGCGGATATCGGCGCGCGACAGCCGCCCGCGTGCGACGCCGAGCAGGAAAGCTCCGCCCGCCCCCATGCCGCCGGCCTCGGTCGGCGTGAACACCCCGCCATAGAGCCCGCCGATCACGAAGGCGAAGAGCAGGAGCGGCGCCCAGACGTCGCGAAGCGCAGCGAGGCGCTCGCGCCAATTGCTCTTCGGCCCCGCGGGCAGGTAGCCCGGCCGCGCTACGCCGATGACCCCGATGGTCATGATATGCATCGAGATGGCGAGGAGCCCCGGCAGGATGCCGGCGACGAAGAGCTTGCCGATATCCTGCTGGGTGATGATGCCGTAGACGGCGAGGACGGTCGAAGGCGGCAGCATGGCGCCGAGCGTGCCGCCGGCTGCGATCACCCCGGTCGCGAAGGATTGCGGATAGGCGTAGCGGCGCATCTCCGGATAGGCGACGGTCGAAAAGGTCGCGGCGGTAGCGACGGAGGAGCCCGATATCGCTGCGAAGCCGGCGCAGGCTGCGATGGTCGCGACGCCGAGCCCACCCTTGCGATGTCCGACGAAGGTGTTCGCCGCGCGGAAGAGCTCGCGGCTGACGCCCGAGGCCGAGACGAACGCACCCATCAGCAGGAACATCGGGATGACGCCGAAGGTGTAGTCGGTGACGGTGCGCATCGAGGTCTGGCCGATCAGCTTCAAGGCCGGCCCCGAGCCGACGAGGTAGCCGAAGCCCGTGACGCCGACGAGGCCCATCGCCATGCCGACCGGGACGCGCAAGAGCATCAGCGCGAAGAGCACGATGAAGCCGGTGATGGCGACAGCGTCGGCGCTCATGAGGGTCATTCGCCCGATTTGACGTATTCGCGCGACACGAGGTCCGGCGTGAAGATCAGCCGCCAGGTGCGCACCGCGATCAGCAGCACCGCCGAGACGTCGCCCACCCAGGCGACGGCGAAGAACGGCCAGGTCGGCAAGTGCAAATCATAGGTCAGCACATTGTCGGCGCGGGTCTGCGCCACCTTGTCGAAGAGCATGATGGTCTGCATCGTCACCACGAAGAGAAGCACGAGGGTCGCGAAGATGTCGATGACACGCTGATATTTCGGTGACGCCGAGGCCCAGACGAGATCGACCGTGATATGGGTGCCGCGATAGCTCGTGGCAGCGATCCCCCAGAAGATCAGGATGCCGAGCAGCATCCGCCCGAAATCATAGCTGTCCGGGATCGAGGTCGAGAAGAACTTGCGCAGAATCACCGAGATGAAGGTGTCGGCGGCGACGAGCCCTACGAAGATCGCCGCCAGAAGCTCGATGCCGTCGATGAAGCGGTCCGTGGGGCTGCGCGGCAAAATGGGCGTTGCCGGCGTTGCGCTCGCCTGAGCATCGGGAAGCTGCGGTTGCCCGGCCACGCCCGTGCGATCCTGATCGGCCGTGCCGCGAGGCGCCGGCGCCTGGGGGCGCGCTCGCCCTAGAAGCCCGCCTTGTATTTGTCGAGCGTCGCCTTGAGGTCCGAGAACGCCTTCTCCGGATCGACGCCGGCCTGCTTTGCACCTTCGACCCATTTCGCCTTGAGAGGTTCAGCTGCCCGGCGCCAGGCGACGAGCTGCTCGGTTGTCAATCCATAGACCTCATGGCCTGCCTCGGCCTTGATCTTGTCGCGCCCGGCATGCTCGAAATCGGCCCAGGGGCTCGCGAAGCGCTGTGCCCATTCGGTGGTGCAATGGTCGTCGACCGCCTTCTTCTGGTTGGGCGACATGTCGTCATACACCTTCTTGTTCATCACCCAGGTGAAGGTCGTGACATAGAGCGGCACGTCCATATGGAATTTGACCGCCTTGTCGATTCCGAACAGCACCACCGAGCCCCACGGAAAGGTGATGGCGTCGGCGACGCCGCGCTCCAGAGCGTCACGCGATTCAGGCGCCGAGGCCTGGACATTGGTGCCGCCGAGCGAGGCGACGAAGGCGCCGATCGTGGCATTGGCCGGCCTGATCTTCATGCCCTTGATCTCGGAAGGCAGGAGGATCTTCTTGTTGGCGTGCAAGGTGCCTGGATCATGGACGAAAGCGAAGCAGTAATGCACGTCCTTCATTTCCTTCGCGGCAAAGGGGCGGTACCAGGCATCGAGCGCGGCCGAGCCCGTATGGGCGTCGGAGATCAGGAAGGGCAGCTCGCCAGCCGCGATCACCGGGAAACGCCCCGGCTGATAGCCGGGATTCACATAGGTGAAGTCGGCGATGCCATTGCGCGCCATATCGTAATGGTCGAAGGCCTTGCCGAGTTGCTCGGAGGGGAAGATCACGAAGGTGATCGTGCCGCTGCTCTCGGCCTTCAGGTCCTCGGCCCATTCCTGGATTGCCTTCTGCAGCGGATGCGAGGGCGGCACCCAATGTGAGAGCTTGAGCATCACCGGCTTGTCCTGCGCCGCTGCCGGCGCGGCTGGGGTCAGCGCAGGCGAAGCAACCGCAAGGCAGGCCGTGAGGGCGACTGCGAAGGTCTTCATCGGCTTCATCCTCCCTCGATCGCGCGACCGCGCGACGCTCTTCTTGTGCATAATTGTTGGGCGGCTCCACCGAGCTGACCTCGACAAAGGACAGTCTCGCCAAAAGCCAGACGCGCCAAAGGCCGCGCCCCTCGACGCGGCCATCGATGCGGAGGCTATCGGGCTCGCTGGCGGCGCGTCAAGCGGCAAGGAACACAGTGTTAACTTCTTCCGTTCGTCAGCCGCTACGCCTGTTGAATGCCCGGCGAATACATGGTCTTAAAGTCGCTCCCGCAGCAAGACCAGACAATCGCATGCAGGCTCCGCGCCTCGGCCCCACCCTCCTCATCGTCTTGACGCTCTGGGCGCTCGCGATGATCGTCCCGGACATCTATCGGCTCGGCGAGCCGCTCGGTTCCTTCGGATTCGACCCCGACAACAACGGGCTCGTCATCGATGTGCGCGGCCCATTCGCGGAGGAGGCAGAATCGCCGGCCTACGCGGCCGGGATGCGCGCTGGCGACCGGCTCGACCTGTCGCAGATGCGCTGTATTCCGGTCAGCACCTTGCGCTGCGCCACCGCGCTGGCGACGCTTGGCGGCCTGCAGCTCGTCTCGAGCCATCGCAGGGGTGAGATCGCGCTCGCCGCCTCGGCCGGCAAGCCGCCCCGCCTGATCGAGCTCACAGCCAAGCCTATCCCCCATAGCTGGTCCATGCTCGCGGTGCTCGGGCTCGACCAGCTCGCCGCGATCGCGGTGATCCTCGCAGCCGCCTGGCTCGTCTGGACGAGGCCGGGCGGGATGACCTGGGGTTTCTTCCTCTACGTCATCTGGTTCAATCCCGGACAATCCTACGAATATTACGCGCTGCTCCAGCACGCGCCAGCGGCGCTCATCGCCCAAAACCTCGTCGCTTCGATCGCGCAGGGGGCGGGTTTTGCAGGCTTCCTCCTCTTCGCGCTGCGCGTGCCGCAAGGCGAGAGCTCGCCGCGTTGGCGGCCGCTCGAGCGCTCGCTGCCTGCGATCGGGGTAGCCCTCGCCATGCTCCTCGCGCTGAGCTACGCTAATGTGCTGGGCTATCCGACCGAGATCGTGACGCGGGCCGGCATATTGTCCGGCTTCCTCGTGGCGGCCGGCGCCTTCGCGATCCTGCTGACGCGCCGGTCGGAGCTCCCGGCGCTCGACTATCAGCGCCTGCGCTGGGTGATCTGGGGCTGCCTGATCGGGCTTCCTGCCCTCCTCATCGCCGATATCGGCCAGGGCACGACGCTTCTCGGCGATGTCTTCAAGAGCGTTTCGCCGGGCGATGAGCTCTGGGGCCTCGTTCGCCTCGTCAATGGCGTCCTCTGTCTCTTCGTGTTCGAGGCGGTGCGCCGGCCGCGCGTCGTGAGCGTCGCCATCCCGCTCAGGCGCGTGACCATCCTCGGCCTCCTGCTCAGCCTGCCCATCCTGCTGCTGCACGAGCAGATCGAGCATATCCGCGAGGAGATGCGCCACAGCCTGACCTTGCCGAGCTGGGTCTGGCTCGCCATCGCGGTGCTGATCCTCTTCCTCATTTCGCGCCTGCACGAATTCGCTGTCCATGTTGCCGACCGGCATTTCAATCGCGCCGTGGCGCGGGCCGGCCACGAGCTCGGCGAAGCCATTCTGCGCTCGCCCGATATGACGACGCTCGAAAGCCTCCTGGTGAAGGGCCCCTGCCAGGCGCTCGATCTCGCCTCCGCGGTCCTCTATCGCGAGGATGGCGGCGTCTTTCGCCGCAGGCCCGGCGCCGAAGGCTGGGGCGAGGCGGACGCCGCCGCGACGCTGCATCCCGGCGATCCCTTGCTCAGCGGCATGAAGGCGTTGCGCCCCTTCGAGATCGGCCGCGACGCCGCGCGAGGCGCCGATCTGCCCCAGGGTCCGGCGCGGCCGGGGCTCGCGGTGCCGATCGCGGACCGGCTACGCGCCTATGCGGTCGTGCTCTACGGGGCGCACCACTCCGGCAACGACCTCAACCATGACGAGCGCGGCATGCTCGCAAAGCTCGCCGAGCTCGCGCATTCCGCTTTCGCGAAGCTCGACCATGACGGGCTTCGCCAGCGCGTAGCCCAGCTCGAGCGCGAACGCGACGCCCTGGCCTCGAAGCTCGCGGCTCACACGGTGGAGAAGGCAGACCGGGGCTGACAGGCTCGAACCCTGCTCGTCTCGCAGTCAGCTCGTCTCGAAATCGCCCGGTTGTGACGGGGCGATCGGCCTGAACAGCGCACGGTCGGGCTTGAGATCGATGAGCGGCGTGCCGTCGAGGCAATCGAGGCCCCGCACCGACAGGATCGCTCCCTCGGCCCCGACGAGCGCCACAATCGAGGTACCGATCGGATTGGGCCGCACAGGAGTGCGCAGCGCGAAGGTGCCGCGCGTCTTGCCGTCATCGGCTGGGCTCTGGCGCACGAGATCCCGGCGCGATTCGCTCAGCCAATAGAGCACCTCGAGGCGCGGATAGGCGTCGATGCCGTCAAGCGCCGCGACCCGGGGCTCGAAGATCTCGATGCGGCAGACCGGGCCGTCGAGGCGCCCCTGGCGCGGACAGGTGAGGCGCGAGGTCCAGGGCGTCGAGATGCGGCCGATGAAGACGAGGCCGGCGTCAGTCGCCGGCGCCGCCCCGACCGCGACCTCATTGCGGCGGATCTCGTTCAGACGGACCATGGGCTCAGTCGACCGCGACCATCACGTCGGACGCCTTGATGACCGCATAGGCCTGCTGGCCGACGGTAAGCTTCAGCTCGTCGACTGCTTCGTTGGTGATTGGAGGAAGTGACGGTCATGCCGCCGATGTCGAGGCGCATATGCGCCGTGGTCGCGCCCTTCTTGATGTCGACCACTTTGCCCTTGAGCACATTGCGAGCCCTGAGCTTCACGACGCACATCCTTGTGGTGCGAGATTTCTGTCGGGCGACCTTAGCGCCCGGGCACACCACAGGCCAGCTCAGCCCAGCATCCAGAGGCCGAGCTTCACGCGATCGGGATATCGGGCCCCGATCCCGATGAAGAGATGGCGGTTCAGGAAATGGTGTCGCGGAGAAGCGGTCTCGAAGCGCGGCAGTGTACGGAAATAGATGAGGTCCGGATCGACCTCCTCGCCGCGCCGCAGCCTCGCGATCAGCTCAGGCGGACCGTGGCGGATGCCGCGGTTCTCGACAGAGATCAGCTCGCCGCAATCGGCCTCGATCACGTAGCAGGCATGGAGCTCGGCGACCCCATTCGGCCGGATGATCTGGAAGTCGGCGCCAGCCGGTCGGATTCGTCCATTGAGGCGCGGCCCTTTGACCGTGCCACCGATGATCGGAATGACGCGCCTCTCGCCGGCTCCGGTCTCCCCGACCTCCATTGCCTCTGCGAGTTCAATATCGAGATCGGCCACATGCTCGAGCCTTGGGGCCGCAAGATCAGACATGAAACGCTCCCCAGTGATCCCAGCTTAGGATACACGCTTATACTCGGCCTCAGCCTCTTAATTCCTGCAGCGCGTCCTGCGTCAATGCTCGAAAGACAGGCCCACGTAATTCTCGGCGAGGCTGCGGCCGGCCGCTTTCGAGCTCACCACATAGTCGAGCTGCGAGCGCTGCAGGCGGCGGCCGAAATCATCCTCGTTCGGGAAATTGTGCAGCATCGAGGTCATGAACCAGGAAAAATGCTCGGCCCGCCAGACGCGGGCAAGGCAGGTCGCCGAATAGGCGTCGATGAGATCGGAGCGCTTCTCGCGATAGAAGGCGGCTAGCGCCTGCGACAGCACGCGCACATCGGCGACCGCGAGATTCATGCCTTTGGCGCCGGTCGGCGGCACGATATGGGCGGCGTCGCCTGCGAGGAACAGCCGGCCGTGACGCATCGGCTCGGCGACGAAGCTGCGCATGCCGGTGATGCCGCGCTCGAGCACCTTGCCCTCATGCACCGTGTCACCGTTACGGGTGCGCAGCCGCGCGTGCAGCTCCTCCCAGATGCGGTGGTCCGGCCATTCGGTGAGCTTCTCGTCCGGCCGGCATTGCAGATAAAGCCGCGCCACCTCATGTGAGCGCATGCTCGAAAGCGCAAAGCCGCGCGGATGGTTGACGTAGATCACCTCCTCCGAGGCGGGCTCGGCCTGCGCCAGAATGCCGAGCCAGGCGAAAGGATAGACGCGGTCGAACACCGTGATCGCGCCTTCGGGAATGGAGGGGCGGCAAACGCCGTGGAAGCCGTCGCAGCCGCCGATGAAGTCGCAGACGATTTCGGCCGCCTGCCCTGCCTCGGTATACGTGATGCGCGGCGTCTCGCCGTCGATATCATGGATCGCGACGCCGGTAGCCTCGAAGCGGATCTCGCCGCCATCGGCGAGGCGCTGCGCGATCAGGTCCTTCACCACCTCCTGCTGCCCATAGACGGTGATCGTCTTGCCGCCGCTGAGCTCCCTGAGATCAAGGCGATGGCGCTCATCGCCGATCTGGATCTGGATGCCCTCATGCACCCAGCCCTCGCGTTTGAGCCTGGCATCGACGCCCGCTTCCCGCAGCGTGTCGACCGAGCCCTGCTCGAGGACGCCGGCCCGCACCCGGTTCTCGACATAGGCGCGCGATCTCGCCTCGACGATGATCGATTCGATCCCCTGCAGATGCAGGAGATGCGAGAGCAGCAACCCGGCGGGTCCCGCACCGACGATGCCGACCTGGGTGCGTTGGCGCATGGCGTCCTCCTTCTCGACGTCTCGTTGGCGCTGCCTGCCGCCGGAGTCGGCCCGCCGGACAGGCGCCTTCATCCGGGGGCGGACGCGGCGGACCTTGCCGAGCTGGACCTCCCCCGTTGGAATCATCGGGCCTTGCGCGCTGCGGGTCAGGCGATGGTAGGAATGGCGGTGAGGAAGCGTCAAGGCGCCGTTCGCCGAAAGGACAGCCAATGAAGAGCTATCGCATCGCTGCCATCGGGGGCGACGGCATCGGGCCGGAGGTCGTGGCGGCGGGGCTCGAAGCGCTTGCGGTCTGCGCCGAGCGCGATGGCGGCTTTGGCCTCGAGGTCACGGAATTCGACTGGGGCTCCGATTATTTCAAGCACAATCACGTGATGATGCCGGCAGACGGCGTCGAGCGTCTGCGCGCCTTCGACGCCATCTATTTCGGGGCGGTCGGCGCGCCCGACATGCCCGATCACGTGACGCTCTGGGGCTTGCGCCTCGCGATCTGCCAGGGCCTCGACCAATACGCCAATGTGCGCCCGACCCGGATCCTGCCCGGCATCACCTCGCCGCTGCGCAACGTCACGGCGAAGGAGCTCGACTGGGTGATCGTGCGCGAGAATTCCGAGGGCGAATATGCCGGCCAGGGCGGGCGCTCGCATCGCGGCCTGCCCGAAGAGGTCGCAACCGAGATCTCGATCTTCACCCGCGCGGGCGTGACCCGCATCATGCGCTTTGCCTTCGCGCTCGCACAGTCCCGCCCGCGCAAACTTCTCACCGTTGTGACGAAGTCGAATGCGCAGCGCCACGGCATGGTGCTCTGGGACGAGATCGCGGCCGAGGTGGCGCGCGATTTCCCCGATGTCACAAGCGACAAGATGCTGGTCGACGCCATGACCATGCGCATGACCTTGAAACCCCAGAGCCTCGACACGGTCGTCGCGACCAACCTGCATGCCGACATCCTTTCCGATCTCGCGGCCGCGCTCGCAGGCTCGCTCGGCATCGCGCCGACCGCGAACCTCAACCCGGAGCGTCGCTTCCCCTCGATGTTCGAGCCGATCCATGGCTCGGCCTTCGACATCGTCGACAAGGGCATCGCAAACCCGATCGGCACCTTCTGGTCGGGCGCCATGATGCTCGACCATCTCGGCGAGCCCAAAGCCGCGGCGCGCCTGATGCGCGCCATCGAGCGCGTCACCGCCGACAGCGCGCTGCATACGCCCGATCTCGGGGGCAAGGCGACGACGCGCAGCGTGACCGACGCCGTGATCGCGGCGCTGCGCGGCGACAATCTTTGATGCGCCCGCGCGCAACCCCTCCCCTTGCCAGCTGAATGGTAGTATGGCAGTAGCAAGCTGGACGGCCGCCATCGCGCGCGGCATGATCTGCGCCGCATCGTCGGATCATGATGGCGTCGAGCTACGGCCCCCGCCGCGATGCCAGCCATAATGATCCGGCCGTGATGCCGTCAGGGAGGATGCCCGCGCATGAACCTTGCAGTGAAGGCCGCGACGCCGCAGTCGGGCCGCAGTCCCGATAGTCGCGCCGAGGCCTCGCGCCCTCCAGCCTTCAAGGAATTGCGCCTCGACGGGGTGCGCCGCGATTTCGGCGCCGTCAACGCCTTGCGCGATCTCACGCTCACGATCCGCCGCGGCCAGTTCGTGGCCCTGCTCGGCCCTTCGGGCTGCGGCAAGTCGACGGCGCTCAATTGCATTGCCGGGCTGTTGCCGGTGACCGGCGGCAGCATCCGGCTCGACGACAAGCGCATCGACACCTTGCGCACCGAGGAACGCGGCTTCGGCATGGTGTTTCAGAACTATGCGCTCTTCCCGCACATGACGGTGAGAAGGAATGTGGGCTTCGGCCTGAAGATGCGCGGCGTGCCCACCGCCCAGGCCGAGAAGCGCATCGACGAGGCGCTGCGCCTCGTGCATCTCACCGATCACGGCCACAAGCTGCCAGGGCAATTATCGGGCGGCCAACAGCAGCGCGTCGCCATCGCGCGCGCCATCGTGATCGAGCCGCCGCTCGTGCTGATGGACGAGCCCCTGTCCAATCTCGACGCGAAGCTTCGCCTCGAGATGCGCCAGGAGATCAGGCGCATCCACGGCCAGCTCGGCTCGACCACCATCTATGTGACGCATGACCAGGAGGAGGCCCTGTCGCTCGCCGACCGCATCGTGGTGCTGCGCGACGGCGTCATCCGCCAGGTGGGCACGCCGGCCGAGCTCTATGGGGCGCCGGCCCATCTCGATGTCGCGGACTTCATGGGCTACCGCAACCGCATCAACGGTCGGCTCGTCGGCAATGCGGGCGGGCTCGCGCAAGTCGATATCGGCGGGGGTACTCTCGAAGGCGCGCCACGCGGCGAGCTCAAGGGCGAGACCGCGGTCGTCGCGGTAAGGCCGGATGATCTCGTGCCGGCCAGGCCAGGGCAGGCCGGGATCGCTGCAACCGTCGAAGCCATCGAATATCGCGGCCGCGAATTCCATGGCGTGGCGCGCAGCGCGGCCGGCGCGGAATTGCATTTCGCCTCGAGCGCGCCGCTCGGCGTCGGCTCGCCCGTCTCGCTCACGGCCAACAAGGACCAGGTTCTGGTCTTCCCGCCGGAGGACAAATGACCGCCATCGCCTCACAGGACCGGCCGGCGGAGCCGGGATCGCTGCCGCTGCGCATGAGGCTCGCTGCGGCCGGCCTCGACGGCGTCACCTTGCTGGTGTTGCCGGCTGCGCTTGGCCTCGTGCTTCTCTTTGTCTATCCCTTCCTCTACGGGCTTGTTCTCTCCTTCGAGCCCAAGGTCGGCGGTGCGCTCGCCAATTACGAGCGCTTCTTCTCCGACCCCTATTTCTCGAACACCATCGGCACCACGATGTGGATCGCGCTGCCGGTGACGATCCTCAACCTTCTGCTCGCCATCCCGATCGCCTTCCGCGTGCGGTTGATGCGCCGCCAGCGCCTGCTGACCACGATCCTGGTGCTGCCGATCACGCTCGGCACGGTGCTGGTCGCCGAAGGCATGCTCTTCTATTTCGGCCCGCAAGGCTGGTTCAACCGCGCCCTGATGACGATCGGCCTGATCTCCTCGCCAGTGCGCCTCGTGCATAATTATTGGGGCGTCGTGATCTCGCTCGTGATCACCGGCTTCCCCTTCACCTTCCTGCTCACGCTCTCCTACATCACCGGCATCGACCCTTCGCTCGAGCAGGCGGCAGCGACGCTCGGCGCAAAGCCCGCCTCGCGCTTTCGCCACATCTTCTGGCCGCTGCTGCTGCCGGGCCTCGCCATCACCTTCTGCCTGTCCTTCGTGCAGGCCTATTCGGTCTTCCCCTCGGCGGTGCTGGTCGGCGAGCCAGCGGCAGCGACGCGGGTGATCTCGATCGCTGCCTATCAGGCAGCCTTCGAGGATTACGATTATTCGATGGCGTCGGCGGTCGCCATGGTGATGGCGGCGACCCAGCTCGTCGTGGTGCTCCTCGTCTTTGCGGGCCGCTCGCTCGTCTATCGCGGGCCGGTCGCGACCGGGAAAGGCTGACATGAACCGCTCGCTCACCGAGAAGCTCTGGGCGGCCGCGCTCTGGGTGCTGGTTATCTTCTTCATCGTCAACCTGTTCGCCTTGATCGCGACGGTGATCACCTCCTCCTTCGCGTCGCGCTGGCTCGGCACCTGGCTGCCGGCGGGCGTCACCACGCGCTGGTATTACTCGGCCTGGGATGAGTTCCAGCTCGGCGATGTGCTGCTCGTCACCTTCGAGGTGGTGTTCGCCGTGGTGCTGCTCTCCGGCCTTCTCGGCGTGCCGGCCGCCTATGCGATGGCGCGGCGCGACTTCCCGGGCAAGAAGCTCATGATGCTGCTCTTCCTGCTGCCGCTCCTGGTGCCGCCCATCACCTACGGCATCCCGATGGCAACAGTGCTCTACAAGATCGGGCTCGGCGGCACGATGGCCGGCGTCATCCTCGCCAATCTCGTGCCGACCGTGCCTTTCGTGATCCTGGTGATGATCCCCTTCATCGAGCAGATCGATCCGCGTATCGAAGCTGCGGCACGCGTCTTCGGAGCCGGCACCTTCCGCCTCTTCCTGCACATCCTCTTGCCGATCCTGACGCCCGGCGTCCTCGCCGCGCTGCTGCTGGTGCTGGTGCGAACC
>Ga0318562_10000387_pt1 | contig 19904 bp, 19 predicted proteins | sample GRESIP066b5f18_FD_203688 | JGI IMG/M metagenome (GOLD analysis project Ga0318562, IMG submission 203688) | Tropical soil microbial communities from Luquillo Experimental Forest, Puerto Rico - GRE.SIPMG.066b5f18 | ecosystem: Environmental > Terrestrial > Soil > Tropical forest > Bulk soil... | reverse complement strand
GGGGACCCTGGATGAAACCGGCAAGGGTGAGATATTCCTGAAAGAGAAAAAAATCAATGACCTGCATGGCAAAGCGCTGTCAGCATTTCGGAATCGTCACATCGGATTCGTTTTCCAGTTTCATCACTTGCTGCCTGAATTTACGGCTCTGGAAAATGTTTGCATCCCGGGCTGGATCGCCGGCAGAAAGAAAAAGGAAGTGGAGGATCAGGCCAGAACACTGTTGAGCGCCCTTGGGGTGGAAAACCGGATCGAGCATAAACCAGGTGCTCTGTCGGGGGGCGAACAGCAACGGGTGGCCGTCGCCCGTGCCCTGATCAACAGCCCGGATATAATTTTTGCAGACGAGCCTACCGGGAACCTGGATTCGGCCAATGCAAGGGAATTGCACCAGCTTTTTTTTGACCTGAGAAAAAAATTCACCCAGACTTTCCTGATAGTTACACACAATGAAGAGCTGGCAAAAATGAGCGACCGCATATTGCATATGAAGGATGGGAAGATCGTTTAAGCGGAACTGACCGGTAAATTCAGAAAGTTGCTCGACAACCTGCTGATCTTCGCCCCTCAATGCTGCGCCTACTTCTTAGAGGAAGCTGTTCCCTTTTTCTTTTCCGGGCCCGTTCTGGGCTTCCAGGTGATCTCCCCGACATTGAGCTGCTTGCTTATATACCTGGCCAGTACAAAAAAATAGTCACTGAGTCGGTTGAGGTATTGGATAACCAAAGGGTCGATAAACAGATCCTGAACCTGCATGTCCACGCAGATTCTTTCTGCCCGCCGGCAGACACAGCGACAGATATGGGCTATTGAGACGGCCGGGTGACCTCCGGGAATGATGAAGGATTTCATTTCTTCCAGTCCTGCATTCATCTGGTCCATCTGGCCTTCCAGCTCTGCAATATCGGTCTCCCTCAGGTCGGGGATTTTCATTTTTGGCTCCTTGTCCGGATCAGTGGCAAGGGATGCACCGATGGTAAAAAGACGGTCCTGTATTTCTTTCAAAAAATGTCTCAATTGGCGATCATTCAACTGATCTCCCAAAAGGCCGATGAATGAATTGAGTTCATCCACAGTCCCATAGGACTCGATGCGTATGTGGCTTTTCGGGACTTTTGTTCCTCCAATGAGTGCCGTCTTTCCTTTGTCTCCGGTTTTCGTGTAGATTTTGTGAGCCATTTCATGTGATCTTAATCAGAAAACAGGCATTCCTCCTATTGCGCTTACCCGGGATCGTAGGAGCAGCACCCGGAGAGCCGGCGTAAACCGGGTCAGGCTGTCTGGTAGGCGCCCGTCTTGCGTTTGTCACTTTCAATCACGCCATCGCGCAACCGGACGATTCGGCGTGCATAATTGGCAATGTCCTCTTCGTGTGTAACCAGCACAACGGTATTTCCGGCTGCCTGGATGGTACCAAAGATCTCCATGATCTCAATGGAGGTTTTGGTATCCAGATTACCTGTGGGTTCATCTGCCAGAATAATCGAGGGGTTATTCACCAGAGCCCTCGCTATCGCAACCCGCTGGCACTGACCACCGGATAGTTCATTTGGCTTATGATGACTCCTGTCCGTAAGGCCTACTTTTTCCAGGACAGACATGGCCATTTCATTCCTGGTCTTCCTGGCAATACCGGCATAGACCAGGGGAAGGGCAACATTTTCAGCGGCAGTCAGTCGGGGAAGCAAATTAAACTGTTGAAAGACAAACCCGATCTCTTTGTTCCGTACTTCCGCCAGATCATCATCCGGCATCTCACTTACATCCTGGTTATTCAGGACATACCGGCCAGAGGTGGGGGAGTCCAGGCATCCGAGAATATTCATGAGAGTGCTCTTTCCGGACCCGGATGGGCCCATCAGCGCTACGTATTCGTTTTTGAAGATGTCAAGGGAAACGCCTTTCAGCACGGGAAGGGCCTGTTTACCCATTATATAACTCTTGCCGATGTTTTCCAGGTGTATAATAGGTGTACTCATAGCCATTTCGTTGTACGGTGCGGGGGTACGGGGCCCGGCCGGTTATTTTAAAGGGTTTTTGATTACTTTGGGAACCTTGAAATAAATTCTGTCAGTGACAGGGGCATTGTCCATAACCTCCTCCCGGCCGGCAGACTCCACTAACTCATCCTCCCTGAAAACATTGACCTTGTCGCCCATGTGCAATAAAGGTTCAACCCCCGTAACGTCCAATTCATTTAATTTTTCAACAAAGCTGATCATGCGCTCAAGGTCCTGTTTGATCTCCACCTTCTCTGCAGCAGAAAACTCAAGGCAGGCCAGTTTGGACAGGTTATCAATCAGGGCGTCGTTTAACTGCATTTTAAAATCGATTATAGACAAAAATAACTGATTCAGGTTTACTTTTCTAGAGCTTTTGGATAAAATCGCATTAAAATGGGGAAAGCGGAAAAATCAGAGCTGGACATCCCTGGCCCAATGAATTGTTCAAGCCGCCGGGGCCGGATTGCCGGATGGCGCAGCGCAATGATGGAAGTATAGATCGGCAGCCACTATCCAGGCAAGATCCCGCCCGCTGGCCTGACCGATCCTCAACAGGCTTCTTCAACTTTTCTTATCTTCGCCGTCCTTATGGAAAAAGGAAAGGAAATCGTACTAAGTGGCATAAGGCCAACCGGATTTGTCCATCTGGGTAATTATTTTGGAGCCATCCGCAACTGGGTGCGCATGCAGACTGAATACAACTGTTTTTTTTGTATTGTCGACTGGCATAGCCTGACCACCCACCCTGATACAAAAACGCTGAAGGAATCAGTGAAAAGACTGCTGGCTGAATTAATTGGCAGCGGACTGGATCCGGATCAGTGTGTTCTTTATATCCAGAGTGAAATACCGGAAATCGCCGAACTCTATCTTTACCTGAACATGCTCGCATACAAGGGGGAACTGGAAAAAACCAGCACCTTCAAGGACAAAGTCAGAATGCAACCTGAAAATGTGAACGCGGGACTGCTCACCTATCCCGTTCTGCAGTCAGCAGACATTCTCATACACCGGGCAACAAAAGTGCCGGTCGGCAAGGATCAGGAGCAACATATTGAAATGACCAGGAATTTCGCCGAAAGATTCAATTACCGGTACGGGCCTGTTTTCCCTGCCTCCTATGCATTTAATTACGGGGAGGATCTGGTAAAGATCATGAGCCTTGATGGGAAGGGCAAGATGAGCAAGAGTGAAAACCAAATGAATGCGCTCTACCTGGCTGATGATGATGACATGATCCGTAAAAAGATCATGAAGGCGATAACTGACCAAGGTCCGGCCAGGCCGGGTTCTGCCAAACCTGATTCAGTAGAGGGACTTTTCACGCTCCTGCGGGTAGTCAGTGATCCTTCCGTTGCAGAAAAATTCGAGCAAGACTATTCGCAGGCCAACATCAGATACGGCGATCTGAAAAAACAACTGGCTGAAGATATGGTCCGCTTTATTGCTCCCATCCGCGAAAAAACGGAGTCCATCCAGCAGGATGAAAAGTATATGAACCTTGTGATGGAACAGGGCACTGCCAAAGCCAGGGAGAGTGCCCGGGCAACCTTGCAACTGGTGAGAGATGCCATGGGCTTGAAATACCACTGACCGGCGCGCACCTATCGAGTTGAGGCAGAAATAAGTTTTTAAATATTTTAGATTATAGATTTAAGACTTTACATTTAGGAATGGCAAAATCCAAGAGACCGAAACATGTTGCCGTTGCAGGAAATATCGGGGCGGGCAAGACTACGCTGACTGAAATGCTCAGCAAACATTACCGCTGGATTCCCCAGTTTGAAGATGTCGATCATAACCCATACCTGAATGATTTTTACGAAGACATGCCGCGCTGGAGTTTTAACCTCCAGGTTTTCTTTCTTAACAGCCGGCTGAACCAGTTGCTGGAAATCCATACCGGGACAGAGACCGTGATACAGGACAGGACCATTTATGAAGATGCACACATATTTGCCCCCAACCTCCATGAGATGGGCCTGATGAGCAAGAGGGATTACGACAACTATTTTCAGTTTTTTCAAACGCTCAAAAGACTGATACAGCCTCCGGATTTGCTGATATATCTCCAGGCCTCCGTTCCCACACTCGTGGGCCAGATCCAGAAAAGAGGACGCGAGTATGAAGAAAATATCCGACTGGATTACCTCAAACGCCTGAACGATCTGTACAATAAATGGATTGAAGGTTATAAGGAGGGTGCACTGCTGGTCATTGATATAGACAAAAACAAATTTCCTGAAAACGACGAACACCTCGGTGAGATCATCACCCGGATAGATGCCCAGCTCTACGGACTTTTTTAACGATAACCCGCATATGCGTTCAGCTCCTTCAGTTCGGAACGGACTTTTTCTGACCAGACTTCCTGCATCGGTTTGTTGATTGAAAAATCGGTTTGCCGGTCATATTCCTCCTGAGTTTTACGGTAAGCCAGCATCATACTCCCGTATAACCGGTGCACTTCATTTTCCTGGTCCTTTCCTGCGGCCCCAAAAGCTTTGAGTGCCCTGTTCAGTTTCCGGGAAAACAGTTCGGCTATGTCAAAATGAAGTTGTTCATGCGACAGGATATAGGCGGTCCTGATCCTTCCCCAGGAACTGTTTTTGTCAAACCGGCACCGGATATGATAAACCATGGAATGGTCGCGGAATTCAAATTGGACCTGGATGCTGGTGCTGGATAGGGCGGCCACTCCCAGATTGCGGACAGGAAGCGCCCTGAAATCCGTCCATACCAGTTTTCTGGCTGGGCTCCAGTCTACCAGCGAATGGTCCTTCCGGCCGGAACCAGGGGCCAGTACCAGGAGTGTACAGAAACACCACGACAAGGTCTGCATCTACACAGAAACGCAGGTTATACCGGTAAGTGCAAAAGAAATGATAAAAGGGGAGCTGTCAGGCCATAAAAAAACTCCATCTGTTGTTGATGGAGCCTTTATCGCAAACAATGTTAGAGACCAGTTTAAACTTTAAAATTCGGTTGCCAAGTTCTGCAATTTATTGATAAAATAAAATAATTTTTAACGATTTATTTTAAAGCCTGGGCCCTGCCTTTACTATCTCTGCAGAAACGCCTGATCTGTATTTTTCAAAGTTATGGATGAAAAGGCCTGCAAGGTGCTTTGCCTTATCGTCATAGGCTTGCGGGTCTTCCCAGGTACCACGCGGATCTAAAAGTCCGGGGTCTACAGACGCACAGCTGGCCGGGATGGCCACTCCAAAAACCGGATGTTCCCTATAGGCTACCTGGTCCAGTTCGCCGTTCAGTGCTGCCGTAACCATTGCTCTGGTGGCGGACAATTTTATCCTGCTGCCCGTTCCGTACGGTCCCCCGCTCCAGCCAGTATTCACCAGCCAGACCTTGACCTTATGGTCTCTGATCTTACTGCCCAGCATTTCAGCATATTTCCCGGGATGGAGCGGCATAAACGGGGCTCCGAAACAGGCACTAAAAGTGGATTTGGGTTCGGTGATGCCGGTCTCCGTTCCAGCCACTTTGGCCGTATAACCGGAAATAAACTGGTACATGGCCTGCGAAGCTGAGAGCCTGGATATGGGAGGCAGAACCCCGAATGCATCACAGGTCAGGAAAAAAATATTCCCCGGGATGGATCCCACAGAAGGCTGGACTGAGTTGCGGATATAATCCAGCGGATAAGATACGCGCGTGTTTTCCGTAATGGAACCATCATCATAATTGATTCGGTTGGTGCCCGGGAAAAACTTCACATTTTCAACTAGTGCTCCCGGGCGGATGGCCTGGTAGATCTCCGGCTCCTTGTCAGGTCTGAGGTTAATGCATTTTGCGTAACAACCTCCTTCAAAATTGAATATTCCCGTTTCTGTCCATCCGTGCTCATCATCTCCGATCAGTTTTCTTTTGCAATCGGTGCTCAGGGTTGTTTTTCCGGTGCCACTGAGTCCAAAAAACAGGGCGGTATCGCCTTCAGGACCCATGTTGGCGGCACAATGCATCCCCAGAATATTTTTATGTTGCGGAAGCAGGTAGTTCAGGATGCTGAATATGGCTTTTTTGATTTCTCCCGTATACCCCGTGCCGGCAACAAGTACCAGTTTGTGATGAAACGAAACAACGACCGCGTTCGATTGCCTGATCCCGCATTCCGAAGGATTGAGCCTTAGGCCGGGGGCTGCCAATATCTGCCAGTCTGCCCTGAAACTATCGAGTTCATCCTCTTCAGGTCTGAGGAACATGTTGTAGGCAAAAAGGTTCAACCAGGGGTTTTCATTAATAACCCGGATATTCATCCGGAGTCCCCGCTCCGCACACGCATAGCAATCCCGGATCCAGATCTCCGGAAGGGTGTTGAGATACTCTATCATTTTTCTCAAAATGATATCAAAATATCTTGGCTCGAGAGGCTGGTTAAAATCATTCCAGTGAATGTTGCCTGCGGTTGCGTCCTCTTTCACCACGAAGCGGTCCTTTGGACAGCGGCCTGTGAATTCACCCGTCCGGATGACCAGCGCGCCGGTATCGGAGAGGGCTCCCTCACCCCGCTGCAGACAATCCTCCACCAGCTCTTCCGGGGATAACTGGTAATGGATACTGTCTGAAATATGGAGTCCCAACCGGATTAATTTATCCGTGTGAAGTGAAATGACAGGTATTGACATGGCAAGTCGATCGTTGATTAGGCTGCAAAGCTAGAATTAAATTATTTCTAAAACAAAGTGCATAATGCGTTGATAATTAGAAATATTTCAATAATAATTGATACAAAATAGTAATTATCTAACTAACAAGTGTTAGTATTTTTAGAAAATTTTATGGCTGAGCCTCTTTCCTGAACCAGTTTTAAACTTTAAAAAAATCAGGGTGAGCTGTGCCCGGCAGACGGCCTGGGCATTGTCCTGGTGCTTCCGGTTTGATGAACCAATAAATCATTCATTACTTTTACAAAGTTTAGTCAAATTCATGAGATGAAATACCTTCCGCCGAATTCCGCTTTATATAAAAAAAACAGGGAACGTTTTGTCAAAGAACTGCCTCCTTCTTCCATCGCCATTTTTGTCAGCAATGATGAAATGCCGTCCAATGGGGATGCCATTTATCCTTTCCGCCAGAACAGTGATCTGATCTGGCTGAGTGGCATTACCCAGGAGGACAGCCTCGTGATCCTTTTTCCGGACAACCCCGATCCAAAATACAGGGAGGTCCTGGTGTTGGTCCGTCCCAATGAATTGAAGGAAAAGTGGGACGGGAAACGGCTCAGGGCCGAGGAGGCCAGGGAAATTTCAGGAATCCAGACCGTGGTCTGGCTCGACTCCCTGGATGCATTATTACAGCCATGGATACACGTAGCTGACAATATTTATTTGGACTCCAACGAGAATGACCGGAAGTCCAGCCTGATCCAGACAAGAGATTACCGGTACATCGAAGAACTCAGGAGGCGCTATCCCCTTCACCAGTTCCGGCGGGCGGCAAAGATCATGAAACAGCTGCGGGCTGTAAAGACGGGCCTGGAGGTAGAAGTTATCCAGCAGGCCATTGACATTACCCACCAGTGCTTTGTGCGATTGCTGCATTTTATCAGGCCTGGGGTGTTCGAATACGAAATTGAAGCGGAAATCTGGCATTCCTTTTTATCGCAGCGGTCGACAGGGCCGGCTTATGCAAGCATTATTGCCAGCGGCGACCGGGCCAGGACCCTGCACTATGTGTCGAATAACCAGGAATGCCGGGACGGTGAAATGATCCTGATGGACTTTGGAGCCGAATACGGTGGCTATAATGCCGACCTTACCCGAACCGTTCCGGTAAACGGGAAATTCAGCAGGAGACAGAAAGCAGTTTACAATGCCTGCCTTCACTTGCACAACTATGCTAAAAGCCTTCTGAAGCCGGGCACTATTATCAACGATTACCATAAACAGGTGGGCAGGGAAGCCAACCTGGTCTTTCAGAAGATCGGACTGCTTTCGAAGACCGATATTAAAAACGAAACCCCGGAAAATCCTGCCTACTGGAAATATCTGTATCATGGTATTTCCCACCATCTGGGGATTGATGTTCATGACCTTGGCACGCGTACTGAGCCCATCAGGCAGGGTATGGTGTTCACCGTTGAGCCGGGTATTTATATCGAAGAAGAAAAGCTTGGTGTGCGTATTGAAAACAATGTGTGGATTACCCGGGATGGCAACAAAGATCTGATGAGCAAGCTGGCCATTACCGTGGATGAAATTGAAACCCTGATGAAATCGGGCTCAGGCCATAAGTAAACTCCCCGTATTATATTTGCTCATTACTAACCCAAAAACTTTCCGCTGCATGCGGTCCTTCGGGCATGAAACAAATACCCAATCTCTTTACTTTACTGAACCTTTTTTTCGGATGCCTTGCTGTCATTTTTACCCTTCAGAATGGCATCTCGGTTATGTATGGTCCTGATGGAAACCAACTTGTGGACATGGCTGAACGGATCTGGATGGCCTCCCTTTGTATAGGTCTTGCGGCCATAGTGGATTTCCTGGATGGTTTTGTGGCCAGGTTATTCCGCGCCAGCTCTCCCCTGGGTAAGCAGCTCGATTCACTGGCTGACCTCTGTAGTTTTGGCGTTGCTCCCGGAATGATCCTTTACCAGTTTCTGCGCATGAGCTACATGAATCAGAAAGATGGCGTGGACATTTCTATGATCTGGCTCCTGCCCGCCCTCCTGGTACCCTGTGCCGCCGCCTACCGGTTGGGGAGGTTTAACATCGATCAGTCCCAGGAGACCAGTTTTAAAGGGGTGCCTGCGCCTGCAGCGGGACTCCTGGTGGCTTCCTTTCCGCTGATTTACTGGAATGCCGGCAACGAATGGACGGTAAGCCTGCTTTTGAATAAATGGTTCCTGTACGGCTTTATCCTGCTGCTCTGTTACCTGATGGTCAGCAGATTGCCATTGATGGCCCTCAAGTTCAAGGACTACTCTGTAAAGAGCAATCTTCCTAAATTCATTCTTCTCGCTGCAGCCGTGGTCTCTGCCTTTTTTTTGAAGTGGCTCGCCGTACCCGTAATCTTCCTTTTTTACATTGTCCTATCTTTGGCTTTCAAAAATAAAACAACATGATCTTCTCCGTTCAGGTAAAAGTGATGCCATTGAAAGAGTTGCTGGATCCGCAGGGCAAGGCCGTTATGGGCGGACTGCAAAACCTCGGGTTGAACAACGTCAGTGATGTGAGGGTAGGAAAAAGTATCAGCCTGCAGGTAGAAGCTGAATCTGCCGAACAGGCAAAGAGAATTGCAGAGGAAGCCAGCAAGAAGCTGCTTGCCAATCCTGTTATGGAATATTTTGAAATTTCAGTAAACTGATTTACCCAGCTGCCGGCCTGGTGCAGGCTGGCCGTACATGCACTAATGCTTTATATCGTTCCATCACCCATCGGCAACCTTCAGGATATCAGCTACCGGGCACTGGAAACCCTCAGAAAGGCTGACCTGGTGCTGGCCGAAGACACCCGCACTACAATTAAACTGCTCAACCACTACCAGATCATCAAACCGCTATCGCCTTACCATCAGCACAATGAACACAAAGTGCTGCACCACCTGATTGATCAGCTTCTTCAGGGAAAGACCATGGCGCTGGTTACCGATGCAGGTACACCTGGAATTTCTGACCCGGCCTTTTTACTGGTCAGGGAAAGCATCCGGGCAGGGGTAAAAGTGGAGACCCTGCCTGGTGCCACCGCCTTTGTGCCCGCCCTGGTAAACAGTGGACTTCCCATCAACCGGTTTGTTTTCGAAGGATTCCTCCCCCTGAAAAAAGGCAGGCAGAGTCTGTTCAAAAAACTGGCTGGGGAAGAAAGGACCATCGTTTTTTATGAATCTCCCCAACGACTTGCCCGGACGCTCGAAGACTGTATCCGGTATTTTGGCCCGGAGAGACCATGCTCGGTGAGCCGGGAGCTTACCAAGATATTTGAAGAAAACCGCAGAGGCAGCCTGCTGGAGGTTTTTTCCCATTACCGGGATCACCCCCCAAAAGGGGAGATCGTCGTAGTGGTAGCGGGCCGGGATCAAAAGGCGGACGATGCCCTCCAGGGCACACCGTAAGTGTTCAGGAAAGGTGAAAACGCCGGGCAAACCTGTATTTCATTTCAATCCTATGGAGTATTTGCCGAAATTAGCGACTTAAATTTTTTACCCATGTTGAAAAACTCGTGCCTCCTGTTCCTGGTAATAACTTCACTGGCCGCCCAGGCCCAGCCTGACCGCTGGCAACAAAGGGTCAGGTATTTCATGGATATAGATATGAATGTCACGACCAACCGGTTTACAGGAAAGCAAAAACTGGAGTATACGAACAATTCGCCGGACACCCTGTACAAGGTGTTTTATCATCTATACTGGAATGCCTTTCAGCCGAACAGCATGATGGATACCCGAAGCCGGGAATTGGGGAAGATAAGTGTCTTCAGCAGGCCTGACTGGGACGGACGCGTGAAAGACAGGATACTCAACCTAAAACCAGAGGAAATAGGTTACCAGAAAGTTTTGTCCCTGAGGATGAACGGAGTCACCCAGCCCTGCAGGGAGGAGGAAACGATCCTCGAGGTGAGCCTGACCAAACCCATCCTTCCGAAATCGACGGTGGTTTTCGAGATGACCTTCGAGGCCCAGGTCCCGCTCCAGGTTCGCCGGAGCGGAAGGGATAACCCGATGACCGGTGTGCGCTACTCCATGAGCCAGTGGTACCCGAAGATCTGCGAGTATGATTACGAAGGCTGGCATCCCACGCCTTACGTGGCCAGGGAATTCTACGGGGTCTGGGGTGATTTTGATGTCAAGATTACTATCGACAAAAGTTACCTGTTAGGCGGGACAGGCTATTTGCAGAATGCCTCACAGATAGGCTATGGTTACGAGACGGGCGAATCAAAAGTTCAGCAGCCTGCAGGCAATACGCTGACCTGGCACTTTCTGGCTCCTACCGTTCATGATTTTATGTGGGCGGCGGACCCCGGGTATAAACACCTCGTCCGGAACATACCCAACGGCCCGGTTATCCATGTCCTGTACAAGAACAAGAACAATGATCCAAAGGAAGAGGCTACCTGGAAACAAATGGCAGATGCGGCAGAAAAGATCTATCCCTACATAGAGAAAAATTTCGGAAAGTATCCATATCACCAGTATTCATTTATCCAGGGAGGGGACGGGGGTATGGAATATCCCATGGCCACATTGCTGAGGGGTCCAGGGTTACAAGGAAATGCCTTCCATGAATGGATGCACAGCTGGTACCAGGGTGTACTTGGCTCCAACGAAGGTTCTCACGCCTGGATGGACGAAGGATTTGCAAGCTATGCCGATGCCCAGGTATCAGCTTATTATAACAGCCATTTTGGTCCCAATGCCGCCAGTATTCAAAAAGGGCTCGATGCAAACGGCAATCCCCTTCAGCCGGCATTACCCCTGAACCACGCAGATGCCTACAACAGTTATTTTGCCCTTGTCAAAAGTGGCCTCGAAGAACCACTGACCACCTACGCCGACCATTTCAATACCAATTTTGCCTACGGGATCGGGTCTTATTCCAAGGGAGAAGTGTTCCTGGAGCAGCTGGGTTACATAACAGGAGCCGAGGTCCGTGACCGGATATTGCTTGAATACTACCGGTTATGGCATTTTAAGCATCCCAACCCGGGTGATTTCGTGAGGGTGGCTGAAAAGGTGAGCGGTCTTCAGCTGGACTGGTATAAAGAATACTGGATCAATACAACCAAAACCATTGATTATGGCATCGACAGCCTTTGGGAAGAGGGCGGAAAAACAAAAATCAGACTCAGGATGATCGGTAAAATGCCCATGCCCCTCGACATTGCCTTCCAGTTGAAGGATGGCAGCAGGGAAATGGCCTATATCCCACAGTATCTCACCTTTGGCAGCAAACCTGCCGAGGACAAAGGCATTCCCAGGCAGGAAATGGAGCCCTGGAAATGGACCCATCCGACATACGTCTTTGAAGTCAACCACCGTCTTACCGACCTGAAAATCATTGAGATTGACCCATCGCAGCGTATGGCAGACATCAACCGCAATAACAATAAGCTGGTACTAAACTGGTAGGGTAGGGAAGGGGTGCTAAAAATAAAGCCACTCAGCAGGAGTGGTGAATGGCTTTATTATCCTTGGTAGAGTAGAATCAAGTTTGTGATAGCGGGAGGCACAGCCACAAACTCCTCAGGATAACGTTAAATGATTAACACATATTTGATCGGCAACCTCAAACCAAAATTACTGACAGATTAATGGCATTCCTATACCACTTTGTGGTAGTTTATATGAATGGTTAGACGCTGAATGTAAACAAACCCGAATGCCTATGCGCTTACCGGCCGTAGAATTTGTTAATGGCCTCGACCCTGTTATTGACATGCAACTTCTCGTAAATGTGGTAGACATGTTTGCGAACCGTTTCCTGGCTGATAAACAAAAAGGAGGCTATTTCCTTGTAAAGCATGCCCTTGGCCAGTAATTCCAGGATCTCATTTTCCCTGTTTGAAAGAACATTGATGGATTTGCCCTGCGATCCGGTCTCCGAGACATTCTTGACCTGGAATGCATTGACCACCTTACGGGCAATCTGGCTGCTCATAGGGGCCCCTCCCTCATACAACTCTTTGATCGCGTCCAGCAGTTTAACGGGCGTTGTTTTTTTCAGAATATAACCGTTGGCTCCGGCGTTTAACGCTTCAAATATTTTTTCATCTTCCTCATAAACAGTACACATCATAAAGAGGACCTCCGGGTTTTCCGGTTTTAGCTCCCTTACACATTCGATTCCGCTTTCGCCGTCTCCCAGGTTTATGTCCATCAGCACCACCTGCGGCTTCGCTCTGGGAATGATTTCGATGGCCTCCTGGGCACAGGAGCAGCTCCCTACCAGCTTATAACCATCAGCCATGTAAATGATCTGTTCAAGGGCAGATCGGATATCTTTATTGTCGTCAACGATGCATACTGAAATTGCCATGATATAAAGGTCCGATCATTTGAGGTAAAAAAAATACCATTTTGTGGTAATCTGAAGGCTCTCAGAAACAAGCGGAGATATTCATAATATAAAGAAAATCAATTCATTTGGGAACATACAGCAGGAATTTCTCCCTGAAATAGTCCTCCGGAAAAATCTCATGAATTTCCATCATTCTTGGCCGGCATCCGCTCTCGGCAATTTCGCGGGACAGATCACCCCCTTTCAGGCAGATCAACCCATTTGGGGTACAGTTTTCGGGGATGCCTTTGGAAGCCCCATCCCCCTTGGGCCACCCTCCTCCGGATTTGTTTTTCCTCAACAGGGGTTTTGACCAGGTCCACAATTCCCCCAGAGGAGCTACGGCACGGGATACCACACAGTCAAATTTCCTGTCCTTTATTTCCTCCGCCCGGCCATGCCTTGCGGTGACATTCCCCAGTCCGGTTGCGGCCGCTATGGCCTCCACCACCTTTACCTTTTTGCCGATGCTGTCGACCAGCAGGAAGCGGGCCTCGGGAAAAAAAATAGCCAGGGGTATACCAGGGAATCCACCTCCCGTACCAATATCCAGGACTTCATACCCCTCAGGAAATTCAAAACAGGCTGAAATGCTCAGGGAATGGAGCACATGCTTTTCAAAAAGCCCGTCCATGTCCTTGCGGGAGATGACATTGATTTTGCTGTTCCATTCGTGGTAAAGATCTTCAAGTCCTGCCAGCTGGGAGATTTGCCGGGATGTAAACTCCGTAAAATACTTGGTAATTATTTCCAGTTTGGACGGGGCCTTTTCCATAATGCTTGCACAAAGATCAGATAATAGAGGAACATCCACATGTCAAGCAGCCACCACCAGATAAACAAATCCATTTCTCCCAATTTTTTCATCGACTTAAAATACACTATGGCCTGCAGCAGGAATCGGCAACCGAAAACTCCCAGGGTAAGACGCCAGTTAAAAGTGAACATGGTCAGAAAGAACAGAGGATAGAATAAGAAATAGGAAAAGGAATAAAGGCCCAACAGGAATTTATGTTTTGGTTTGTAATATTTGCCGGTAGTGTAATGCCTTGTTTTTTGCAGGATCCAGTCAGAAAAGTTCGTCTTTGGCTCTGAGACCGTAAAAGTATCCGGGTCGATGACTATATGCGTATTCTGACCATTTGCGACTTTGTTGATAAACAGGTCATCATCCCCTCCGGGAACCTGGTTGATGGAGGAAAATCCCTTGGTTTGAAAAAAAAGCTCCTTTTTGTAAGAGAGATTTCTTCCTACCCCCATATAGGGAGTACCCGCCAGGGCATAAGACAGGTACTGGAGGGCGGTATGAAATGTCTCAAATCGAATCAGTTTGTTCAGGAAACCCGGCATTTTTCTGTACGGACTGTATCCAAGGACCACCTGAATTCCGTTTTGATAGCCATCCTGCATTTTCTGGATCCAGTGTTCGCTGGCCGGAACACAATCTGCGTCGGTCAGGAGAACGATTTCATATTTGGCTTCCTTAATCCCCATGCTTAAGGGATATTTCTTTCCCTGGATCCCTTTGGCCTCATACTCTAGGTTGACAATGTGCAATCCCTTAAAAGTCTTTCTGAATTCGTCAAGGAGGTAGCGGGTGTCATCCTGGCTGTTGTGATTGACGACGATCACCTCATGGGTGGATGGATACTTCTGGACGAGCGAACCCGGAAGGTTTTTAGCCAGCTTCCCCGCCTCATCACGGGCACAAATAATAACACTCACCGGATGCTGCTGGGATTTATCCCTGGGTGCCTGTTTGAAGAAAGCCAGCCGCACAAAAAACCAACTGTAGTAAAATAGTTGGACAAGCGTGACAAAACAAAAACAGGCAAATACAATTTCATTCCACGACAAATGGCTGAATAATTTATCCATAAGCATTCTACGGTTTTTGGCTCAAAATCCTGCTGGCTTCCAGGCACTAAAATAAGAAGAAGATGTGACTATGGTCGGGCTTTTTCCTGGTTCCGCAAGGCAGCGGGAGATTCCTCTCTCTATGCTTATCTTGCACGGTCTTAGAAAAATTATGCCATCACTTACATTCAGTCTGGAGGCCCGTGACGAATCATCCGCGGCGAGGGCAGGAAAGATCTTCACGGACCACGGAGAAATAGATACCCCGGTATTCATGCCGGTAGGGACTACAGGAAGTGTCAAGGCCGTGACCACCGAACAACTAAAAGATCAGGTAGGGGCGAGGGTCATACTGGGAAATACCTATCACCTCTATCTCAGGCCCGGGCTGGAAGTGCTGGAGAAAGCCGGAGGTCTTCACGCATTTATGGGATGGGACCAGTCTATACTCACCGATAGCGGTGGTTACCAGGTATTTTCATTGTCCGGCACCAGGAAAATTTCCGAAGAAGGGGTCATGTTCCAGTCGCATATTGATGGGTCCAGGCACCTGTTCACCCCAGAAAAGGTGGTGGATATACAAAGGATTATTGGCGCTGACATCATCATGGCATTTGATGAATGTCCTCCTTTCTCCAGCGATTACAACTATGCCAAAAAATCGATGGAGCTGACCCATCGATGGCTGAACCGCTGTTTTGAACAGTTTGAACGTACCAAAGACAGGTACGGCTACACCCAAAGCCTCTTCCCGATCATACAAGGCGGAACGTTTGCGGAACTGAGAAAGAGTTCAAGTGAGTTTGTCGCTTCTCAAAATGCTGCCGGAAACGCCATCGGAGGCCTGAGCGTGGGAGAACCTGATGAGCAGCTGTATGAAATGTGTGCGCTTTGCTGCGAACAGCTGCCCGCTTCCAGGCCACGCTATCTGATGGGCGTAGGTACACCCTGGAATATTCTTGAATGCATAGCCCTGGGAGTCGACATGTTTGATTGTGTCATGCCTACCCGCAATGGAAGAAATGCCATGCTCTTCACCTCTAAAGGCGTGATCAACATCGACAATAAAAAATGGGAGACGGATTTTTCACCCATTGATGACGGTATTAACAACCGCCTGAGCAATGATCACAGCAAAGCCTATCTGAGGCATTTAATAAAAAGCAAGGAAATCCTGGGACTTACGATAGCCAGTGTTCACAATCTGGCCTTTTATCTTCACCTTGTCCGCTCTGCGCGGGAACATATTATTCAGGGTGATTTTCTGAGCTGGAAAAGACAACAGGTGGAAATCCTCCGGCACCGTCTCTGACAGGCGGACGGAAAATCCCGGGTGTATCAGGGTGCAATTCGGGAAATCGACATTCTTTTCTGCATCCTGACGGATGAAAAAAAACGGTGCAGGTAACTGCACCGTTTTCCCCCCTCGCGGGTTTAGTTACTTTTCCAGGAATTGTTCTCTTCGTTGATGTCAGGCAGGTGCTTGTCCGGGTCTATCGTTACCGAGGAAATCTTTCCTTTTGAATGGTAAAGGAACTTCCAGGTGCTTCCTTTCTGCCAGATTTCCACCGGAAGACTTACCCTGCCGACGTTGCCATCGGCCTCTTTTATCTCAATGGTCACGGGCATGGGCATTTTTTCCAGGTTCTCAATGGTGATCATAGAACCCTGGGAAGAATCCCCTTTCACATATTCTACACTCTTAACCGCTTGATCGATTTTCCAGGTATTTAAAAACCAGCCCCGCCAGAACCAGGCTAGATCTTCTCCGCTGTAATTTTCAATGGCGTGAAAGAAATCCCAGGGAGACGGATGTTTATACGCCCAGTTCCGGATATAATATCTCAAGGCACCATCGAACCGCTCTTCACCCAGCACGTCATAACGCAGGAGTTCCAGGCCAAGGCCCGGTTTGAGGTAGGAATTGACACCCCAGCTGTTCTGGTTGCTATATGAATCCGGGGTCGTCAGGATACCATCCGTACCACTGTAGATGAATCTGGCCATAGTGTGCCGGTTGATCCTGGAGTTATAAAACTCCCCATGGTTGAAGCTCCTGTCTGCTACTGAATTGAGAAATGTATTAAAGCCTTCGTCCATCCAGGCATACTTTCGCTCGTTGCTGCCTACAATCATCGGGAACCAGGTATGGCCAAATTCATGACTGGTAACACCCCACAACCCTTCCTTCCTGTCACGCTGGGAGCAAAATACAATCCCGGGGTATTCCATGCCACCCACAACGCCGGCTACATTGGTTGCTACCGGGTAGGGATATACGAACCATTGTTTGGAATAGTGTTCCAGGCATCCTTTCACAAATTCGGTGGAGCGCTTCCATCCGGAGTCCAGGGCACTTTCCACGGGGTAAACCGACATGGCCAGCGATTTTTTGCCATCAGGAAGATTGATCCGGGCAGCATCCCAGACAAAAGCCGTAGAGGCAGCCCAGGCCACATCCCGCGCGTTGGTGCATTTAAAGTGCCAGGTCAGTTTGTCTTTGGCCGGGCGGGATGATGGATCGGTCACTTCTTTCTCTGACCGGATCATAACCGTTTTGTCACTTTCACGGGCCTGTTTGATTCTTTTGACCTGCTCAGGGGTCCACACTTCTGCAGGATTTATCAATTCTCCGGAAGCCACCAGGATTTCTTTAGCCGGGGCGGTGATCGTAAAATCAAAGTTGCCATATTCCAGATAGAATTCGCCCTGGCCCAGGTAAGGCAGGGTATTCCATCCCGTAATGTTATCGAAGACGCACATCCGCGGATACCACTGGGCTATTTCGTATATCCAGCCGTTTTTGGTCTGGATTCGTCCCATCCGGTCAGTGCCGTATTCAGGTATTTTAAAAGAGTATTCAATCCTGATTCTCAGGGAATCACCATTGGGCCTGACTGGCTTTGTCAGCCTGATCTGCATACGGGTATCTTCAACCGAAAAATCAGCTTTTTCAGCCTTACTGCCACTAACAAGCCAGACCGATTTAATATCATATCCGCCGTTAAAATTTGCATTCGCCCAGCGACCGCCTGCAGGCGCGGTGGCAGCAACCGACCTGGATTTAAGATTGTATATATTCTGATCCAGTTGCAACCAGACAAAAGAAAGTTTCTCAGGACTGTTATTTTTATAAGTGATCTGAACCGTACCCGTGATCTCATGATTAACATCGTCCAGCGCGGCATTGATTTTATAGTCTGCAGCATTCTGCCAGTATTTCGGCCCCGGAGAACCGCTGGCCGTGCGGACATCATCTCCATAAGCAGGATAAAAGATGGGAGCAAATGCTTCCTTGTGGTCATACTTGGAGGCCTCCTGCGCCAGCAGCACGTTTTGAACTGCCGCCAGACCTACCAGTGAAAAAAACAATAAAAAGCTTCTCATGATTATGATTGAAATTTGATAAAATGGCGGTAAAGATACAGTTGCCCCTTTTGCCCTGAAAATGTAATTTATCCGTTTTATGGCATTTTGCAGGCATCCATTGCATTTTAATGAATTGATCTATATTTATTTTTGAAAAACAAAATAGCTGGCTCATGAAGCGAAATCTCCTGTACCTTATGTTGTTGTTTTCTGCTGCCTCATTCGGGCAAAAACCTGTACCTGTTATTTTCGATACCGACATTGCACCGGATTATGATGATGTGGGTGCCATTGCCATCCTGCACGCATTGGCGGACAGGGGGGAGGCAAGAATCCTGGCGACCATGTCATCCAATGCTTTTGAAACCACAGCCCCGACCCTGAGCGTTTTCAACACTTATTTTCGCCGGCCTGAAATCCCCATCGGCATTACCAAAACCGATTTGCCCAATAAGGCCTGTGGTCAAGGCTGGGCCCAGGCTATCATACAGCAATACCCGCATGCCTTAAAATCCAATCTGGATGCATGGGATGCTGTAAGCCTGTACAGAAAAATCCTTAGTTCATCCCCTGATTCCAGCGTAGTGATTATCACAGTCGGGTTTTTTACCAACCTGGCCCGCCTGATGGATTCAAAACCGGATGGTTATTCCCCGCTCAGCGGAATGCAGATCATTTCAAAAAAAGTGAAGCGCCTGGTCTCGATGGCAGCCCGCATCGATCAGGAAGGCCCGGGGGGATATGAGTTCAATGTGGCCGTCGACCCGGCTTCCTCAAAAAAGGTATTCAGCGCGTGGCCAACTCCGGTAATCATTAGCGGTTTTGAAATCGGCTTAAAGATATTAACAGGTATCCGCCTGATCCATAACGATTCGATTTCCAATAGCCCGGTAAAGGACGCATTCCGCATTGCGCTGACCAAGGACAGTAATGCGGTCGGCCGCAACAGCTGGGACGAAACGGCTGTCCTGGTGGCGGTGCGCGGCATTGAACCCAATTTTGGATCCCGGAGGCTGAACCTGGAAATCAGGGATGATGGAAAAGACGTTGTGATTCCCGGTGAGAAATTTACTTACCTGACATTTAAGAGGCCTCCGGAGGAGATGGCTCGGTTGCTGGAAGACCTGATGATGCACCAGCCTGGTGAGACAAGGTGACCGTTCCTTTGTCCCGGCACTACCTAATTGAATATGGTCGAATTCCGATCAACCCGTCGGGGCAGGTTTTCCGGCAGAAGGATAATGACCTGGCTCCCCCCCCGACAAAAAAAACTGATCCCGCCTGGGCGGGATCAGCAATAATTCTTCGGGGATTCGCTGTTAAATAAGGGTCCAGTGTCCGGAAACCCACTTATAACCTCCCCTGGCTTCCTGCCAGCGTCCGTCTTCCCACCGGTAGCCTTCACGGCGTCTGTCCCAGCGACCTTCGTGCCATTGATAGTGACCACCAATCCATACCCAATCCCCACTTATCCAGATATGTTCGCGCGAAGGAGGGGCAGGCCTGGTGTATACGACTTCAGCTGGTCTTTCCTTTACCACATAGGCAGTTGTACATGATGCAAAGGAACTGATGCAGGCTGCTGTCAGGAAGTAGAAAAAAATACGTTTCATAGATGATTGTTTTTGGTATGACTGCTATCGGGTCGATAGTTTAATCAC
>Ga0318562_10000384_pt1 | contig 20003 bp, 19 predicted proteins | sample GRESIP066b5f18_FD_203688 | JGI IMG/M metagenome (GOLD analysis project Ga0318562, IMG submission 203688) | Tropical soil microbial communities from Luquillo Experimental Forest, Puerto Rico - GRE.SIPMG.066b5f18 | ecosystem: Environmental > Terrestrial > Soil > Tropical forest > Bulk soil... | reverse complement strand
CATCTGTCACGATGCTCCCACCGCGGCGTGCGGTTCGGCGTCGAGCAGCTCGCGCAGCACGCCGGCGAGGAAGAGGTGGGCCTGCGGCTCTCCAGGGAAGGCGAAGCGACCGACGGGCGCGCCCTCCCGCGCGGCCTTCGGGGCGGCGGTGGCCGCGAGTGAGCCGAGGATGGCCTGCGCCAGCTCGGCGATCGGTCGCGGACACCGGTAGGAGACCGGGAGCCGGATCCGGGCGGCTCCGGAGGCTCCCAGCGTGGCGAGGGAGCGCTCCCATCCGGCGAAGCTGGCCAGCGTCTGCTGTGCCTCGTCGCCAGCGACCGTGATTCGGGGACGGCCGCGGAAAAGCCCGGCGAGGACGGTGAGGTCGAAGAGGGAGAAGTCCTCGGACTCGTCGAGGACCAGATGCGAGGCCTCGGGCAGTTGGAGCTGCCCTCGCCAGCGGCAGAGGGTGAGGAGCAGCGGCAAGTCCTCGATGTCCAGGGTCCCGGCCAGCGCGTCGTCGGTCCCCTCCTCCAGCGGACGCCCATCGACCGCCGTCTTTCGGTCCGCGTCGTCGATGCCGGCCAGGAATCGCCCCAGCGGGTCGGCGAGCTGGAGCATCGTGTGTCGTACGGTCTCCTCGATCGCCGTCCGGGGCAGTGAGCCGCCGGCGCGAGTGACGACCTCGTCGAGGAACGGGCGGTCGGTGAGAAACCCGGCCAGCTCGCGTCGCAGGGTGCGCCACCGGGGAGCGCCGCCGCTGGCCTTGCGCGTGGAGAGCCGGGCGTGGAGGACGTCGTGCAGTGCCGGGTGCCGCTTCAGCGAGGAGACCAGCGCCGGCGGATCGTCGACGATGCGGGGGAGGTTTCCGAAGGCACGGCGGGCCAGCTCGACGAAGGCCGCATCGAGCGTGCGGACGCTGGCCGCCGCACCGCCGAGCGGAGCCAGGAGCCGGGCCGACAGACGCGCCAACCCCTCCTCGGGAACGACGACGCGGGCGCGATCGAGGGGCGTGGTGTCCGGCTCCGCCGCCGCCAGCCGGGCCAGCCGGTGGAGGGCCACGGTGGTCTTTCCGCTGCCCGCGCTGCCGAGGATGAGGAGCGGCTCCTCGCCCGGGGCGGTCACCGCCGCGTACTGCTGGGGATCGAGCAAGGCGGTGACGTCGGCCCGCGTCCCCCGCTCGGCAGTTCCCACGCCGAGGCCCAGCTGTCCCGGCCGAGGTGCCGTTCCCGCGCCACCGGCGACGAGCCCCTCGCGCCCGGAGTACTGCCAGCTGCCGTCGGGCTGGCGGCGGGCCTGGAAGCCCTCCCCCACCACCTGGATGAGTCGTCCGCGGTGCACCACCACCACCCGGCGGACTTCCACCACGCCGCTGACCTCGCGTCCGGGGAAGGACTCCTCGAAGGCGTCCCCCTCGCGGTACCGGTAGAAGAGCTGCGCCACCGGCGCCACCCGCCAGTCGACCACCCACACGTCGGCCTCGGAGTCGACGAAGGTCGCGTGGCCGAGGAGGTAGTCCCGGCGGGCGTCTCCCTCGCGCACGGCGAGGTGCGCCACGTAGGGCGAGGCCGGGTCGACGCGCTCCGGAAGGGCCCGTCCCCCGAGCTGGTGCTGCACCGCGAGCTCGAGGAGCAGGGGCGCCGCATCCTCCTCGCGGGCGGCGGCGGCTTCCTCGCGGAGGTCCTGGAGCGTCTGGACCGAGGGACCACTGAGGCGGGCCCGACGCGTCTGGGAGTCGGCCAGCGCTCGCTGCACCCGGGCGAGGAGCACCTCCTCCTCCTCGACCGCACGCTGAGCATCCACCGGGGTCATCGCGGGCAAGGGGACTTCCTCTGTGGGCCGCCAGCGCCGAAGTCAACCCCGTGTGCCGTCACGCTTGCGGATGGCGTCACACCGACCCTATGTCAGCAGCCCACATGGCCGAGACTCCCAAGTCGAAGAAGGCCCCGGCGAAGAGTGCCGGGAAGTCCGAGGCGAAGGCCGAGACGAAGGCTCCGGCGAAAGCAGAAGCCAAGACTCCGGCGAAGGCGGAGGCCAAGGCGGCGCCTCCCCCGGCGAAGGCCAAGCCCGCGCCGAAGCCGAAGGAGCCCAGGGCGAAGGTGAAGGGCTGGGGGCGGATGGCGAAGGGCGGACCCGACAACCACTGCGGCGTCGAGGGTTGCAAGCGGCCATACCGCGCCAAGGGGTGGTGCTACTTCCACTTCAAGAAGTGGCGGCAGGGTGAGCTGCCTCACTCCCGCTACCGGACCTGCAGCAAGGCGGAGTGCCGGCTGAAGGCCGTGCGCCACGGGCTGTGTGAGAAGCACGAGGCCGAGGTGTACGGGAAGGAAACCGCGGCACCCGCGGCGGCCGCCGAAACCGCGGCGTAGCGATGAGCTCTGGTTCGTCGGAGACGCCCGCGCGCCCGCCGGTGCCGGAGCTGCGCACCGCCCGTGCCCGGCTGCGGCCGGTGCGCCCCGAGGATGCACAGGCTCTGCTGAGCATCTACGGCGACGCCGAATCGGTGCGGTACCTCGGCCGTCCGGTGGGGACGCTGGAGGACGTGCAGAAGCGGCTGGGCCGGATGGCGGAGGACATCGCCCGGGGCGAGGCGGCGTTCTGGGTGCTGACCGATCCCGGCGCCGACGTCGCGCTGGCGTACCTGGGCTTCTTCCGCTGGGACCAGCCGCACCAGACGGCCGAGCTGGGCTACGTGCTCGACCGCAGCCGCTGGGGGCTTGGCCTGATGACCGAGGTCCTCCCGGTCCTGGTGCGCTTCGGCTTCGAGCAGCTGGGGCTGCACCGCATCGAGGCCCGGGTCGAGCCGGAGCACGGCGCGTCGCTGCGCCTCCTGGAGAAGCTCGGCTTCACGCACGAGGGCCTGCTCCGCGAGCGCACGTTGCACGCCGACGGGTCGCGCACGGGCCTGGCGCTCCTGGGGCTGCTGCGGCACGAGTACCGCGGCTGAGCCCGTCCGGTTGCGCGGGTCGGCGTGAACCTGTGCAGCTCGATCGCCGCCGCAAGACGAACGTAAGCTGTCTTCGGGGGCTCGCAGGACGGCCCGGACGAGGAGGCGCAGCGTGTTCGGACGCAAGCGAGAGCAGCAGACGGTCAATCTCTGCTGTTCGTTCTGCGGCAAGTCGCAGCGCGACGTACGGAAGCTGATTGCCGGGCCGACGGTCTACATCTGCAACGAGTGCATCGGTCTGTGCAATGACATCATCGCCGAAGAGGATGGGAGCCCGGCTCCAGAGGCCCGCATTCCGACGGAGGCCCTGCGCACGGTCGGCGACCAGCTGGAGCGCATCGCGAAGCTGGTCCGAACGACCCTCCGCACGGTGGGCGAGGCGACCGCGGCCAGGTCCGCCATGGAATCTTCATCTCCTGCGCTGTCGTCCTGTGCATTTTGCGGTACGTCGGAGGACAGCGCTCAGGTGCTCATCAGCGGGCCTCGGGTCAGCATCTGCGAGGCCTGCATCGTGGGGTCGGCGGAGGACCTCGCAGAGGCGCTCAAGCGAATTCGCGCCACGCGCCCCTCGGATGCCAAGGTGAAGCGCCTCGCCACATTGGCCCAGGAGCTCGCCGCCCAGTCGGCGAAGCTCACCGGGAGTGCCTCGGATGGGGAGACGGTCGAGCAAATCCGCAAGGTCACGGCGGACTTGAGCGAGCTTCTCCACTCACTGGAAGACGGCGCCTCACCACGTCGCTGAGAGCCGACTGGGGCGCGTTGCGGACGCGGTGCTCGGAACACCGTCGAGTGGCCGGCGAGCCGCCAGACGCAAGGGGGACGACCCGCCAATCGGACGATCGCTTCCGTCGGAGAACCGAGACCAAGGCTTGCGACGCCTCGTGAGCGAATCTTGACGAGATGTTTGACACCCTGGTCGAGGCGAGGGACGAGCAAGCAAGCGGGCGGTCAGTCGCCGGGGGCGCCGGCGGCGCGTGCGAGCTGCTTCCAGGCCGCCGCCCAGAGCTCCGCTTCGCGCTTGCTGAGCTTCGCGCGGTCGAGCGCGCGGAGCATCTCGTCGAGGACAGGAAGGGGCGACTGCGGATTGAGCGCGTCTGCCGCCCGCAGCGCACGCTCCATGCGACGGCGTAGCACCTCCCGCAACGCCTGCGGAGCGCCGGGCTCCTCCGGGACAGGAGGCCCCTCCCTCGAACTGGCCTCGGGAGCATCGGCACGGAAGACGAGGAACAGGAAGACCGCCGCAGCCTGGGCCAGGTTCATCGACGGCTGCGACCCGGGCAGCGGGATGCAGGCCACGTCCTGACAGAGCGCCAGCTCCTCGTCGGACAATCCGCGCCGCTCTCCGCCGAGGACCAGCGCCACCGGCCCCCGCCGCGCTGCCGCCGCCAGCCGGCGCACACCCTCCTCCGGCGAGAGCGGCGCACGCCCGCGCAGCTCTCCCCGCCCGCTGGTCCCCAGCACGTAGACCGCGTCGGCCACCGCCGCCTCCAGCGAGGCGACCCGCTCGGCCCCGGCGAGGACGTGCCCGGCGTGCACCGCTGTCCGTCCAGCGGCGTCCAGGTGCTGAACCTGGGGATCCGACAGTCGGAGAACACCCACGTCGAAGTTGGCCAGCAACCGCGCGACAGCGCCGAGGTTCTCGGCGGATTGAACCTGGTGGAGAACGACCCGGAGGCCCTGACGGAGCAACATGCCGGTGACGCGGGGAGTCTACTTTTCCCGGCCCAAGACCGGCTCTGGTATGGTGGAGGGCCCCGGAATTCCGGGCTTTCTCGCATGGTTCGCCGGTCCCCACTGCTGCTCGTGCTCGCCCTCGCCGCCGGCTGCGGCGAGATCGGCCCGGGCATGACCGCTCCCGCGGCCCCGACCGTGCGCGAGGCGCTCCTCGAGCCCGTGGAGCAGGTGGAGTCGCTGTCCCCGGCCATCCGCGCCGAGCTCTACCGCGCACTGCTGCGCGACAGCGGCGGCGAGGCCCAGGACGGCGTCCTCGCCCTCTTCCCGATGGTGCAGAACGGCACCTTGCGCGCTGCCCCGCAGCTCGAGGGCCGGCTCGACCTCCTCGAGGTCCCCGACGGCGGCGAGCCCCTGCTCCTCAACCTCGACGGCCTGTCCGCCGAACGCTGGCCCACCGACCGCAGCGATTCGCTCCAGGGTCTGAGCGAGCGCGAGGCCGCCGAGCTGGTGGCGCGCTCGCTCGCCGCACGGTGGTCGCTCCGCCCGAAGTCCGCCCTCCGCGTCGAGCGTGCCTCGGGCGTCCCCTACGCCGCCGCGTACGCCGACGGGCTGCTCCGCATCAATCCGAATCTCCTGTACCTGGCGGCCGCACCGCCCGAGGGTCGCTAGTGCGCCCGCCCGGGTGTTGTGAGCACAGCGAGGCGGCAGAGACCGAAGCGAGACGGCGCGCCCGAGGAGCGAGCCGCGGAGGCGTGCCTCGTGGCACGTCGAGCAGCGGAGCGACGAGGCTGCACGTCGCAGCGAGAGGATCGGCCGCCGCAGCGATCACCACACCCGGGCGGGAGCACTAGGGCCTTGCCGGACCCGGCGCTGGCCCGCCAGCTCGAGTACACCCTCGCCGAGACCCGCCTCGACGCCCTGGGCGAGCGGTACCGGGGCAAGGTCCGCGACGTCTACAAGCAGCGTGACCGGCTGTTCCTGGTCGCCACCGACCGGCTCAGCGCCTTCGACCGGGTGCTGACCACCATCCCCTTCAAGGGCGAGGTCCTCAACCGGCTGGCGCGGTTCTGGTTCGAGAAGACCGACGACGTGGTGAAGAACCACGTCCTCGACGTCCCCGACCCCAACGTCACGGTCGCCCGGGCCACCACGCCTTTCGCGGTGGAGGTGGTGGTCCGTGGCTACCTGACCGGCAGCCTGTGGCGAGATGTGCAGAAGGGGGCACACACGGTCTACGGCGTGCCCATCCCCGCCGGGATGGCCAAGGACGCCGCCTTCCCCGAGCCGATCCTCACCCCCTCCACCAAGGCCCCGGTGGGGGAGCACGACGAGCCCATCTCAGAGGCCGACGTCGTCACCCGGGGCATCGCCAGTGCCCGGGACTGGGCCCGCATCCGCGAGGCAGCCCTGGGCCTGTTCCGGGCCGGACAGGCCTGGTCCAAGACCCGGGGATTGCTCCTGGTCGACACCAAGTACGAGTTCGGAAAGGTGGGCGACACCCTCTACGTCATCGACGAGATCCACACCCCGGACAGCTCCCGCTACTGGCGGGCGGCCTCCTACACCCAGCGCCTCGCCGCCGGGCAGGACCAGGACATGCTGGACAAGGAGACCGTCCGGCAGTGGCTCATCCGCGAGACGGGATTCAGCGGCCACGGCCCCTCACCGGTCATCCCCGAGGACGTCCGGCTGCGGACCGCCGAGGTCTACCTCCAGGCCTACGCCGAGCTGACCGGGGAGACGCTGAAGCTGGTCCCCGGCGACGTCGCCGCCCGCATCGAACAGAACCTCCGCACCCACGGCTACCTGTAGGTCTGCCGGCCGGACGGGGACTCAGCTCTGCGGGAGGCTCTCCTCCACCCCCCGTTTACCCGGGCCTGGGTCATCGGAAGCGGGCGGGCAAAATCGACCCGCCTGACACGGACGTGATCCGTCACAGCGGCCGCCCCATCGATTCGAAGGGCGCGGATTTCCTTGGCCCCGGACCTGGCCCGCCGATTGCTCTAGCACCAGGGCGAAGGAGGTCCGGTCGATGCGCGGAGTCATCACCAACAAAGACGTCGTGCGGAACCTGGGCCTCATCTACCGCGAGTTCGGCGCCGGCTGCTTCCTCCGCTGCCTCTGGGTGGTCGCCACCCGCCGGACCACCACCTTCCTCGAGGTGGTCTCGCATCACCGCTGAGCGGGTCCGGCTCCCGGCCCGAACACCCGGTCGAAGATCGCGTCCACGTGGCGCAGGTGGTACTCGGGTGAGAAGCAGGCGGCGATCTCCTCGGGCGAGAGCACCTTCCGCAGCTCGGGGTCGGCGGCGAGCGCTGTCTGGAAGTCGACCCCTTCGTCGTACATCCGCATCGCGTTGCGCTGGACGATGACGTACGCCGCCTGTCGGTCGAGCCCGCGGCGGGCCAGCTCCAGCAGAATGCGCTGGCTGTTCACCACCCCGCCCAGCAGCTCGAGGTTCTTCCGCATCTGCGCCGGATAGACGCGCAGCTGCTCCACCAGCCCGGCGAAGCGGTGGAGCATGAAGTCGAGGGTCACTGTGGCGTCGGGGCCGATCACCCGCTCCACGCTGCTGTGGGAGATGTCCCGTTCGTGCCACAGCGGCACGTCCTCCAGGGCGCTCAGGGCGTAGCCCCGCATCAACCGCGCCAGCCCGGTGAGGTTCTCGGAGAGGATGGGGTTGCGCTTGTGGGGCATCGACGAGCTCCCCTTCTGCCCCGGGGTGAACGGCTCCTCCGCCTCGCGCACTTCGGTGCGTTGGAGGTGACGGATCTCCACCGCGAACTTCTCGATGCTCGAGGCCAGCAGGGCCAGGGCCCCGAAGTACTCGGCGTGCCGGTCGCGCTGGATCACCTGGCTGGAGGCAGGCGCCGGGGTCAGCCCCAGCACCCGGCAGGCGTGCTCCTCCACCACCGGGGGCAGGTGGGCGAAGGTCCCCACCGAGCCGGAGATCTTCCCCACCGCGATGTTCGCCCGGGCCCGGACCAGCCGCTCCCGCCCCCGGCGCAGCTCGTCGTACCAGAGCGCCAGCTTGTGCCCGAAGGACATCGGCTCGGCGTGGATGCCGTGGCTCCGCCCCACCATCACCGTCTGCCGGTGCTCGAAGGCCCGAGCCTTCACCGCGGCCATCGCCCGGTCCAGCCCGACCCCGAGGAGATCCGCCGCGTCGCGGAGGGTCATCCCCAGCGCGGTGTCGAGCACGTCGGAGGAGGTCATCCCGTAGTGCAGCCACCGCGCTGCCGGCCCGATCCGCTCCTCGAGGAAGGTGAGGAAGGCGATCACGTCGTGCTTGGTGGTCTTCTCGATCTCCTCGATGCGGGTGACGTCGCCGGCGTCGAAGTCGCCTGCCCTGGCCCGGCACTGTTCCAGGGCCTCCGCCGGGGCGACTCCCGCCGCCACCATCCCCTCCAGCGCGGCCAGCTCGACGTCGCGCCAGCGCCGCAGCCGCTCGGGCGCGGACCACAGGGCGACCATCTCTGGACGGGAGTATCGGGGAACCATGGCCTCCCCTTGCCTTTATCCGAGGGGAGGCCCGCTGTCAGTTTCGGACCGCGGTCGAGGCCCCTGCGGGCACGTCCGACAGCCGCTCGGCCCGGGGAGCCCGCTCGGGCAGCAGCTTCACCGCCATGTATCCGCCGCCGATGCCCACCACCAGGCCGGCCGCGACCAGCAGCGCCAGCCGCATCCCGGCCTTGCCCGCCCGGTGCTGGAGCGCGCCGATGTCGACGTCCTCCACCCGGCTGGTGCTGAGCGGGCCGGTCGGGTGTCGGCCAGCGGCCAGCGGCGGCGGTGTGGCCACCATTCCGATCGGGAGGTCCGTCGCCCCCGCGGCTGCCAGGCGCGCTGCCACCTCCTCGGCGGAGACCGGCTGGGTGGCATCGAGCGGAACCGGCTCCCAGGTGGGCTCCACCGGGTCGCCGGCCTTGCGCTCCTCGGCCTGGACTTCCCTCACCACCTCGGCGAGGAGCCGTCCAGGGCTCCACGAGCCCGCGCCGCGGGCGCGTTCCGCCACGGCCTCGCGTCGCCCCGGCTCGGCAGGAGTGCCCTGCGGAGTCGGTGAATCGAGCGGGGGCGGTGGAGGGCGGCTGGCCAGAGTGGGCAGCGGCGGGATCGCCGGCGGACGCGGCAGGGCAGAGCGCGCCGGAACCGCCGCGACGGCTTTGGGGAGTGGGGCCTGGGCGGCGGCGGCTCGCTCTGGCCGGGGTTCCAGAATCGGCACCTCGCGCGGAGTCGTGGCCGGCGGCGCATCCAGCACCCGGCGAAATGGCGAGGAGCGGGGGCCCGACGCCCAGGGCACGGCCGGCTCGGACCGGGCGGGCGGCACGTCCGGAGAGACGGCCTGCGCCGGCACCGGGGTCTCCGGCCGTGGCTCGGGGACCACCGCCGGCTCGGGGTCGGACACCAGCTCGGGCTCGACGACTGCCTCCGCCTCGGCACGGTCCACCGGCTCGTCGCCGTCGATGACCAGATCCACGCCCAGGGCGCCCTCGAGCAGCGGCTCGTCGTGCGGCGGCTCGGTGGAGGCGGTTGCCACGTCCGGGCCGTCCACGGTGCGCGCATCGAGCGCCTGGTCCACCGCGGCGAGGAGCTCGGCGTCCTCGGCGGCAGCCTGGGCCCGCGCCCGCTCGGCGTCGGAGGTGTCCCCGTCCAGGCCGGCGGCCTCGCTCCACGACTGAGGCGTCTGGGGTACCTCCGGGGTCGAGCCCTGCTCCTTGTCCCACAGCTGCAGCGCGCGCCAGCGGGCCCCGTTCTCCGGGCCGCCGTCGTCCGCGGCATCGGGAGGGCTCACCGGGGCCGGAGACTCCGGGGGTGGTGCGGTCCACGCCGCCGGCTCGAGCGCCACCACCTCGCGGGTGCTGTGGCGCACCGGCGGCGGCGGCTCGGCGGCCCCGCCCTCGAAGCGCGGCAGCGCCGCGGCGGCGATGGGGACGTCCGGTGCCTGCGCCGGCGCGGGAACGGTCGCCGCCGGGCGGGCGGCCGGGATGAGCTCGAGGAAGGTCTCGTACAGCTCGCGCACGCTCCGGAAGCGCGCCTCGGGCCGCTCGTTGAGCGCCCGGCGGTAGAAGCCCTCCACCGCCTCGGGCAGGTCGGGTGCGGTGAGCCGCAGCTCGGGGATCTCGTCCTCGGGGGTGAGCCCGGTGAGCATCTCCCCCACCAGCACTCCGAGCGCGTAGAGGTCGGCGCGGGGGTCCACCTCCGCTCCAGAGGCCACCTCCGGTGCCAGGTAGCGGTGGGCGGACTTCTGCCGCAGCGCCTGGACGAACGGCAGCCGCGGCAGTCCGCGGGCCACGCCCCAGTCAGTGATCCGCAGCATGTCGGGGAGGATGACCACGTTCTCCGGCTTGAGGTCCCCGTGGGCACCCAGCGGATGGGCAGCCTCCAGCGCCGCGGCCAGTTGGCCGAGGAAGGGCTCCACCTCGTCCAGGGTGAAGGTCTGACCCTTCGCCAGCCGGGAGTCGATCATCCGCCGCAGGGTCAGCCCGTCGAGGAAGCTGTAGGTGAGGTACGGCCAGCCCTGGTCGACGCCGATCTCGTGCAGCCGGGAGAGCGAGGGCTGGAGGAACTTCCTTGCCGGCTCCACGGCCTGGGTGAAGGCCGCGCGCTCCTCCGCGGTCTGCACGAAGCGGGGGTGGATCATCTTCACCGCCACGTCGATGCCCTGCTGCTGGTCCTCGGCGCGGAAGACGTAGCCCAGCGGCCCGATCCCGACCGCGTCCTTCACCAGGAAGCGCTCGGCCATCCGATCGCCGACGCGGTACGGCGCCCCGGCGAGCAATGCCGGCGGCAAGCGGCGGCGCAGCCCGGTGGTACTGGGCATGCGCGCCGTCCCCACCTGGCGTTGACCGCAGGCGTCACAGCGTTCAGCGGAGTCCGGGACGTGGCTGCCGCAGCGGTAGCAGAGCAAGCGGAACAGGCTCCTCGCGTTGGGAGCCGGAGTCTACCAGGCGGCCCCGGCCCTCCGAAGCGTCTGGCTCAGCGTCCGGTGGAGCCGAAACCGCCCTCGCCGCGCGAGGTGGTGGGTAATTCGTCCACCTCGGCGAGCTCGGCATGCGACACCGGCGCCACCACCAGCTGGGCGATGCGCTCTCCGCGCCGGAGCGTGTACGGCTCGCTCGAGAGGTTCACCAGCAGCACCTGAACCTCGCCTCGAAAGTCGGAGTCGATGGTGCCGGGCGAGTTGATGCAGGTGATCCCATGTCGCACAGCCAGCCCGGAGCGGGGTCGGACCTGGCCCTCGAAGCCCTCGGGGAGGGCCAGGGCCAGGCCGGTGGGCACTGCCCGGCGGGCCAGCGGGGCCAGCGTCCACTCGCCCTCGATGTCGGCGCAGAGGTCGAGCCCGGCCGCGCCCGCGCTCTGGTAGCGGGGCAGCGGCAGGGGCGAGGGATGGGGGCGAACGCGCCGGACGAGGATCCGCACCGGCGCACTCAACGGACTAGGCCTTCGCCTTCGGCGCCTCGGTGGGCTGCCCGGCGGTGGGGGCAGGAGCGGCCGCCGCGGCGCCGGCGCGCTCGGCGAGGGCCTCCTTGCGGGAGAGGCGGATCTTCCCGGTGCGGTCGATGCTGATCACCTTCACCATCACCTCGTCGCCTTCCTTCAGGACGTCGGAGACGCTCTTCACGCGCTTGTCGGACAGCTCGGAGATGTGAATCAGCCCGTCGGTGCCGGGGAACAGCTCCACGAAGGCGCCGAACTCGGCGATCTTCCGCACCGTGCCCAGGTAGATCTTCCCCACCTCGGCCTCACGGGTGAGGGCCTGGATCATGGTGATCGCCTGCTGCACCGCCTCGGAGTTGTTGGAGGCGATGTCCACCCGGCCCGAGTCCTCGATGTTAATCGAGGCTCCGGTGCGGGCGATGATGTCCTTGATCACCTTGCCGCCCGGCCCGATGACGTTCTTGATGAACTCCGGCCGGATCATGATGGTGGTGATCCGCGGCGCGTAGCGGCTGATCTCCTTCCGCGGGGCGTCGATGGCCTTGAGCATCTCCCCGAGGATGTGCAGCCGGCCGCGGCGGGCCTGCTCCAACGCCTGGCTCATGATCTCGGTGGTCAGGCCGGTGATCTTGATGTCCATCTGGATCGAGGTGATCCCGTCCTTCGTCCCGCAGACCTTGAAGTCCATGTCCCCGAGGTGGTCCTCGTCACCGAGGATGTCGGAGAGGATGGCGATCTTCTCGCCCTCCTTCACCAAGCCCATGGCGATGCCCGCCACCGGCGCCTTGATCGGCACCCCGGCGTCCATCAGGCTGAGCGTTCCGCCGCACACCGAGGCCATCGAGCTCGACCCGTTGGACTCCAGGATGTCGGAGACGATCCGCACCGTGTAGGGGAAGTCCTCGCTCTTGGGGAGCATGCCCCGCAGCGCCCGCTCGGCCAGCGCCCCGTGCCCGATCTCCCGGCGGCCCGGACCCCGGAGCGGCTTGGTCTCCCCGACGCTGAAGGGCGGGAAGTTGTAGTGGAGCATGAACTTCTTGAAGGTCATGCCCGAGAGCAGCTCCAGCCGCTGCTCGTCCTCGCTGGTGCCGAGGGTGACCGCCACCAGGGCCTGGGTCTCGCCGCGGGTGAAGAGCGCCGAGCCGTGGACCCGGGGGAGCAGCCCCACGTCGCAGGTGATGGTCCGGACCCCGTCGTGCGGCCGGCCGCCGATGCGGCCTCCGCCCACTGTGAGGGCCCGCATGTGCTCGTACTTGAGGTCCTCCACCACCGCCTTGGCCAGCTTCTCCACCGCAGGGGTGAAGGCCTCGCCCATCGCCGACTTGAGGCCGGCCAGGGCGTCCTTCTTGGCCTGGGAGAGCGCGGCGTACCGCTCGTGCTTCTCCTTGATCTCGTAGCCGGCGGCGATGGCCGGCATGGCCAGGGCGCGGATCCGCTCCCGCAGCTCGGCATCGGCGCTGACCATCTTGTCGTAGGCGCGCTCCTGCACGCCGAGCTCACGGCGCATCGCCTCCTGAAGCTCGAGGACCGGCTGGACCGAGGCCTTCCCGAACTCCAGCGCGGCGACCATGTCCGCCTCGGAGACCTGGGAGGCCCCGCCCTCCACCATGACGATCGCCTCCTTGCTGCAGGCCATCGCCAGATCCAGGTCGGACTGGGCCCGCTGGGCGGCGGTGGGATTGGCGAGCAGCTTCCCGTCCACCCGGCCCACCCGGATCCCGGCGATCGGACCGTTGAAGGGAATGTCGGAGACCATCAGCGCCGCGGAGGCGGCGGTGATTCCGTGGACGTCGCCCTCGTTCTCCGGGTCGGAGGAGATGACGCCGGCGATGACCTGGGTCTCGTAGGCGTAGCCCTCGGGGAACAACGGGCGGCAGCTGCGATCCACCAGGCGGGAGGTGAGGGTCTCCTTCTCGGTGAGGCGCCCCTCGCGGCGGAAGTAGCTGCCGGGGATGCGACCCGCCGAGTAGAGCTTCTCCTGGTACTCCACGGTGAGGGGGAGGAAGTCGACGTCCTTCTTCTCCTTCGCCGAGACCGCGGTGGTGAGGATGATGGTATCGCCGTAGCGCACGGTGACTGCGCCATCGGCCTGCTTGGCCAGCTTGCCGGTCTCGATCACGAGGTCCTGCTCGCCGACGCGAACGCTCTTCTTGAGATGCATGGGGTGAGACTCGTCCTTCGCACGGGACGGGTGGAGTTCGGCCCTGGCCCGCGGTGAGGAACTTTCAGTCTCTGACCGCAGCCGCCGACGCCTCTTTGACGGGTCGGCGGCTTCGAACGGAAACCGGAAACTCCTCCCGCTTCCAGGAGGGGCCGGCGCCCGTGCGTTCGCCGGCCTGCTGTGATGTTCGGGCGGCCGCTACTTCCGGATGCCCAGACCTTCGATGAGCTTCCTGTACCGCGTGTTGTCCTTCGTCTTCAGATAGTCGAGCAGGCGCCGGCGCTGGCCGACCAGCTTCAGCAACCCGCGACGGCTGTGGAAGTCCTTCTTGTGGGTCTTGAAGTGCTCGGTGAGCATGTTGATTCGCTCGGAGAGCAGCGCCACCTGCACCTCGGGAGAACCGGTGTCGGTCTCGTGGGTGCGGTACTGCTGGACGACCGCCGTCTTGCGCTCGCTGAGAACTGCCATGGCCTGTTGCGACTCCTGTCCCGCTCCGGGGGGGTACGTCGGTGGTGACCTCAGGGTGCTGTCCGCCGGCCGTCCGCGGAGGGGTGCAGACGCCGAGCCCGGGCCCCGGAATCAACCCGAGGCGCTGGCGGCTTATAGGCGGTGCAACCCCCGATTGCAATTGAAGTGACCGGACCTGCCGGCCAGGTGGCGGATTCCCGCTGAACCGGTGTCCGCCCCTGTGCCATCCTGCCGTCCTCCCGGGGTGGCGGCGGCTCGAGGGGACCGTCCGTCGAGGAAGCTCGACCTGAACCCCGAGCAAGGCCTCCAGCCCGTGCCCGAACGACGTGTCGCTCGCGCCTTCGACGCTGCGCTCCTGTCCTGCCTGCTGGTCTCCAGCCCGGTCCTCGCCCAGGGACGGCCGACCGAGGTCCAGCGATCGGCCTCGCCCGCGCTCCAGCAACCCGACTCGCCCTCGTCCCCGACGCCCTTCCAGCCCCCCCCGCCGCCGCTCCAGCAGCCGGCTGGCCCTCAGTCGTCGACGATCCCGGATGTCCCTGCGCTCCAGAGACCGCCGGAGGTCAAGAAGGAGATCGTCGTTCCGCAGTACGACTCGAGCCACAAGCGGGACGTCCCCTCCCCCGAGTACCTGGAGAAGTACCTCATCTACGACACCGAGAAGGGCACGGTGTCCCAGGGACGCTCCCAGAAGGAGATGGACCTCGAGGACTTCTACCGTCTGCTCGACCGCCCCGACTACGTGAAGACGGTTCAGCAGAAGAAGGCGCGGCGGACCTGGATGCTCGTCGGAGCGGGGGTGGTCGCCGCGGCGGGCATCACCGCCGGCTTCGTCGTCATGTCCCGCCCGGTCACCCCCACCGGCTGCGCGGGGTACTACGGCTGCCAGTACGACGAGACGCAGCACATGGCGCTTGCCCTCCCGCTCATCGTCGGCGGCCTCTTCGCCGGGGGCGCGCTCGCGGGGTGGGCGCTGGCCCTGCCGCTCGACCCCACCTCGCGCGACGAATCGAAGCACCTGGCCGACGACTACAACGCCCGCCTCAAGGCGGCCACCTCGCCCCCGGCGGACACGGCCCCCGGAGCGACGCTCCAGATGGTCCCCTTCGGGACCCGGGGCGGAGGAGGCTTGGCGCTGGGGGGCCGTTTCTGAGAGCGTTCCACCCGAGGGGAGAGGGGAGGCAGCCGAGGATGTACCGACCCATCGCACTGGCGCTGGCCGTCGCCGGGAGCATGCCGGCGTTCGCGCAGGGACAGCCGGAGATCCAGGTTCCGCAGACGCCTCCGCCGGCCGCCGCCCCTGCACCCGCAGATCCGCAGACCGCCGCACCGGCGGCGACCGTTCCCGCCGCGGCAGCTCCGGCGGCCGCCCCGCTCACCGTGACCGGGGACTCGACCCGCTCGGGCCCGGCGGTGCAGAAGTCGGCGGACCCGAATGAGATCATCATCGAGTCCGACGAGTCGAAGACCAACCGGGGTGAGGGGCACCGGGTCCGCCTTCCCCCGCCCGGCCCCGGCCGTCAGGCCTTCCTCAAGGAGTACATCCGCGTCGACCCGCGGGCCAACGCGCCCTTCCGAGGGACCGACTTCCTCTCGGCCAAGGAGTTCTACACACAGATCGACCGGCCCGACCTGGTGGCCGCCTCCGATTCTCAGACCGCCAAGCGGATCTGGCTGATGTCCGCGGCGACGCTGGTGACGGTCGGGGGCATCGCCGGCGGGGTGATCGTCCTGGGGAACGCCCAGAACCTCAACGACCCCCGCTGCTTCGCCAACGGGAACACCAGCTACAACGACTGCGTCAACCGGGCCAACCAGACGACGCTCATCGGTGGGCTGATCATCGGCCTGGCGGTGGCGGTGGGCGGCGGCATCCTCACCTGGGCACTCCTCACCCCGGAGATGGTGACCCCGCCAGAGGAGACGGTGCGACTGGCCACCGAGTACAACCGGAAGCTGTCCGTTCGCCACGGCGCGCCGCCCGACGCAGCACAGCTCCAGTTCCTGCCCTCGGTTGGACCGAAGGGCGCCTCGCTGAGCTTCCGGCTGAGCTTCTAGTCCTCGGGGGTTCCCGACCGGCTGGTGGCCCGTTCCGCGGCCGCCGCCGGAGCGAAGAGCCACACCCGCACGCTCTCCCTCTGACCGCGGAGTCCCGAGCGCGGCTCGAAGACCACGGTGAGCTGCTGGCGGCGGAGGCGGGTCTCGCTGGCGATCGCCGAGCGGAGCTTGGGGTAGAGGGTGAAGAGGGTCTGCAGCACCTCGCCCACTCCGGCTCCCGAGGGCACGCCGAGATCGAGCTTGTGCTTGCCGTCCACCGCCGCGCGGAGGGTGGAGGGAACGAGGACCGTCACGTTCACCGGGGGGCCACCACCCGGACGTAGACCAGCCGGCGTTCGCGAACCTCGGCCACCGCTAGGAGCGCGCCGTCGGGGCCCACCACCCGGACCCGACCGGGCCGCTGCTCGGGGGGGACCTCCAGCGGCACCCCGTGGCCCACCCGCGCCACATCCTCGGCGGAAACCGGGAAGAGCGGCAGGTCGGCCAGGGCATCGGACATCGAGACCAGCCGCCCCTGCACGGCCGCCCGCCCCTCGGCACCGGAGCTGGCCAGGGACTCCAGCTGCGCCAGCGGCATCGCCCGGTCCAGCCCGAAGGACCCGCTGGCGGTGCGGCGAAGGCTCTTCAGCGCTCCTCCGCAGCCGAGGGCTCGCCCCAGGTCGTCGGCCAGGGCACGGACGAAGAATCCCTTCGAGCATCGCAGCGACAGGGTGCACTCGGTAGCGGAGAAGTCGCGGAGCACCAGGGAATGCACCGTCACCTCGCGGGGGGCACGCTCCACCGTCTCCCCGGCCCGGGCCCGCTCGTAGAGCCGCTTTCCGCCGACCTTGATCGCCGAGTACATCGGTGGGGTCTGGAGGAACGTCCCCCGGAAGGGCTGGAGCGCCGCCTCCAGCACCTCGACCGACAGCGGCGGCACCGGGGTGGTGGAGAGCACCTTGCCGGTGAGGTCCTGGGTGTCGGTGACCACTCCCAGGCGAACCACCGCGTCGTACGCCTTGTCCGCCTCGGTGAGGAGGCCGGCCAGCTTGGTGGCCTCGCCCAGGCAGACCGGGAGGACGCCGGTGGCCATCGGGTCGAGCGTGCCGGTGTGCCCCGCGCGTTCCACGCCCAGCGCGGCCCTCACCCGTCGGACCACCTCGAAGGACGTGGGGCCCTGGGGTTTGTCGATGACGAGGACGCCGTGCATGGGAGCGGAAGGACTCCGGCCTCGGGGAGTCTAACGCGCTCTGGACTCACCAGCCCTCTTTCGTCTTCACCTCGCGGAGCAGCCGGTCGATCTTGTCGCCCTCCCCCACGCTCTTGTCGAAGACGAAGAAGATCTCCGGGGAGACCCGGAGCTTGACCCGGGCGGTGACCTCGCGGCGGACGAAGCCCTTGGCGGCGTCCAGCCCGGCCTGGGTCTCCTTCCGCGCCGCCTCGTCGCCGACCATGGACCAGAAGATGCGGGCCACCCGGAGGTCGGGGCTGACCTTTACCCCGGTGATGGTGATGTAGCCGATGCGGGGGTCTCGAAGCATGCCCCGGGAGAGCAGCTCCGCCACCGCGGCCTGGATCTCCGACGCCACCCGCTCCGGCCGGCCGGGGACGCTCATGGCTTCTCCCATTCGCGCTTGTTGCGCAGCTTCCGGGCCCGGGCCCGGGCCTCGGTGAGGGGGAGGTCCCCGCCGGTGCGCGAGCCGGGCCGTCCCTGGACGGTGGGGCCGGGGCGGCGCTCCCATTCGGCCATGCCCTCCGCCTCGGCCAGGCTCCGGTCCTCCCGGGCGAAGGGCAGCTCGAGGGTGCTCCCGTCGTCGGGGGCAACCCCGCCGTTGCCGAAGAGCTGGTCGCCGAAGGAGAGGATCTCCACCTCCCGGGTCACCAGGGGCGCGACGTACATCTCCTCGACGAAGTGGAGGATCTTCTGCACCTGCTCGTCGACGTGCCGCCGGTCGGCGCTCACCACCGCCAGGGCGATGGTGGCCCGCTGCCAGAGGTCCTGGTCCTCCACCTCGGCCACCGAGACGTTGAAGCGGGCCTTCACCCGGTCGGTGACGCGGCGGAGCACCTGGCGCTTCGACTTCAGCGAACCGGAGTCCGCGATCTGCAGGGTCAATCGTGCGACGCCGACGAACATGACTGCCTCTCCGGAGGAGCGGCCGATCGGCCGGCCCCCGGATCAACCACCCCGCCTCAGAAGAGGCTGGGGCGGGTCTCCTCGATCTCGAAGTCCTCGATGACGTCCCCGGCCTTGAAGTCGGTGAAGCCCTCGACTCCCACGCCGCACTCGAAGCCCTTCTCCACCTCGCGCACGTCGTCCTTGAACCGCTTGAGCGAGGTGATCTTCCCCGCCCCGATCTGCTTGCCCTCCCGGGTGATGCGCACCTGGGCCGAGCGGCGCATCAGCCCGTCGACCACCGCCACGCCGGCGATGGTCCCGAGCTTGGGGACGTTGAAGGTGTTGCGCACCTCGGCCCGCCCCAGCTTCTTCTCGGTCCGGATCGGCTCCAGCAGCCCGCTCATCGCCGCCTTCACCCCGTCGATGAGCTCGTAGATGATCGAGTAGGTCTGGAGGGTGACGCCCTCGGCCTTGGCCGCCGCCTCGGAGCCGGACTCGGGCTTGACGTTGAAGCCCACCACCATGCCCTTGCTGGCCGCGGCGAGCATCACGTCCGATTCGGTCATCGCCCCGACGCCCTTGTGGATGATGTCCACTCCCACCTTCGGGCCGGCCAGCTTGCCGACCGCCTGGGCCACTGCCTCCACCGAGCCCTGGACGTCGCCCTTGAGCACCAGGCGCAGCTCCTTGGCCTCGCCGGTTCGGGCGCGCTGGAGCAGCGTCTCCAGCGATTCCTTGACGCTCATCCCTCCGAGCTCGCTCTGCCGCTCCTTGAGGCCTCGGTGGTCGGCGATCTCCTTGGCCGCCTTCTCGTCCTCGACGACGTTGATCACATCGCCGGCGGTGGGCACCCCGGAGAGGCCCACCACCTCGGCGGGGTAGCCGGGGGAGACCTCCTTCACCGTCCGCCCCTGGCCGTCCTTCATCGCCCGGAGCCGGCCGTAGTGGGTGCCGCTAACGATGGCGTCGCCGGTCCGGAGCGTTCCCTCGCGCACCAGCACCGTGGCCACCGGGCCGCGGCCCTTCTCCAGCTTGGCCTCGATGATCGCCCCGACAGCGGGCCGGTTGGGGTTGGACTTCAGCTCCAGCACCTCGGCCTGGAGGAGCACGTTCTCCAGGAGGAGATCGACCCCTTCCTTCGTCCGGGCGGACACCGGAACCATGATCGTGTCGCCACCCCACTCCTCGGGCACCAGCTCCTGGCCGGCGAGATCCTTCTTCACTCGCTCGGGGTTGGCCCCCGCGACGTCGATCTTGTTGATCGCCACCACGATCGGAACCTTGGCGGCCTTGGCATGGCTGATCGCCTCGATGGTCTGAGGCATCACCCCGTCGTCGGCGGCCACCACCAGGATGACCAGGTCGGTGACGTTGGCCCCCCGGGCTCGCATGGCGGTGAAGGCCTCGTGGCCAGGGGTGTCGAGGAAGGTGATGTCCCCCTTGGGGGTGGTGACCGAGTAGGCCCCGATGTGCTGGGTGATGCCGCCCGCCTCGCCGGCGGCGACATTGGCCTTGCGGATCGCGTCGAGCAGCGAGGTCTTCCCGTGGTCGACGTGGCCCATCACCGTCACCACCGGAGGCCGGGGCCGCTCGTCCTCGGGGCGCTCCTCCACGTCGGGGAGGTGGTCCTCCACCTCGAAGCCGACCTTCTCCACCTTCCACCCGTAGTCGGCGGCGATGATCCCCGCCGTGTCGGCGTCCACCATCTGGTTGGCGGTGGCCATCGTTCCGCCGGCCATCAGCTTGCGGATGAGCTCGGTGGTCTTCACCCCCATCCGTTGACCGAGGTCGGAGACGCTGATCGCCTCTTGCAGGCGGATGATCTTCTTCTCTTCGGCCATTTCGGTGATCTGTGTCTTCTGACCCTTCTTGGTCGGCTTGCGCTTCTTTCCGCGGACCGGGATCTGGACCCTGCCCCAGAGCAGAGTCTCCATCTCCTGCTTCACCTGCGTCCCGTCACGCTCCGTCGCCCGCTTCTTGCCACGCTGGGTGTCGTCCTTCTTCTTGGTGACGTCGACGAACTCCCGGCCGCGGCCGAGGTGGTCGGGCACCACCTTGAACTCCCGCACCTCGGGGAGGGCCTTGCGGCCGGGGGCGACGGGGATCTGCCGGTGGGCGGTGGAGCTGGGGGTCACCCGGCGGACGGGGCCGCTGGGGCGGCTGATGACCACCGCCTGGGTCGCGGT
>Ga0318562_10000383_pt1 | contig 20021 bp, 18 predicted proteins | sample GRESIP066b5f18_FD_203688 | JGI IMG/M metagenome (GOLD analysis project Ga0318562, IMG submission 203688) | Tropical soil microbial communities from Luquillo Experimental Forest, Puerto Rico - GRE.SIPMG.066b5f18 | ecosystem: Environmental > Terrestrial > Soil > Tropical forest > Bulk soil... | reverse complement strand
GCCCTCGTAGCACTCATGCGAAAAATAATCGTAATTGCCAACGCAAAAGCAAGAGATGCGCGGCAATTACAAATTTCCGCATTTGTGGAAAACCATAGTTGATCCAGTTAGCTTGCGCCAGATACAAATCTTTCCAGCGAGGATTTATATTCTCAGTGAGTTGCAGCTTCTTTTTCTTTGACAGGTACGCGCTCCGATGACAATGAATGGTAAAATTTTTGTAGGGGGTATTCTCCATGCGTTGTCAATAAAAATAGCACTTATATGTTATGAATTAAGAGCTAATATAATAATATATTTAATAACATCTTTAGGTATAATATTTAACTCATGCTCTTCGTCGTTTTGGCCTAACAGGAAAATTATGTAGGGCAATCGAAAAAATTCATCCAAAGATGAGAGCCAGGGTTGTAAAGAGATTTTGCAATTGCTTGAAAAAAATCTTTCTTGATAAAGCCGCCACTGTCTAAGATCTTTAATCTTAGGTGTTTGCACTTTAAGTTCATTAACTTTTTCGCTCGTATATTTACAAAAAACCGATTTTTTTATCTTAAATAAATTATTTCTTTTAACTAACTCTGCCATGATCATATTCTCAAGTTTTGGCTCGCATGCCAGCGCGAGAAGTTCAATATGACAGTTCTTAACGAGTTGATTTTCTCGCATAAATAAACGCCCATTAAGTGAGTAAATAAAATTACCAAGATCGTTTATAAAGTAGTTTTGTTCACGCAGATAATCATAGAGATAACTGGTTATGAGAGATTTAATTCTATTTTTTGATTCCTCGGGAAAATAAGAACAAAATAATGTTTCAGATGCTTTTCCCTCGTAGCTCAGAAATAAACTTGAGCGTAGCTTTTTATCAACAAATTTTTTCACTGCGTTTGCAGTAAGATTTTGCGCAACTGTCCCTGCTTCTTGTGCATTAGGAAGGTAAGGGCCAAGGTTGTAGGGGTCAAATTCCTCTTCTTGTCCGATTTTATCTTTGATTTTTTCTAATTTTTTTAAAGCTAAATGAGTTTCAATGAGAACAAGCCCTGATAAGACCTCCTGGAGAGCTTTACATAAAATTTCTCTGTTTACTTTAATAAATGAATCATTGAAAGAATACATGTTATTTATAGTAATCATTAATTTTGTGTTTCTAGTGTATTTTTTGCTGCGCGAAAATTCGCTGATTTTTGAAGACAGTTCATCTAATAAAACTAGATTTTCGCTTTTTTCTTTGTAGTCACTTCCTAGCAAATTAGATGATAAAAACAATAAAAAAAACCAGTAATATTTATTAATCATAAAAAATCCTGCTTAGTATTATTGCTCGAATAACTACTAGAATTAATGGCGACGGGGAATACCAGTCTAAAGCCATTTCTTATATTTAAAATATTTATAGGGCAGCCAGGCTGCTACGAGTATTAAAGCCACGGCAAAAATATAGCCATATTTCCAATGTAACTCAGGCATAAAGTGAAAATTCATGCCGTAAATACTGGCAACCAAAGTTGGTGGTAAAAATATGACTGCCGCGACAGAAAATATTTTTATTATATTATTTTGCTCAATATTGACCATACCGAGCGTAGCGTCTAATAAAAAATTAACTTTGGTTGAAAGAAAATTCGCATGGTCGCTCAATGAATCTATGTCTTTACCCAGTGTTGCCAATCGAGATTGTTTATCGCTGTCTATTCGAGAATCTTCTGTGTGTCCTAAAAATACGATCAAGCGATTAAAAGTAACTAAACTTTCACGTGCCTTGGTATTAAGATCGCCATTGGCGCCGATTTGTTGCATGAGGTTGCGATAATCTACGTTAGCTTCGTTTTGATTATGGGATCTAAAAATATTTTTTGAGTATTCATCTAAGCGATGACCGACAAGTTCGAGGGTATCGGCTAATCTGTCAATAGTTACGTCGTAGAGATCAAGAAGCAAGGTCAGAGCGTCATAAGAGCTGGGTGCTGTTTTTTGTAATTTATTACTAAAAATATTAAAAGATTTAGGTTCTATATAACGCATAGTAATAAGTTGTTTGGGAGTTAAAATAAAAGTAACAGGATCAAGAATAGGATCGGCCGATTCGTGTTGTGCGATCATGATTGCTGTCAAAAAAAGTATGCCGTTTTCTTTATAAAGGCGACTGGACTGCTCGATTTCAATCATTTCTTCGCGTGTAGGGATTCCTAAGCCAAGATAATGCTCAACGAGATCTTCTTCTTCTTTAGATGGTGAAAGCAAATCTATCCATAAAGCTTCTTTAAGTAACTCACGATTATCTTGGGTAATTATATGGGATTCTATTGTTTTTCTAATTATATAAGCGACTAACATATTAATATATCTCTGATTGAGCGAGCATTGCGGGGGTTATAGCATCGATATCGGCATAGTGAGGGTCGGCGCCGTGGCGCAGTAAAAGATCAAAGATTTTATAGTTTTTTAGTAAAGCAGCTCTATACAACGGCGTACGCTCTAAATTATCTAGTATATCAACATGAGCTTGGCTTTCGGTGAGTAAATAATAGATTGCGCTATAGCAATTATTAATAACCCCAACATGAAGAGGAGCATATCCCCATTCGTCCGTTGTGCTTGGGGCATTGGGGTCAGCACCTTTTCGCAGAGCTTTGCGAATTTTCTCTAAATCGCATTTTTTCATGCCACGGTGCAAAAGCTCGTTGGGTGATGCGTTTGCACAGCATGCGATTAGAAAAAAAATCGTGAGGATATGCCGTTTAAGTTGCATCATAAGAGGCCAACGCGAGAATAGTATGAATTATTTCGCGTGTGGAATTTTTCATGAGAGTCTAAGAAGCTGCTTGCCCAAATTTTTGCCTTCAAAGAGGCGCTGAAGCGTTTTTGGGGCATTTTCTAGGCCGGTTTGAACGTCAACTTCATAGCATATTTTCTTATCAGCCAACCACGAAGCCAAAACTGCAACACCTTCCATAAATCTCGGCGCATAATCAAAAACTAAAAATCCTTGCATACATGCACGTTTGAGAATTAAGTTTGAATAATTTTTAATGGCCCCCGGTGAAGAGCCATCATAAGTTGAGATTGAGCCGCACAGAACAACGCGTGCCTTCATGCTTAGATGACTTAAAGCAATATCTAGAGTTTGTCCGCCGACGTTGTCAAAATATAAATTTATTCCTGCAGGAGCGAGTTCTTTCAGACGTGAAGAAATATCTTGAGTTTTATAATTAATAACGCCGTCAATATGGGCTTTTTCTATAAGCCAACGACATTTTTGTTCACTACCAGCAATGCCAATAACATGTGCTCCGCGAAGCTTCGCCACCTGTGCTGCGACGGATCCTGTTGCCCCAGAGGCGCCAGATACGAGTACTATGTCATCTTTTTGTGGCTTACCAACGTCGTCCATACCAAAAAAGCCCGTCATTCCAGTCATGCCAAAAATGCTCAACGCAGCATCGTCGGGTATGCCGGATGGAAGAGAAAAAATGGGATTTGATCTATGCTCATGAACTAAAGCAAAATCTTGCCACCCAAAAAGACCCGTTACTTTAGTTCCTTCAGCAAAGCGAGTGTTGCGTGATTTTATGACCGTACCAGTGCCAAAGCTTTGCATGACGGCGCCTATTTCGATCTTAGGAATATACGTATCTCTTTGCATCCACAGGCGCTGGGAAGGATCAAAAGAGAGCATAGAATTTTTAACCAAGAACTCCCCTTCGCGCAGATTGCTCACAGGCTCTTCTATCCAGTTAAAGAGATCATTTCCAATTGGCCCATCTGTGGGTCGCTTTGCGAGTGTCCATTTGCGATTTATGAGCGTCGTCATAAAAACCTCCCGGTTAAATAACTCTGCGCTTGGATAATAGACTTAGAAATATAGGTTCATGAAAACTTAACTATTATTTGTAGGCGATATAAAAAAAACGATAAAATATTTTACCGTCATAAGATCACAGGAGAATACTATGAGATCTCTGTTTCTTGTATTTTTAATAGCTGGTGTAGCACAGGCACAACCTCAAAGCTGCCCTGCAGGATTTATTGACACGGGAGCACATTGTCTAAAGCCACCAAGTTATGGACGCGGTCTTGGTAATAGTTCTTTGGCTCATTGCGAAGTAGATAACGGCGTAGGTCGTTGTGAAAAATGCTTGAGTTTATATTACCCCGTCTGTGAAGAGTCTTATGAAACAAGAGGCTGTAACGTCTGTGAGCCGGTTTGTCCTCGTAACATGACTGACATAGGACTATCCTGTCAAAAATAGTTAATTTTAAAGGCACTTTGTGCCTTATGCTAGTTTATTAAATCACTCATTTTGCCGACTAATAAAAGTAACGATAATTGACTTTGAATGAGATTAAGCGTGGCTTCAGCAAAATCGCTTTTGGCACTAAAAAGTTGCAAACTGGCGTCTTTAAGATCCAACGTCGTAAGAGCACCTTGAGCGAAAAGTCTTTCAGTACTATCAGCGGCTTGTTGCGCAGCAAGAAGAGCGAGTTCAGAGCTTGCCTGTGACTTTTTAAGCATGATTATACGATCAAGATTACCAAGAACGCTCAAGTATTTTTGGGTTTCTTTTTCTCTTAAATTTAATTTATTTATAGTAATTTCAGCACGATGGTGGCGAATTTGGGCAATAGTAGATCCGCCATTAAAGAGCGCAAACTCAAGATTCAGCATAATTTGATTTGAAAAATCGCGATTTTTAGAAGTCCACGTCCAGTTATTATCAGCACTGGCTTTAAGCGTAGGTAAAAACGATGAAGCCTCGCTTGCTAAGTTATACCTGCTCGCGCTGAGCTCTTTTTCGAGTGCCGTGATTTCCGAAGTTTTTTGCGCCATCGAGACAAGAATATCAGCGGGTAGGGCTAGCGTAGGTGATTTTATGCTAAATAAAGCGAGATCAAAAGTTTCATTAAGACCACAATGGGCACCGAGTTTAGCGAGACTGTTCTGATATTCGCGCTCTTTTATATAAAAATCGCTCGCCGATTTGTTGCTTTGATAATGAGCAGAAGTAAGATCCAAGGCACGCGCGCTGCCGATCTTTATTTTACGTGCTATAAGCTGCTGATATTTCAAAAATTTCTCTTGTTCTTCTTGGGCAAGATCACGTGCTGATCGAGCTATGAGAGCTTCAGAATATAAATAAGCTACTTCATAGATGAGCTTTTCATGAGCATAATAACTATTGAGGCGCTCAGCTTTAAGCAATTCATGCTCAGCTTTGCTGCTTAAGATATTTTTCGAATCAAAAAGAGGCAAAGTAAATACCAAGCTTGCTTTGGTCGATTCGGGTGCTCTTAAATCACGATTGATGCCAAAAGATAAGCTCGGCAACAAGTGACTCGTTTGCAGCCAAACTTTACTCTGAGCTTGTATTAAACGCGCCTGAACTCTTTTAAACTCAAAATTATGTTCTTGTGCTAAAATAAAAGCACGCTGAAGCGTAATGAGCTCTGGATGAGAAGATTTTTTTAAGCCCCATTCTTTTTCATCGTCGATTTGAGCTAATAAATTAAAACTAAAGCATGAGATTATAAATAAGTATATCATATATTTTTTGTCCTAATTTTTTCTCTCAGCGAATATGCAGAAAATATCACCGTTGGTAAAACAAAGAGCGTCAGTAAAGTACCAAAAATCATACCCCCGACTATTACCAAACCAATAGATGCACGTGCTTCAGATCCTGCTCCTGACGTTATGATCAAAGGAGTAGCTCCTAAGATCATCGCGGCCGTAGTCATGATAATAGGCCTAAAGCGCCATCGGGCTGCTTCGAATATAGCTTTTTTTAACTCTACGCCCTGATGGCGATGATGAGCGACAAACTCGGTGAGCAATATGCCATGTTTAGTAATTAAGCCTATGAGAGTAAGCATGCCGATTTGAGTGTATAAATTTGTTCCTGAATTAGTTATATATAACATAAAAATTCCGCCAACGCTGGCAAGCGGGACGGTCACAAGAATAATAAGTGGGTCAAGAATCCCTTCAAACTGGATCGCCATTACAGCAAAAATAAATATGAGCCCGGCTAAAAAAAGCATGAAAAAAGTTTTTGAAGTTTTTTCTTGCATAGCCAAAGCCCCTTCAAAACTCACTGCCATGTCGCTTGGAACATGCTGCTTAATTATTTTATCTAAGTATATCTTAGCTTCTTTTAAGCTGGTATGTGGACCAAGATTGGCAAGTACCGTTGCGTTACGCATTTGATTAAGATGCCTGAGTACTGGTGCTTGTACATCTCTTTTTACTTTTGCGACTGTTGCCATTGGCACCTGATCACCCTGGGCAGTACTGACATAAATCATACTTAAATCTTCTGTTGGTGAGTTTGATCCTAAAAATACGTTGTAGCGCTGGCCTTCAAGCTTAAATTCAGAGGGGCGCATACGGTCAGCGAAAGTCTGCAAAGCAATAGAAAGCGATTTTTGATCGATACCTAACGCGGCCAGGGGCTCTCGTAAAATTTCGACACTAAAAGTCTTTTGATTTAAATTAAGATCAGAACGAGCATCTTTAAGAAAATCGTCTTTTTTTATGGCATCAACCAAATTTTGCGCGACCACGGCAATATCTTCATAAGACTTAGCTGATTTTATGGCCACTGCCACACCAGAATTTTGACCCGATTCATCACGTAAAGCCGAAAGACCAATGTTATCGCTCCAGGGCTCTATACTAATAGTTGGTATATCTGAAGATAAGGCTCTAATGCGCTCAACTATTTTTTCGGCGTGGACTTTTCGTTGTGCCCAGGGCTTTAAAATCGACACTATTTGTACGCCATCTGAGAAAGCAAAAGTAAGCGTGCGTTCGACCTCAGGTTGGTCAATAAAAATTTGTTCTGCCAAAGCCTGATAAGGCTCCAAATCATCAAGATCAAAACCGGGAACTTGAGGAATAAAAGCACCAATGAGCCCCCGATCTTCTTTGGGCAGAAGATCAGAACTCAGGCGCGTATTGAGAAATAAACCTAAAGCTAAAATAAACGCGAGTGAAATATAAATAAATTTACGAAAATTAAATATTTTATCTAAATATTTATTATAAGCTCTTTCGATTTGTTTAATTATTTTCTCTATGCTTAAACTAAGTTTATTCTCCGATGGCATATTTTTGAGTAAATAAGCGCACATGAGCGGGCTTAAAGTAAGAGCAACTATTCCTGAGAAAAATACGGCACAAGCAAGCGTAATAGCAAACTCGCGTAAAATAACCCCCGTAATATCAGACACAAAAGCCAAGGGTATAAATACGCTTATGAGCGTCAAAGTCATAGCAATAATAGCAAAGCCAATTTCTTCGGAGCCTTTTCGGGCAGATTCTTTGGCGCTGAGGCCTTTTTCTTTAAATCTAAAAATATTTTCTAAAACAACAATAGCGTCATCGACAACAAGACCTACCGCCAAAACCATGGCAAGAAGGGTTATAATATTAATAGAAAGACCAAAAATTTTCAGGGCAAAAAAATTAGCTATTAAAGAAATAGGAATAGTTATTAACGGAACTAACGTTGCGCGTATATGACGCAAAAATAAAAATATAATTAATAATACCAAAATACAAGATTCTATAATAGTCTTATAAATAGTCTTCAGAGATTCACGAACGAAGAGAGATTTATCTGCTTCTATGCTGATTTCGGCAACGCCTTTTATTTCTTCATTAACTTTTGGTATTATATTTCTAATAGCATCGGTTACTTTGAGAATATTACCGTCATTGGCTTTGCTTATTGCGAGCATAATAGCGTTTTGACCGTTTACTCGAAGTCTAAATTGTCGGGAGTCTTCGATAAGTGCAACTGAAGCGACGTCTTGCAATAAAACCGGGACTTCAGCGTTTGAGCCTATGACAAGCTGTTCATAATCGCGAGCATTTTTTGCGACTATATCAAGATTAATAGGTTCGTTAGAGCCTAAGTTTCCTGCCTGAAGCAGGAGTTCATTTTTTTTTAATATATGAGTAATCTGTTCTGGGCTTATTTTTTGATCAAAAAGTGCAAGTTTATCAAGTTCAATATTCATAGCATATTCAGGCCCCCAGACCTGAACTTGAGCAGCTCCGTCAATACCCTGGAAATGGCTTTTAATATGAGTATTAGTATAATGCCTCAGCGCGGCACCGCTGAGCGAGTTACTTTTGACGCTCAGATAAAATACCGCTTCACCGCGATCGCCTCCTCGCGTGAGTTTTGGGGTACCTGCATCTTCTGGCAGCCGTGATTTAATGCGTGACAATTGCTCATTAACTTGAATGAGCGCGCGATCCATCGATACACCAGCTTTAAAGCTTAAGCGTACTTTGCTTTCACCGTTTTGTGATTCTGAACTAAGGCTTTCAAGCCCCTCGACGACTGCGAGAGCATCTTCAATAGGCCCTGTTACTTCTTTTTCAATGGCTAATGCCGAGGCATTTCGATAAGAAGTTTCGACGCTCAAACGCGGTACTATAACGTGAGGGTATTCATCAACGAGGAGGCCATTGAGAGCCAAAAGGCCACATATGACCATCATGATATTAATAACACAAGCCGTTACGGGTCTATCAATGAAAAAATTTAACCATTTCATGGGAGAACCTTGAGTAAAGCGCCCTGTCTTAAGCGTTTGGCGTTTGCCTTTACCACGAGTTCACCCGGATTAAGGCCACTGGTTATTTCAACCATTGCATCTTGTTCTTTGCCAATACTCACCGGCCTTATTTCTGCTCTGTTTTTCTGAGTATGATCCAATTTGACAACCACCACATGAGGCTGGCCCTTTTCATAAAAAATAGCATTGCGGCTTAGCATGATAGCTTTGGGTTTGTCTTCGATTGTAACATCGGCAAAAACACTGCTGCCTATAATACAGCGCGGACAATCTTTAAGCGTCGCTTTGGCAAAGCCTGTGCGCGTTTGGGGATCAATGCTTCTTTCAACAGCGTTAATTAAAGCAAGTTCTTTATTAACCAACACTTTTTGTCCCACTGCTATTTCTTTAAGCCTTGAAGCAGGCACTCTAAGCGTTACTGAGTAAAGCCCTCGGCGTATAGAAATTAATGTATCAAGCGGTGTTACCGATTGTCCCATCACGACGCGAGGAACACCGACTATACCGTCAAAGGGCGCTTCAATTTCGGAGTTCTTAAGAGCATTTTTAGTTTCTGCCAATTTTTGCTCAGCAGCCAAAACAGCAAGAGTATCTTGATCAACGTGGGCTTTAGTTACATCGTGAGTTTTTTTGAGTATCAAACTACGAGCGAGTGCTTTTTTAGCGAGATTAAGATTTTTCTGATCCAAGAGCACGGCTTTTTTAAGATCTGAATTATCGAGGGAAAAAAGTCGCTCACCTTTTTTGACTGCTTGATCGGCTTTAATATTAATTTCATCGATAGTACCGCTCACTTGAGGCTTAAGTAGAGAAAAATATTCACTATTAATCACGCCAATATAGCGTCGTTTAAAAGAAAAAGCCTCTTCTTTCACAACGAGAGCTTCGACGACAAAAGTCGCTTCTTTGGAAGCTGCGCTCGCCGTGAGCGCGCATAAGGCAGCGAGTATTAAAGCCCAAAAATATGAATACATACTAAAATACTCCTAAGATTAGGGAGGCCTAAATAAATATTATTATATATTATAATTTTTTTCATCTCAAAGGGGTCGAAATTTAATTAGGTTTTTCAACGAAATTTGTCGATAGGGAAGCCAATTTTTTATGAGCAACGATATAAAAATATTATGTTGGGAATTTTTCAGGAGAGACGATGAAATCCGCGCTTATTATATTATATGTTAGTTTATCCTGTTCGTATTTGATGGCCTTTAATTCTGACTTAGAAAAAGCCGATGATTATTTTAACGATCGTAAAAATATAAACAGCCTTAATAAAGCCAAAAAAATATACGAAAATATTATAAATAAAACTAAGAATAAAGAAGAAAAAATTTACGCTTTTGATCGTTATGCGCGTTTAACTTTTCTTGAAGCTCAACTGGCACCCTATATTTGGGGGACACCGGTCAAAAATGCTTCGAGCTTATTTGAGCGCTCTATTGATCTCAGTGCGAAAATTAGTAAAGAATCATTGGGTTATGAAACGCCGGAATATGTCTATTGGCGAGCTGTTTTCATAGGTCTATGGGCAAGCACTGCCAGCAAGCTTGCTCTTACTTTTAAGTCTTATTTAATTTTTGATATGATTAATTTAATTAAAACTGGCCTGCAAAAATATCCTAACTTCGATGATGGTGGTTTTTATTTACTCCAAGCCGGCATTAAAATTCGTTCTCGTGCTCTTAAAATAATAAAAATATATAATCCAGAAGAAGCTATTATACTCTTAGATAAAACACGTAATAATTATACCAGCTATCTTTTAAAAGCTGAGGCTCAATATGCTTTGTCGCTCAAAAACGAGGCAAAAAATACTCTTGAAACTGGCATTCTAAATTTGGAAGAAAATTTGGCTTCTAAAAATATTAATTCTCTTTCAGAACTTGAAAGTTTAGCTACTTTGTATTTGCTTAAAGAAAGTTTAAGAACTATGAATTTTAGTTCTTACGAACTTCATAAGCTCTAAAGCGAAAAATGTCCGCAGAGATTATTTTCTACAAAAGTAGTAAATCTTGTAGAAGCAAACTCATCAAGTTCAGTAATAAAAGGCTTAGTTTCAGCAAGTAACAAAGCCATGGTGCAGGCACTAATAGAAAAAGCGCATCGGCGTATAAAGGGCTCAAGATAAAGTTCGGAATCTTCGCCTTTATTTAAAGCAGCCACTACTTTTTCGCTTACTTGTTGTAAGCGAGCTTTTAAGATACGCAAAGCGTCACTTTCGTCGATTTGTACTTCGTTTACGCGTTCGCACAGATTTTGTAAAAGCGTAATAAGAGCATTGTCTTTGCGTTCAGCTCTTAAAAGATCAAGAAGCAAAATAGAAGTTGTGCCTTCCCAAATAGGCAGTACCTGAGCATCTCTAAGAAGTCTTGGGTATTCGCTGTCTTCCATATAGCCGAGGCCGCCTATGGCTTCCAAAGCATCGCTCGCAACGAGAACCGCCCATTTTCCTAAAGTTAACTTAGCCAAGGGTACAAGTGCCCTGAGACATTTTTTTTCTTTGCTGCTCGCAAGGCCTTCTTCCACGCGCCCCAAAAGCGATGCCAGTTCAAAGCATAGAGCCATGGCACCGGAACGCTTGGCATCGAGATCAGCAAGCAGGCGTCGGTGTAAAGTATGCTCGCTTATGCTTTTTCCAAAGCTATAGCGAACTTGGGCATATTCCAGAGCCCCATAAAAAGCTCTATTCATAATAGAAGCAGAAGCAAGGGCGTTATAAAAACGCGTGATATTTAAGATAGGCGCCGCACAAGAAATACCTCGTCCCTTAACGCCAATGAGCGTGGCTAAAGCTCCTTCTAGTCTTACCTCGGCAGTAGGTAAAGCCTTGGTGCCGAGCTTATTCTTAAGGCGATCAAGACTAATGCCTTCGCATAAACGCCCTTCTTGCCAGACTGGAAGTAGAAAGAGGGAAGGACCGGCTTCTGGTATCTGAGCGAGCACAAGAGCATAATTTGAATCTACAGCCGAGGCAAACCATTTGACGCCATAAAGTCGATAATGCTCTTTGTCATCTACTTTGCGAGCGAGGCTTGCATGGGTTTCTATATTTTGTAAGTCTGAGCCACCGATTCTTTCAGTCATCCATTGTCCGCATGTCGCTTTGCTCAAGAGCTCATGAATAATTTCTTCTCTCATGCTTTTGGGAGCATGTTCGCTTAAGAGCTTTATAGCGCCGTCAGTCATGGCTAAAGGGCAGGAATAATTAGAAGAATAGGCTGAGAACATGATCTGAAAGGCAGCCTGCGCCAGCCTGCGCCCTTGGCGTAACTTTTTATCATAGCCCATAGCAACAAGCCGATTTTGCAGCGCAAATTTTCTCAGCGCCAGCCAGCTCGGATGAAGATGAAGACGATCAACGCGATGGCCATAGACATCACAATTTTCAAGCCTCGGTGGATGAGTTTCTGCATCATGAGCATAATCTTTAATGCGCAAAATAATCTCATCGGCGAAATTTTCTAATTTGGGTATGAGGAGCAAATAGGCATCTTCGCTGAGGCCATGCTTAGTGAGCCCCTTCAAAAGAGCATCACGCCTGAATAAATTTTCTACCGGTGGTGGGGTCTCTTGAATAAACATAGAAAATTCCTTGAAAAAATTTAGTCAACATGGATTTTAACGCGTATGTACCGATTTGACAAAGTCCCTAGAGACTGAAATATGGGCCAGGCATGATATACAGGTTGTTATATAATGAAAAATGCTAAATCAATACAGTTTAAACAAACTGTCACACTTTGTTTTATGGGGTTCTTTCTCATTTTCGGTTATGCCTTTGCTCGACCCTGTATCGATTCGTTATTTCTCGAGCACTATTCGAGTGATGCTTTGCCGAAGGCATGGTTAATTACGGCATTTTTTGGTATCTTTGTTATCGGTATCTACAACCGTTTTAATCAAAAATATGCCATTTTGTCCCTCTACGGCCGTGCTTCTTTGGTGTGCGCGGGGATCTTAATTATATTATTGGCTTTTTATTTCGCGGGTTTTGTGCCGGCGATTTTTATTTTATATATTTGGAAAGAACTCTATATGGTCGTTCTGATGGAGACCTATTGGAGTTTTGCTGACATAGTTTTTTCTATAAATACTGCTCGCTATACCTACGGTCTGGCGCTGGCTATGAGTTCTATAGGTGGCATTATCGGCAATCTCGTCGTGGGTCCTTTTGCGCGCCTCTTCGGATCTCAAGTTGCCTTATGTTCTTTGATATTTTTTCTGCTCATCGGTGTGGCTATCGCCTATTTGGCGCGCAGTGTTTCAGACGAAAAGCCTAAGTATGCAGGCGATAATGCCCGCGTTGATCTGGGCATAAAAACGCTTTGGTCGAGTCGTTATCTTGTGCCTTTGGGGCTTTTGGTCTGTACTGTTCAAATGGTTATCGGGCTTATTGATTATAGATTTAATACGATGTTGTCGGCAGAGTTTGTTAATACCGATATGCGCACCCAGGTCTTGGGGCAAATTCATGCGGCCGTTAACGTCATAAGTATTTCTATACAGCTGTGCACGGGGCCTTTATTAAAATTAATCGGCATAAGCAATGCTTTTAAGGGCATACCTTTTGTGCTGGCTGCTATTATGTGTTCTTTTGTTATCATGCCTCACTTTGCTTTAATGCTCGGCGTAAAAATATCGAGCAAAGCGCTTGATTATTCGTTGCTCAGGGGCGTAAAAGAAATTCTTTATATTCCGCTCTCTCGTGAAGAAAAAACTCAAGGCAAAGGCATCATCGATATTTTCATGTATAGGCTGGCCCGAGGACTTATCGCTCTATTATTAATGGCACTTATAGGCTGCAACCTTACTTCTTTTGTCATGCCCATCGCGCTTGGCTTAGTTTTCTTATGGTTGATTTTGGCAATTATTATAGCAAAGCGCTATCAGGGCTTAGTTAAGCCTCAAGATAATTAAATAATATTTAAAAATATTTACCAAAAATCCACCAAATAGCCAAAACGGCCGCTGCGATAAGAGCAACATAGAGCCACAGATTATGATGTTTCGTTGCAGCAGCTCGCGCCGTGTGCGCTGTGCTCGTAGAAACAGTAGTATCTGTATTATGTCCCATTTGCTCAGTAATATCTTTGTTGATTTCCTTGGTGCTTACCCGGGCATTATGCGCAACGCGATGCGTAAGATCTTGGGCTTTTGGGGTAGCTGAATGTCCCATTTGCTTTGATATGTCTTGCTCAAGCTCTTCGACCTTGAGGCCTTCTTCGTTCGCAATCTTTTCAGATAAGTCATGGATCTTACCGTTGTTTTTATTATTAACCATAACATCACCATTTTATTTGTATATTATATCCTAAATTACTATAACAATAATCTCTCCTGATTGCCAGTTGGCTGGGTAAGATGTTTAATTATAAGACAAATACTAAATTACTGGTAGTTATATCACTATATTTTGTTATGTTTTTAGGCGCATCCAAAGCTATTTCTTTGCCCCTATCTCCTGCGCCTATTGGGTTAAAATCGGCTGAAAAAATAAGAGAGAATAAAAATATCTTCAAGAGAGCCAGTAGCATAGGCGTGCTTTCTCTTGGTGCGAGCATCGCGTTATTTTTTGTGCCTACCCCTCAGTGTATCTGGTGCGAAACTAATAATTTTGATGTAAGAGCAGGCTATCTCCTTGGAGCAAAAGACATTGAATTTGCTTCTTCTATGAGTCATATGCTCACCCTCGCTGTTGTTCCTATGGTGGCTTTTGGTGCTCTCTTAGCCATGGCAAAATATCCCACGCATGCCGCCCTCAATACTCTTGTGCTTCTCGATAGCGCTCTGCTCACTTTGGCGCTTAGTCAAGCTATAAAAATAAGTGCGAGACGCGAAATACCGGAGCCTTATTTTAATAATCCCTATGATAACAATCGATTTAAAAACCAATCATTCTTGTCGGGTCATACGAGCTTGGCTTTTTCACTCTTAAGCACAGCGAGCGTATTGGCCTTTCGTGAAGAAGTAAGCTGGGCCCCTTATTTTGCGGCTGGTGCCGCGACAGCTGCGCTTTTAGTCGGCTATTCACGCATCGCCAGCGGCAAGCATTGGGCCAGCGATGTCATAGCGGGAATGGGCTTAGGTATCGTTGTCGGCGTTGGCATGCCCTATCTAATTTTCTTTTAAAAATTATCGCACGGGAAATATGCGCAAGATAATTTCGCAAGCTTGTAAGCCATTTTTTCTAAGCTCGGGGGTTAAATTAAGAGCTTGTGAGATATTTTTTTTGAATTCGCTCATCTCTGCATACACTCCCCATGGATTAATAAGATGCTCCTGCATGGCTTCTTGCCATTCTTCATCAAAGAGCGTTTGATAGGCCCAATCTCTGTCAGCGTTAGAGGCTCGGTGAATCTGTATCGTGTACGAGCTATGAGAATCAGCAATACTTTCTTGGGCATCCATGGCTAATAAATTAAAACTCAGCAAAAAAAATAATTCGAACACATAAAATAACTTCATTGTGCATTCCTTGTTGCTTTGTCGAGGAGAAAAAATATATTTTCTGAAAACTTAATATTATAAGAGAAAAAATAACGCAAGGTCGTCTAACTTAAGTATTTGAAAACACATAAGAAAATAGCTTAGTCCAATTATTAAATAAGCTATTGATAATTATTTAAGAAAATTTTATTTAAGCATTCAAGAATTTTATTATTAGATTATTGAGGACACTTTGATGAATTGCGTTAAATATTTGATTTTAATTACATGTATTTTTTTATCAATGGCCTCGAATCTTAGTGCTCTTTCTTTGAGTGACGAGAGATTTAAAAATATTATTAGCGATTTGGAAGAACATACGTTGAGTTCTGAGCAAATTTTAAAAATAAGCATGGTCTTAAAAAATCTTGGCAACAAGCGAATAGCGCAAGATCAAGAAAATCATATAAGCCCTAGTGCTTCGAAGCGCCAAAAACTTTCACCATCTTTTAATCCTTCGCCCAAAAAAAGTGGTCCCTTTGGTGAGCTTCGTCCTGAAAGAAAGACTGGTTCTATGATACGCAATCGTAAAAATGCTATATATATTCATACTGCCATCGAAAATTCTGAGGCAGAATATATTAAATATGAAGATCGTATCAATGCTGTAAATTACTTAAAAGATGGCGGTACTCTGCACGACGCCTTGCTTGATGTTGAGACTAAGATTAGGCGTTTAATTAAAAATAATAATTTGTTATATAAGAGAACTATCTATGCAGGATTGGCGGGAGATTTTTCAGTGAGAAACCGAAGCCATAAAGCTCACATTAATGCTTATGACGATATAGGAGACTATAATACCTGCGCGAGTCGTAAAATTAGATGGATCCACGCTGTTACCAATAGAAATATGGCTATTCGTGCAAGTGCTATTATTGAAAATATCGATGATAAATATTTAAAGACTTTTGAAGTTCTTATAGGATATATTTTTAATACGACGCTTAAAGGCAGCACTGTTTTAGGCGATGAGTGTGCCTATGACGACATAAAAGATTATTTATTATCTCCAATGAGAAAAGACCAGCTGAGCGCCGCGGGTCTTTTGACGGTAGTCGAAGATTTAGTTGCGCAGGAAGAAAATTTTATCCTTGGTATAACCAGTCCCAGCTTTCCATTTTTTAGTCCTCTTTGGGATCCCAATTATTAAATATTTATCTCACTATGGTGTTCCAATAAAAAAAGCGATGGAGGGAGAAGTCTATCATGAGGCGATTTCACTGGGCCCAATATTCCCATAGATAATAAGATATTTTGATATTTTTTAATATTTTGCATTCTTGCATTTATACTTATTTTTGGTTAAATATATTTAGAAGTAATATATTATATTAATATTAAATAAAAATAAATTAAAAGGAGTATCATCATGTTTGACCCTGGTGTTGCCATCGCGCTGGAGCTTATCGCTCTATCAGTAGGTGCTCTTGTCATAATTGCATGCCATGATTATCGAGACGCTCGAGAATATGTGCAACGCAATGTTTTCCCTAAATTTATTGGATATTTTACTGTCATAATTGCTTTCGTCGCTCTACTAGGTTCTCTTATTGCCTGCTTCTCTTATTGGATGGATGCGGGTGGTACAGTCAAGGGCATTCATAATAGCTATAGCCCAAGCTCAATGCCAGCACCGACGCCGCCTGTTCATATGCCAACGCCGGATAATCTAGAGAAGCCTTAATAATCTCTAAATATTATATACTTGCGTGAAAAATATATTAGATCGCTTTAAATTTATAATAATACTGTAATTATTATAGCATGATTCGGCGATCTAATATTTTGTCTTTACAAGCCACAAGTTATCGTTGGGGGTGGCCGTTTTTATTTTTATTACTATTATTACTGGGGTTATTTCTAGTATTTTCTGTGTATTATAGAGTGCCGCGCGAAGTTGCGGGCCTGGGCATATTACTTGTTCAAGGAGAGCTGACCGAAATAACGAGTCTATCTGATGCCACGCTTGATAGCTGGGTGGTGGAAGAAGGTGATGTGCTTTCAAAAGGGCACATAATTGCTCGAATTCGTAGCCTAGATGGCGAGCTTGCAGAAATTAGGGCGCCCCATGGTGGTTCCATGGCAGAAATCATTGCCTATCCAGGAACGCAGGTAAAAAAAGGCGAGAGCCTCGCCTTACTCGCACCTCTTGGAGATGTACGCCATCATTTGGAACTCATAGGCTTTGTGTCGTCTTTAGAAGGTAAAAAAGTTAATGCTGGCATGAAGGCACGTATATGGCCGAGTGTAACCAGCTCTTACCACGACGGTGCTTTGCTTGCGCGTGTTAAGCATGTCGGTAAACTGCCGATGACTAAAGCCGCTGTACAATCTATTATCAAAATTCCGGGTCTCGCAAAATATATACGCAATAAAATCGAAGCAGAACCCTTCTTAGTAGTATTGGCTTTAGATAAAGACGACCAACAGCCCAGTGGCTATCGCTGGAGCAAAGTAGGGCCATCTTTTGAGCTGGACTCTGGAATAATTGCTGACTTTGATATTATCTACGATGAGCAAAGCTTGCTTGCACGTATGTTTCCTGCTTTTGAGCGCTGGCGCATGAGCTTTAGAAGTGCTCTATGAAAATAAGAAAAACTCCTCTTTGTATGCAGATAAATCCCATCGAGTGTGGGGCCGCGGCATTAAGTATAGTGCTTAGTTATTATAATCAAAGCAGAGCGCTGCATGAGCTTAATCGGCTTGTCGGTGTTTCTCGTTTTGGTACCAATGCTCGAGCATTAATAACAGCCGCAGAATCTTTGGGTTTTAAAGCTTATGCGCAAAAAATTATCGTAAACGATCTTAAATATATTAATTATTTAAGTATTTTGTTTGTTGATAATAGTCATTTTGTTGTATTTGAAGGCTATTCATGGGGACGATTTTATATCAACGATCCCGCACGAGGTCGTTATAATCTAAGTGCAGAAGAACTTAGAAAGCGATTAAGCGGCATGCATATAGTTCTCGAGCCTGGCGAGTGCCTGCGTAGAAAAAATACCTGGCCTATTTTTTCTGACAGCTCTCTTGATTTTTTTGCTCTTATTTTTGGCATAATTTTTGGCGTTATTATCGCTATTTTTGCATCAAGCATAGCTTTAAATATGGCAGAAGGCGCCAAATTTTTGAATTTTGTTATTATTTTTTTAATATTCTTAATATATTTATGCTGGCTCTATGTGCTCGGATCTAATCTTAAATTTAAAAACTTATATGCTCATAAAATTAGTTCATGGTTGCTTGCTCATATTACTAAAAGTGGCTCGGATTTTTTTACCACCAGGCCTTTTGCAAGTTTTTCCCAGACTTTCAAGAATTTAAATACACTTACTCATATAGACTTACCTGTTTCTTATATAAATAGTATTTTATTTAGCGCGATTTTCGTGATTATTTTAACTCTGTTTTTTATATATTGGCCTTTTGCTATTCTAGCACTCGCTTTATGCTTGATCTTACAAGTTTTGGCTCAGCCTCAATCAGAGACTAGTTTAGTAGATACTCATGCGGCGCAAGCATATGAGCATTATGCCGATTTAGCAGCTATGGGACAAAATAGGCAGCTTATAGATAACCAGAATAAATTTACCGTAGAATATTTATCTCACAAAATATTTTTTACCAATTATTATGCCTATTTTTCTTTGTTATTTCTTGTGCCTCTTATTTTTTATTGGGGAAGCCAGGGAGTTCAAGAGGGCAGGCTTACCAATATTGAAATATACGCGGTTCTTATATTAATAATATTTTTATTTTTTCTTGTAAATTATTTACTTAAAAACTTAGCGATCCCAAGAAAAGAGCATAGGCAGACTTTATTTAACGAAATAGCAGATTTGGCTGTTGATACGCGTAATAAAAAATATAATAATAATAATTTAATAAAAGTAATAAACGGCAATTTTATTTATACAGGTGAGAAAAAAGCCGTATTAAAAGATTTTAATTTAGTACTTGAACGCTCAAAAATTTATGCGGTATTGGCCCCTCCCATGGCAGGTGTATCGACACTTTTAAAATTGCTCGGGCAAAAATTAACCTGGACCGATGGTGAGCAGAAATTAGAAAGCCCCGCTATGCGTATTGCTCTTATCGATGATGAGGCAGATTTATTTGAAGCAAGTCTCCTTGAGAATATTAGACTTTTTGACCGGCATATGAGTGAAGCGCAGGTTATTTTGGCACTCAAGAATTCGTGTGCTGAGGAGCTTTTTTATCAACGTCCCATGGGTCTTCTTACGCAAATTCACGCGCATGGCTCAAATCTCAGCGGTGGCGAAAAAAAGCGTTTGCTTTTAGCGCGCGCTTTAGTTCATGAGCCTGATTTAATTATTCTTGATGAATTTTTCGATACTTTAGAAATTAATCTAGCGATTAAAATTATATCTAATTTGCGTATGCTTAAGCACAGTGTCATTTTTTCTAGCCAAAGACCCGAAGAACAACAGCTCGCCGATCAAATAATTTCCTGGAGCATTAAGCCATGAGTAGACAGCGCTTAGCTTATTTAAAACTATGGAGCGTTGATTCTAGTCTTGAAGATAATTTATGGCCAAAGCTCGAAGCTTATTTAAAAGCAAGTGGTTATTATATAAATAATTTTAATAACGAAGTTTTGAATTTGCCTCACCGCATGTCTGTACGTAAAGCAATTGATATCTTGAGTCCGCAATTAGGCATGTCTGCTATCGACGTGAGGAGGCCTGTTGGAGGATTACCACTCATTGCGCGCTCTCAACAAAATCCTGCTCTGGTTCTTTTGTTGCCACAGGGGTGTGAATATTTTTTAGTTCATGATTTTGCCCAAAGAAAAATCACTAAAATTAAAAAAGACGATGTAACTACAAAATTTAGCGAATGTGTTCAGCTTTTTAGGTCTGATTATATAACTAATATTAATCCAAAATTAAGAGCTTACTTTCCCCATTATTTAATAT
>Ga0318562_10000382_pt1 | contig 20043 bp, 18 predicted proteins | sample GRESIP066b5f18_FD_203688 | JGI IMG/M metagenome (GOLD analysis project Ga0318562, IMG submission 203688) | Tropical soil microbial communities from Luquillo Experimental Forest, Puerto Rico - GRE.SIPMG.066b5f18 | ecosystem: Environmental > Terrestrial > Soil > Tropical forest > Bulk soil... | reverse complement strand
GTATGCGCTGCTGCTCGCATCGCGCGGGGCGAAGGTCGTCGTCAACGATCCCGGCGGGAGTCTGACCGGCGACGGCGCCGACACGACCCCGGCCGCGGACGTGGTAGCCGAGATCGCCGCGGCCGGAGGTGACGCGGTCGCATGCACGGACACGGTGGCAACGGCCGCGGGCGGCAGGGCGATCGTCGAAACGGCGCTCGAGCACTACGGTCGGCTGGACGTCCTCGTGCACAACGCAGGCATCGTTCGCCGGGGATCGCTGAACGAGATGACGACCGAGGATTTCGACGCCGTTCTCGACGTGCACCTGCGTGGTGCGTTTCACGTTGTCCGGCCGGCATTCCCGGTCATGTGCGGCGCGGGCTACGGCCGCGTCGTGTTGACCTCGTCGATCGGCGGCCTATACGGAAACCATGAGGTGGCGAACTATGCTGCCGCCAAGGCAGGCATCGTCGGGCTGTCGAACGTCATCGCGCTCGAGGGCGACGCGCACGGCGTGAAGAGCAACGTGATCGTGCCAGGCGCATTGACGAGAATGGCTGCGGGACTGGACACGTCGGCCTACCCGCCGATGGACCCGGAACTGGTCGCGCCTGCCGTGGGCTGGCTGGCGCACGAGGCGTGCACGATCACTGGTGAGATCCTGGCCGCGATCGCGGGGCGCATCGCCAGGGTGGTGGTCGCCGAAACCCGCGGGGTTCACCGGCCCTCCTGGACGATGGAACAGGTCGCCGAAGACATCGATGCCATCCGGGATACCGCTGCCCCCATCGTCTTTCCCGTCGTTCCCGGCGGCCATGCCGACCACATCAGGTACAGCTTCGAGATGGCTAGTCAGGCGGTGCGCAATGGTTAGTACAGGTCCACTCGCCGGGGTTCGGGTGGTTGACCTCACCTCGATGGTCACAGGTCCCTACTGCACCCAGATCATGGCGGACATGGGCGCCGACGTGATCAAGGTGGAGCCACCCGCGGGTGACAACACCCGCTATATCTCGGTGGGGCCCGCGCCCGGCATGAGCGGTGTTTACGTCAACGTGAACCGCGGCAAGCGCGCGATCGTGCTGGATCTGCGAACCGAAGCCGGGAAGACCGCGCTGCAGGCGCTGATCCGCACGGCCGATGTGTTCATCCACTCCATGCGGTCCAAGGCGGTCACCAAACTCGGCTTCGGCTACGACGACGTCGCCGAGATCAATCCTGGCATCGTGTACACGAACTGCTACGGATACGGCAGGCGCGGACCGGACCGAGACCGACCCGCCTACGACGACACCATCCAGGCCGAATGCGGACTGCCCGCTGTGCAGGAGCAGCTCACCGGCGAGGCCAATTATGTCGGCAGCATCATCGCCGACAAGGTCGCAGGCCTGACCGCGCTCTATGCCACGATGATGGCGTTGTTCCACCGCGAGCGAACGGGTGAGGGCCAAGAGGTAGAGGTCAGCATGTTCGAGACGATGGCGGCGTTCATGCTCGTCGAACATGCCAACGGCGCCATGTTCGACCCTCCGCTCGGCCCTGCGGTGTATCCGCGCACCGTGGCGCCGAACCGGCGGCCGTACCGCACCAGCGACGGCTACATCGCCGTGCTGATCTACAACGACAAGCACTGGAACGCCTTCGTCGACGCCGTCCGTCCGGCGTGGGCCAACGAGTCGTACGCCACGCTGGAGATGCGCGCGAACGACATCGACACCGTCTACGGGCTGCTTGCCGAAACGCTGCAGGAGCGCACGACCGATGAGTGGATGGCGTTGTTCCGCGAGCTGGAAATCCCTGCCGCACCGTTGAACACACCAGCTCAGCTGTTCGACCATCCGCACCTCAACGCCGTCGGGCTGTTCGAGACGGTGCAGACCCAGTACGGGCCGGTGCGGATGCCCGGTGTGCCGACCTGGTTCTCGAAGACGCCGGGCCGGATCGCGGGCCCCACCCGCGAACTGGGCGCAGACACCGCGGAAGTGCTCTCCGAGCTCGGACTGGATAGGGACAGCTGTGGACTTTGAGATGGGGCGGAAGGCCTCCGAGCTTCGATGCGAGCTGCGTGATCTGGTGAAAGAGCATGTGCCGGACGGATTTCTGGGTGCGTTCACCGACAATCCCGCCGACCTCGAGACGGCCCAGCGCTTCTGCCGGACATTGGCCGAGCGCAATCTGTTGTGCCTGTCGTGGCCGGAGGAATTCGGCGGCGGCGGGGCATCGGTGTGGGAGCAGACCGTCGTGCGTGAGGAGATGTGGGCCCATCACGAGCCTCGCGGTGCGCAGTACATGGGCGTCAACTGGGTCGGGCCCATCATCATGCGGCACGGCACCGACGAGCAGCAGCAAAAGCATCTGCCGCCGATCGCCGGCGGTGAAGTGATCTGGTGCCAGGGCTTTTCCGAGCCGGAAGCGGGTTCTGATCTCGCGTCCCTTCGGACGACGGCGCGCCGCGACGGCGACGGCTGGCTGGTCAGCGGTCAGAAGATCTGGACCTCGTACGCCACGATGGCGCAGTGGTGCTTCCTGCTGGCGCGCACCCGCAAGGGGGAGAAGAAACAACAGGGCCTGACGATCTTCCTGGTGCCGATGGACGATCCGGCGATCCAGGTCAGGCCCATCCGCTGCATGATGGGGCCGCATCACCTCAACGAGGTGTTCTTCGACGATCTGCGGGTCAGCGAGGCCGACGTACTCGGCGAGGTCGACAACGGTTGGACCATCGTGGCTGACGTGATGTCCTTCGAGCGTGTCGGCATCGCCAGGTATGCGCGCTGCGAACGCCTGCTTGCTGCGGCGCCGTCAGTGCTCGGCGACCGGTGGGAGGATCTGCCCGCCGAACTGCGCGGCCGTTGGGTACGGATGCTGACGCACTGCCGAAGAGCCCGCCTCCTCGCGTATCGCGTTGTGTCGCTGCAGAGTAGCGGGCGCATCCAGCCCGGTGATGCTGCGGCGTACCGGATCGCCGTGACGAAACTCGATCAGGACAGCGCCGAAGTGCTGATGGACATTGCCGCCGAGGTGTCGCCGCACGATCCCGGCGGCCGGTGGTTCCTCGGCGAGGCCGAGGACCATTGGAAGTACTCGCAGGCCTCGACCGTGTCGTCGGGCAGCATCGAAATGCAGCGCATCCTGCTGTCGCGATCCTTGTTGGCGACGCACAAATGATCCTCGATCTCGGCGACGACGCGAAAGAGTATGGCAGGGAGGCGCTCCGGGCCTTCGAGGCGGCCGGTGGGGACCAGCTCGTTCAGCAGGCCGAAGCCAAGCCCGAAACGCGTGACGCACTCGTCGGCCCCGTGCTGAACGAGCTCGGGGCATGGGAGCTCGACGCCCGCACCGACGCCGACGGGCTCGAAGCCGCGGCGGCGCTGTGCCGCAGTGCGGGCTACTGGGCGTTGCCCTATCCGGTCGCAGAGCGGCTGGCACGACCAGTCGATCTCGACGTCGACGGCCTCGTCGTGGTCGCGGACCACCGGCCGGCAGCCGCGATCGGCGGCGTCGAATCCCGCTGGGCAGCCGTCACTTTGGCCGGTGTGCGCAGCGCGGTCGTCGGCCGCGGCGTGACCGGCCCGGCATTCGTGGCCGACCTCGAACTGTCGGAGACCGACCGCAGCGGGGCGGGCGACGTGGCGCTCGGGCTCGTGCTGCCGTGTTGGACGCTGCTCGGCATGCTGGACCGCGCCGTCGAGCTCACCATCGCTCACGTGAGTCTGCGCAAGCAGTTCGGGCAGACGCTGTCGTCATTCCAGGGTGTGCAGTTCCAGCTCACCGACGCCGAAGTCGAACGCAGCGGGCTCGAGATCCTCGCCAAGTACGCGCTGTGGAGCGCTGGGACCGATAGGCCCGAGGCCCTCGAAGACGCGCTCGCGCTGAGGATGTCGGCCATCGAGGCGGCCGAGGTGGTGTTCCGGGTGTGTCATCAACTGCACGGGGCGGTTGGATTCTGCGACGAGACCACGCTGTCCTGGCTGTCGCGCTACAGCCAACCGGTTCGTCGGCTGCCACTGGGGCTGTCCGCGACGCGCGACCAACTGACCCGCCGAGTGGGCGCTGGCGGTATCTCGGGGTTGTACGCGTGACGGCCGAACTCGACGAATTCCGGGCCGGCGTGCGGGCCTGGTGTGAGGAGCACATCCCCGCCGATTGGCGGGCGACCCAAACCGGGGTCGGCGACGAGGAATTCGTGCGCTTCCAGAAGGCGTGGTTCGCCGAACTGCACAAGGCGGGCTACGCCGTACCGCACTGGCCTGGCGAGTGGGGGGGTGGACTGCGCACGCGAGGAGCAGAAGGGCCGATGAGCGTCGAACAGCAGATCGTGCTGTATCAGGAGTTGGCCGCCCACGATGCGCCGCGGCTCGTGCTGGCGTTCGTCGGTATCCATCACGCAGCGTCGACCTTGCTCGCCGCGGGCACCGACGAACAGCGCCGCAGGCACCTTCCCGCGATCCTCGACGGCGAGATCTGGGTGCAGGGGTTCTCCGAACCCGAGGCCGGATCCGATCTGGCAAGTCTGCGGACCACGGCGCGCAGGGACGGCGACGGATACGTCGTCAACGGACAGAAACTGTGGGCCAGCGGCGGCAAGCATGCGGACTGGTGCCTGCTGCTTGCCCGCACCGACCCGGATGCGCCCAAGCGCAAGGGCATTTCGTACTTCCTGCTCGATATGACCACTCCCGGGATCGAGGTGCGACCGATCCGCAACGCCATCGGGGATTCGCACTTCTGCGAGATCTTCCTCAACGACGTGACGATTCCGGCGGCCAATCTCGTCGGCGCGGAGAACTCGGGATGGCAGGTGGCCCAGGCGACACTCGGCGCAGAACGCGGTATGACGATGCTGGAACTCGCGGAGCGCCTCGGCAACGCGGGCTTTCGCCGGCTCGTCGAGACCAGCCCCGTCGATGATCCGGTCGTTGCCGATCGACTGGCCCGGTTCGAAACCGAGATCACCGGTCTTCGTGGCTTGTGCCGTCAACTCGTGGAGAACAGCGAAGCGGGGACGGCAGGGCCGGCGGACGCTTCGGTCGTCAAGCTGTACTACAGCGAGTTATTGCAGCGGATGACCGACTTCGGCGCAGAGATCGGCGGCCTGGCTGCGCACACCGACTTGGTGAAGTCGGCATCCAGTGGTTGGGAATCCGGTTCGTGGGTGCTGGATTTCATCGGCTCATGGGAGTGGACGATTCCCGGCGGGTCGAGTGAAATCCAGCGCACGATCATCGCCGAACGCGGCCTCGGCCTGCCGCGAGAGCCGAGTGCGGTCTGATGGCGGCAGGGTTCGAGGAGTTTCACGCCGAGCTGAGGTCGGTGGCAGGCGACCTGCTGGCCAAGGAGCGCTCAGTCGACTGGCCGACGCTAGTGGAGGCGGGCTGGGTGGGGCTTGAGGTGCCCGAAGAGTTCGGGGGAGCAGGCGCCACCTTCTCCGAGGTCGCCGTCGTGTGCCAAGAGATGGGAAGGGCGGCCAGCGCCAGCAGCTACCTCGGCAGCGCAGTGCTGGCTGTCGGCACCTTGAAAGCATTGCAGCCCAGTGATACTCGCGATCGGGTCTTGACCGAGGCGGCGTCGGGTGCCCAACGGATCGCCGTCGCGCTCGACTCACCGGAATTCGCTCCCGACGCCGAGGGTGCGGACGCGATCCTGATGATCGCCGACGGCGGCGTCGTGCTCGCGAAGCCGACGGTGAAACCGCAACCGGTGCTCGACGAAACGCGCCGACTGGCGACGGTGTCGGCGGACACGGTCGAGACGGAGGAGGTGCTTGTCTTCGAGGGAGACCCCGGCACGGCGATCCGCGACCTGCTGGACCGTGCCGCGGTTGCGGTCGCCTGCGACAGCTTGGGGCTGTCCGAGGCGATGCTTTCCGCGACGGTGTCCTATGCAAAGGTGCGCAACCAGTTCGGCAGGCCGATCGGGTCGTTCCAGGCGGTCAAGCACGCCTGCGCCGACATGTTCGTGACGATCGCGGTGTCGCGCCAGCTCGTCGGCGCGGCGGTCGACGCGATCGCGGCGGCCAGGCCCGATGCCCATGTGGCGGGCGCGATGGCCAAGTCCTACACGTGCGCCGCCGCCGTCGACATCGCAGGCAAGGCCATGCAGCTTCACGGCGGCATCGGATATACGTGGGAGAGCGGCATCCACGTCTATCTCAAGCGGGCCGCCCTCAACCGTTCACTGTTCGGATCACCCGCCGCGCATCGACGAGAACTAGCAAAGCGCTACCGATAAAAGGAGTTTCGCCATGGGCGTCCCCGTCTACAAACGCATCCTCGACCTGTTCGAGGCCGAGGGTGTGAACACCTTGTTCGGCATTCCCGACCCGAACTTCGTGCACATGTTCGCCGAGGCCGACGCCCGTGGCTGGTCGGTGGTCGCCCCCCACCACGAGTTGAGCGCCGGATTCATGGCCGAGGCGGCGTCGCGGATGACGGGCAAGCCCGGGCTGTGCATCGGCACGCTCGGCCCTGGGGTCGCCAACATCTCCGGCGCGATGATGTGTGCGCTGGTCGAGAACTCGCCGGTGATCTTCCTCGGCGGCCAACGGGCGCGCATCACAGAGCGGCGAGTCCGACGCGGACGCATCCAATTCGTCCAACAGGAAGGCCTTTTCACGCCGTCGGTGAAATACAGCAGCTCGATCGAATACGCCGATCAGACCGACGAGATCATCCACGAGGCCATCCGTCGGTCCATGTCAGGCACCCCAGGGCCCAGCTACATCGAGTACCCGTCGCATGTGATTCTCGAGGAGCTCGACGTTACCGACCCGTTGCCACCGCATCGGTACCGGCTCGTCGACCAGAGCGCAGGTGCACGCGAAGTAGCGGAGGCGGCGAAACTGATCAGGGCGGCGAAGAGCCCGATTCTGTTGGTGGGCCATGGCGTTCACACGTCACGTACCGGCGCCGCGGTCAAACAGCTCGCCGACCTCATGGCTTGTCCGGTGATCCAGACGTCGGGCGGCACCTCGTACATCCCTGGACTGCAGGATCGGACGTTCCCTTACCTGTTCTCTCCGGCTGCCAACGAGGCAGTCGAGGAATCCGACCTGTGTGTCGCGCTGGGCACCGAGCTCGGCGAGCCCATGCACTACGGCCGGACCCAGCACTGGGCAGGCAATGACGCCAACCGCAAATGGGTCTACGTCGAGCAGGACCCGGCCGCCATCGGCGTCAACCGTCAGTTCGACGTGCCGCTGGTCGGCGATCTGCGCGGCGTCGTGCCGCAGCTCGTCGAAGCGCTCCGGGACACGCCGCGCACCCCGTCGGCCAACCTGGACCGCTTGGTCAAGGCTGACGCCGAGGAACTCGCGCAACTTGCCGAGAGTGCGCCGTCAGGACGCTCGCCGATTCATCCCGCGCGCTATGTCGTCGAGGCCACCAAGGCGTTCAACGAACTGGAGGACGGCATCCTGGTCCGCGACGGCGGCGCGACCGTGATCTTCCAGTGGACCTACTCACAGTCAAAACCGCGTGACGTGATCTGGAACCAGAACTTCGGCCATCTCGGCACGGGCCTGCCCTACGCGGTGGGCGCCTCGGTGGCCGAGGGCCGTAAGCGGCCGGTGATGCTGCTGACGAGCGACTCCGCGTTCCTCTTCCACATCGCCGAACTGGAGACCGCCGCGCGCGAGGGCTTGCCGCTGGTGTGCGTGGTCGGCGTCGACCACCAGTGGGGTCTCGAAGTAGGCGTGTACAAGCGCACGTTCGAACAGCCGTCGCCGCAGCCCGGTGTGCACTGGAGTAAAGACGTCCGGATGGACAAGATCGGTGAGGGCTTCGGCTGCCACGGTGAGTATGTCGAGAAGGAAGAGGAGATCGGACCGGCGATCGCCCGCGCCTACGCGAGCGGCAAAGTGGGCGTAGTGCATGTGTGCATCGACCCGAAAGCCAACTCGGAAGAGATGCCCAAGTACGACCGATTCCGGACGTGGTATGCAGAAGGTACTCAATAGGTAAGGATGACTCCCATGCGCGAATACCTGAAGTTTTACATCGACGGCCAGTGGGTCGATCCGACCGAGCCGAAGACCCTCGACGTGGACAATCCGACCACCGAGCAGGTGTCGGGCAAGATCTCGATCGGCACCGCCGCCGACGTCGACAAGGCGGTGAAGGCGGCGCGGAAAGCGTTCGCGACATGGTCGGTGAGCAGTCGCGAGGAGCGGCTGGAACTCCTCGGCGCGATCGCCGCGGAATACCAGAAGCGCTCGGAGGATCTCGCCGACGCGGTACACGAGGAAATGGGCGCACCGCCGTCGCTGGCGGCGGGCCCCCAAGTGATGATGGGCCTCGGTCACCTGATGGGCGCCATCGACGCGCTGAAGAACTTCTCGTTCGAGGAGCAGCGTGGGTCGGCTCTGATCGTCAAGGAACCGATCGGCGTCTGCGGCCTGATCACGCCGTGGAACTGGCCGCTCAACCAGATCGCCTGCAAGGTGTTCCCGGCCCTCGCCACCGGCTGCACGATGCTGCTCAAGCCGTCCGAGGTGGCGCCCTACTCGGGCCAGATCTTCACCGAGGTGATGGACGCGGCGGGGGTGCCAGCCGGCGTGTACAACATGGTGTTCGGCGACGGCCCCGGTGTGGGCGCGGCGATCTCCAGCCACCCCGACATCGATCTGGTCTCCTTCACCGGGTCGACCCGCGCAGGTGTCGACGTTGCGAAGAACGCCGCCGCCACGGTCAAACGCGTCACCCAGGAGCTCGGCGGCAAGAGCCCGAACATCGTCATCGACGACGAGAAGTTCGCCGAGAGCGTCGGGGCGGGCGTGACCGCGATGATGCTCAACACAGGGCAGAGCTGTAATGCCCCGTCGCGCATGCTCGTTCCCAAAGATCGCATCGCCGAGGCCGCCGACATCGCGCGTGGCATCGCCGAAGCCGTTTCCGTCGGCGACCTCGACGACAAGCGGGCCATCGGGCCCGTCGCGTCCAAGGCGCAGTTCGAGAAGGTCCAGGGCCTGATCCAGAAGGGCATCGACGAGGGCGCGACGGTGGCGGCAGGCGGTCCGGGGAGGCCGGACGGCCTTGACACCGGCTACTACGTCAAGCCGACCGTGTTCTCGGATGTCACCAACGACATGACGATCGCCCGCGAGGAGATCTTCGGTCCGGTGCTGTGCATCCTGGCCTACGACGATCTCGATCAAGCTGTCGACATCGCCAACGACACGGATTACGGTCTGGCGGGCTATGTTTCGGCTGCGGACCTCGATGCCGCCCGCGCGCTGGCGCGCCGGATCCGGGCCGGGCAGGTGGCGATCAACCACGCATTCGACTTGAACACTGCATTCGGTGGCTACAAGCGGAGTGGCAACGGCCGTGAGTGGGGCGAGTACGGCTTCCACGAGTACCTCGAGACCAAGAGCGCACTGGGGTACGCGCCCGAGAACGCCTGAGTCAGGTCGCCTGCGCGGCGCGCTTAGGCGGCCGAGATTTGTCATACCCCCCTGCGATGATGGCGTCATGTCCTCGACTGCAGCATCTTTCGCCGCTGGGGTGAGCCCTGCCGAGCGTCTTGAGGTGTTGTTCGACGAGCTGGCGGAGTTGACCGGTCAGCGCAACGCGATCGATGCTCGCATCGTCGAGATCGTCGCTGAAGTGGATCGCGACGGGCTGTGGGGCGCCACGGGTGCGCGATCGGTCGCGGCGTTGGTGGCCTGGAAAACCGGCTGCTCGTCGGCGAACGCGTCCACGATCGCCACCGTGGCTCAACGGCTCGAAGAATTTCCCCGCTGCGCCCAAGGCATGCGGGAGGGCCGACTGTCGCTGGATCAGATCGGGATCATCGCCGGCCGTGCGGGTGAGGGATCCGACGAGCACTACGCCGAGCTGGCGCGCAGCGCTTCGGTCAACCAGCTGCACACCGCGGTCAAGCTGGAACCGCGACCCGAACCCGAATCCGAGTCCGATCCCGGGCCCCAACCGCAGCCGGAACGGCAGGTGTCGATCACCAAGACCACCGATGAGCAGTTCACCTGCTGGCGGATCAAACTGCCGCGTGTGGAGGCGGCGACGTTCGATGCGGCCTTGCAGTCACACCAGGATGCGCTGATCGCCGAGTGGAAACTCGATCACGCCGACGACCGGCCCTCTCCAAATCGGCCGCCCCTACCGGGCACCCCGCAGGCGTTTATGCGGCTGGTCGAGACCAGCTGGGACGCTGAGGCGGCTCGTCGACCGCACGGGCATCACACCACTGTGGTGGTGCATGTGGACGCCAAAGACAAAGTGGCTCAACTGCATCTGGGTCCGCTGCTCACCGACGCTGATCGCCGATACCTGACCTGTGATGCCACCTGTGAGGCGTGGTTCGAACGCGACGGGCAGCCGATCGGCGCCGGGCGGTCGACCCGGGTGATCAACCGGCGGCTGCGTCGCGCCCTCGAGCACCGCCACCCGACGTGTGCGGTTCCCGGTTGTGGCGCCAGCCGCGGTCTGCACGCCCACCACATCCGGCACTGGGATGACGGCGGCCAGACCGAGCTGGACAACCTTGTACTCGTCTGCCCTTATCACCACCGGCTGCATCATAGGGGCGTCATCACGATCACCGGACCCGCTGACAAGCTATCCGTCACCGACAGTGCCGGCCGACCGCTGAGCCCAGGATCGCTGGCCCGCCCACCGACCCGACCCCCACCCGCGGTCGCTCCGTGCCCCGGGCCAACCGGCGAACGCGCCGACTGGTGGTGGTATGAACCCTTCCAGCCCCAACCACCACCAACAAACAATTAGGTTGGTTACCGGCACCGGTCATTACCAGCACCATGTCGCGGCTAAAACAGGTTGGGGCATCAGGAATTTCGTTGACACGCACTGATTCAGCCAAATCGGGCGCGTGTAGCTCCGGCGGTCAGGCCTGCGCTGCGCGGTGCACCGCGTTGATGATGCCCTGATAGCCGGTGCACCGGCAGAAGTTGCCGGACAGTCCCTCGCGGATCTCCTCGTCGGTGGGCTCCGGGTTGTCGCGCAGAAGCGCGGTGATCGACATGACGAAACCCGGTGTGCAGAAGCCGCATTGCAGCCCGTGGCACTCGCGCAGCGCGGCCTGCACCGGCGAGAGCTCGCCGTCCTGACCCGCGATGCCCTCGACGGTGGTGACCTCCTGACCGTCCACCTGCACAGCGAAGATCAGGCACGAGCGCACCGCCTGCCCGTCGAGCAGCACCGTGCACGCGCCGCACGCACCGTGTTCGCAGCCGAGGTGGGTGCCGGTCAGGCCGCACCTCTCGCGCAGGAAGTCGGCGAGCGTCAGGCGCGGTTCGACCGCGCTTCGATGCGGACGGCCGTTGACGGTCATCTCGACCGGTTGCTCATGCATGGATCGCCTCCGTCTCAGACATTTCGGCCGCGCAGACCGCGGCGGTCCATGCACGCGTCACCATCGCGGCTCCGACTCGGCACCGGTAGTCGGCCGAGCCCTGCAGGTCGGCCGGAATGTCGGAGAGACCGCTCATCGCGAGCCCGCCGACTTCCTCTGCGGTGACGGCGTCGACGGGCCTGCCGACGACGGCGTCCTCGGCGATCGAACCACGAAGCGGTGTCGACCCGAGTCCGAGCAGTCCGATACCGCATCGGACAACCTTGTCGTCGTCATCGATCTGCACCCCGATCGCGGTGCCTGCGATGGCGAAATCACCGTGGCGTCTTGCGAACTCCTCCACCGCGAAGCCGGACCGGCCACCCCAGACGGGGAAACGAACCGCCGTCAGGATCTCGTCGGGGGCCAGCGATGTCTCCCACAGTCCCGTGAAGAAGTCCTTCGCCTGGATCTCACGCCTGCCCCTCGCCGAAGTGGCCTCCATCGTGGCGTCCAGTGCGAGGGCCACCGCGGCGTACTCGGCGGCAGGGTCGGCGTGTGCGATCGCCCCGCCGAGAGTGCCCCGCGTCCTGATCTGGAAGTGCCCGATGTAGGGCGTCGACAATGTCAGCAGCGGTACGGATTCGGCGACTTCGTCGTCCATGCCGACCAACGCGTGTGGTGTGCCTGCGCCGACGAGCACGGTGTCGTCGCGGCGTTCGATGTCCTTGAGTTCGTCCACGCGCGAGATGTCGATGAGGTTCTCGAAGTGGGTCAGCCGCATCGCGAGCATCGGGACGAGACTCTGGCCGCCCGCGAGGATCTTGGCGTCCTCGCCGAACTCGCCGAGCATCTGCACGGCCTCGGCGACAGTGCCAGGTCGGTGGTAGGTGAATGCGGCGGCTTTCATGGCCGGAGCCGCTCGGCAGGCGACATCGAGCCGAGCAGCCGCGCCAGTGCCGCCTGCAGGTCATCGGCGAGATCCGCTGCCGTGTGTGCACGCTTGCGCCTGCCGAGAAGAAAGCCGACGGTCAGGCCAGCGGCAACGGCGGCGATCGCAGGCGCATAGCGTTTGGCCATCGGCACCGCAACGACTTTCAACAGATCGACGGAGTCGACCGCGTCGGATGTGGCGGCCGCGGCGGTGGCGGCTGCCGCCGACGATGTCGCGGCCGACGGCGCGGAGCCACCGAGCAGGTCAGCTTCCAGGTTCCTGGCGAACTGGCCGATCAGGTTCGTCGACACGTCGGCGAGGACACCGCGGCCGAACTGTGCGGCCTTGCCCGAGATCGTGAGATCGGTGGTGATCACCACGTGGGTGGCGTCGCCTTCGTCCTTCAGCTGGGCGGTCACAAGGGCCGCGGCGTTACCGTTGCCCCTTGTCTCTTTCCCGCTGGCCGTGATCACCACTCGCTGGGCCGCGGGATCCTTCTCCTGGAACGACGCATCGCCCTTGTAGGACACCGTGATCGGGCCCACCTTCACCTTGACCGCGCCGGTGAAGTCGTCGCCGTCGACCGACAGCAGCGAAGCGCCAGGGATGCACGGCGCGACGCGTTCGACATCGGTGAGCACCTCCCACGTCTTGGCCGCGGGCACCGCGACTCGGAATTCGTTGTTCAGTTCCACGGCTAGTGGTCCTTTCCGGGTGCGCCCGACTTAGCCTGTTCGATCAGGTCGACGATCGATGCGGGACTGGCTGGCAGCCGGGTGAGCGTCACACCCAGCGGAGCCAGCGCGTCGTTGATGGCGTTGATGACGGCGGGTGTCGAGCCGATGGCCCCGCCTTCTCCGCAGCCCTTGTATCCGCCGACGCCGGGGCCGGGAATCTCGACGTGGCCGTATTCGATCGGCGGGACCTCGGTGGCCGTCGGGAGCAGGTAGTCGACGAACGTGGAGGACAGCGGGTTGCCGCTGTCGTCGTAGACCATGTTCTCCAGCAGCGCGCCGCCGATGCCTTGCACCGTGCCGCCTGCGATCTGCCCTTCCACCACGTTGGGATTGATCATCGGGCCGACGTCCTCGCTGACGATGTAGCGGGTCAAGGCGACGTGACCGGTCTCGATGTCGACCTCGCATGTGCACGCGTGGGTTGCGTTGGCCCAGTGGATCATTGCGTGGGAGGTGAACCGGGCGGTGGCCTCCAGCGTCGCCGCCATACCGGGTGGCAGCCGTGCAGGCTCGTAGTACGAGCGGTAGGCGAGGTCGGCGAACGTCACGCTCTTCTCGGGGTCGTCGCGGACGGCCGCCCTGGAGTTGGCCAGCACGATGTCGGCTTCGTCGGCCTCGAGGCGGTGCGCGGCCATCGCGATGAGCTGCTTGCGCAGCATCGTGCCCGCTTCGTTGACCGCGCCCGCCGTCATCGGTCCGCTGCGGCTGCCCTGGGTACCCGCCCCGTACGGCGTTACTGCGGTGTCGCCCTGGATCGTCGAGACATCCTCGATGTCGGCGCCGAGTGCGTCCGCGGTCAGCTGGACCACCGTCGTCTCGATGCTGTTGCCGGTCGATCCGCCGTTCACGTACACGTTGATCTTGCCGGTCGGTTCCATGCGGATGGTTGCACCCTCGGTGCCGAGATGCCCCGTCGCAGCGCCGGTCGGCTCGATGTAGGCCGAGAACCCGAGTCCGATGTAGCGGCCCTGCTCCAGCGCGTCCCTCTGCTCCTTGCGGAAGCCCTCGTGGTCGAGGATCTTCACCGCCTGCTCGAACGTGTCCGCCGGGGCGACATGCTCATACGGCATGCCGTTGGGGTTGAAGTAGGGCATCTCGTCGCCGCGAAGGATGTTGCGGCGCCGCAGCTCGACAGGATCCATATCCATCTTGCGCGCCGCGATGTCGAGAAGTATTTCGCGCGTGAGGGTTTCGTACTGCCACGGTCCGCGGTAGGCCGCGAGGCCCGCGGTATTCGAGAACACCGTCTTGTAGTTGAAGCTGGACTTCGGCACGCGGTACGGGCCGGGGAAGAACATGCCGATCGCCGCGGTGGTCAACACCGGATACGGCGTCGGATATGCGCCGATGTCCTGGACGAAGTCGATGTCGGCGGCCAGGATGGCGCCGTCTTCATCGAATGCCATCCGGACATCGCCGTCGACATGGCGGGCCTGCCCGGCCGACATCAGGTTCTCGCGCCGATCCTCAATCCACTTCAAGGCGCTCGGCACCTTGCGTGCGGCCAGCATGATGCACATGTCTTCGCGCATCGGGACAACCTTCTGGCCGAACCCGCCGCCGGTGTCGCGCATGATGACTCGCACGTTCTGCGCCGGAATACCGAGCAACCGCGCGGCGAACGCGCGCAGTTCGTGCGGCGTCTGCGTCGACGCCCACATCGTCAGCTCACGCGACGACGCCTCCCACTCGACAACCAGTCCGCGCGTCTCGATCGGGACCGGCGCATAGATCTGTTGGTAGACGTGCGCCGACGCGACATGCGCGGCCGACGAGAAGGTCTCCTCGTCGGGCGGCGCTCCACCCATCCCGCCCGCGACGTTGTCGGGGTAGGCGTCATGCACGACAACCTCGGAGTTCACCGCTTTCGTGAAGTCCGCGACGGCGGGCAGGGGTTCGTAGTCGACGTCGACCAACTCGATGGCGTCTTCGGCCAGATAACGCGAATCTGCCACAACGAGCGCCACCGGATCGCCGACGAACTTGACCTCACCCTCGGCAAGCGGCGGGCGTGGCGTATCCGCGACGCCCTTACCCGCGACCGCATGCCAGGCCTCCCTGACGTCCGGATTGAGGTTCTCAGCCAGGAAGACCGCATGCACACCGGGAAGCGCCAGCGCTGCGGATGTGTCGATGCCGTTGATGCGGGCCCTGGCAAACGGGCTGCGGACGAAGCAGGCGTGCAGCATGCCCGGCCGCGACACATCGTCGACGAACGTGCCGTGGCCGGTGAGCAGGCGAGTGTCCTCCACCCGCGGGACCCGCGTGCCCGCATAACGGGTGGCGACGGCGTCCCGCGGGGTTGAGGTCATGGCAAAGGCTCCAATCCGTCGTCGACAGGGCCGCTACGACTGCTGCTAAGCGAGTGCCCAGCAAGCTTACCGGATACGGGATTCTCTCGATTCAGCATATGACATTCTCGTAGCCGTGCCGGTCAGTATCAAGCGTCGCGAAGCGGCTAAATTGTGCACCGTGAGCCGCTGGATCAGCCGCGAGGAATGCACACTGAGCGAAGACGTGCCGGGCCCACCCGATGACGTCCGTGGCTTCTACATCGACCTGGACAACATCAAACTCGTCCATCCCCTGGTGGTATCCGTTCGCACAGTGGACCGCCGCGACACGCCCGACGGCTACGTGCATATCTATCGGGTGGTCGACCGCATACCTGTCGGGCCTGTACATCTGCGCACGAATTACGTTGCGAGGCTGTATGTCCCGGCCACCGGCGACGTGCTCACCGAAGCGCGCCAGTTCCCCCGCGTGCGACTGAGCGGCACGGTGTCCTTCGAGCCGATCGCAGCGGGCACCCGCGTCGTAGAACGGATCAGGATCGAGGCGCCGCGACCCTTGGCGTCGATCACCTTCGGTAAAGCGGTCGAGGCGCACACCGAGATGCTCGCCGGAATACGGCGGCGCTTCGAACGCGCGCCCGCCTAGGCCTATGTCGGCCAGAACCCCGTGCCAGTGAAGAACCCGGGCTGCCAGCCCTGATCACCGAGGCACAGCAGCGGGCGACCGTCGGGCGCTTGAGCAGCCGCCTGGTCGGCCGGGCACGGCGCGCCGATGTCCTGGACCCCGAACAGGTTAGGCGAGGCCACCCAGAATCCGGTGGTCACCGGCGGCCACTGGTTGGGGATCCAGTGGCACTGCAGCGGCTCGCCGCCCGGGCCCCGGCCGAAGGTGAAGGTCTCGAAGTTGTCGCAGGGAGCGGCCATATGCGCGTCGTAGTTCATCCCCGGCACGTCCGACGAGTAGTGCCCCGGCTTGTCGAAGTACAGGTTGTCGTTCGGATCGCCCATGGCAACCGGTGCGCTTCCGATGGCGGCGCTCGCCGCTGCAGCGGCAATGACTAGTTCGCGAAGCATGTCCCCACCTTTCTCGCCAGAGAATAACCGGCGTGCCCTGATGAGGTAAGAGTTTGGGGCCGCGAAAAAGACGTCGACGACGAGAAGGTTGCGACCGCCCCGTCCGGGTAAAGGCGGCCCCGGCAGCCATGTCGGCGAAACCTCATCCGACGACGCCATCGATGCCGGAACGGCTACGAGTGCGGTGAGTCGGCCACGATCAGGACCTCTACCAGATCCTGCAATGCCGGCGGCGGCTCGACCACGCCGACGCCGTGGCCGACTCACCGCACTCGTAGCCGTTGCGGGGTCGCCGCGCGTGCGGGCATGAGACGGTAGACACCTATGGACGACTTCGAGTACGTGTCCTACGAGGACTTCGGCCGCCGGTTCTATGAGATCGCGGTGACGGAGCAGCGCGTCGGCGACGCGATCGCCGCCATCGCGGGCGAAGAGTTCGAGATGGGACCGATGGGTCAGGGTCCCGGAAAGATCGCCAAGGTCACCGCGAAGGTGCGGATCCAGGAGCCGCGGGTAACGCGGTCCAACGGCGAGCTGATCACATTCGCGATCCGCATTCCTCTCGAGATCGACATGGTGATCGACCTTCGCATCGACAAGCCGAAATTCATGGTGTTCGGAGAGATCGCGCTCAGGGCGACCGCACGTGCCGCCGAACCGCTTCTGCTCATCCTCGACGTGCAGAAGCCGCGGCCGTCGGACATCGCCATCCATGTCACGTCGAAATCCCTACGGGCCGAGCTGTTGCGGATCGTCGCCGGTGTCGACGCCGAGATACGGCGATTCATCTCCGCGCATGTGGCAGGGGAGATCGACAGCCCGGCGTCGATGAAGGCGAAGGTGATCGATGTCGCCGAGCGCCTCGACGCCGCGTGGACCGGGGTGTAGCCGGCGCTATTTCGCCAGCGTGAACTGGACGACGTCGGTCTGACCGTCGCGGAACAGCTTCGCGCAGCCGGTGAGGTACTTCATGTACCGCTCGTAGACCTCTTCGGACTGGATCGCGATCGCCTCGTCTTTGTGCGCTTCCAGGGCATCGGCCCAAATATCAAGGGTCCGTGCGTAATGCGGCTGCAGCCTCTGCTCGCGGGTGACCGTGAACCCACCTTCTGCAGCGCGCTCCTCGACCATCGGCACCGAGGGCAGCCGCCCGCCGGGGAAGATCTCGGTCATCACGAATTTGATGAACCGCGCCAGCTCGAACGTCAGCGGTATGCCGAGTTCCTTTGCCCGCGCCGGATGTTCACCGACGATGGTGTGCAGCAACATGACTCCGTCTTCGGGCAGCACGCCGTAGGCCATCTTGAAGAAGTCGGGGTAGCGGTCGTGGCCGAAGTGCTCGAACGCACCGATCGACACGATGCGTTCGACGGGCTCGTCGAACTGCTCCCAGCCCTGCAGCAGCACCCGCTTGGTGCGCGGGCTGTCCAGCTCGTTGAAGGTCTTCTGGACGTGGGCGGCCTGGTTCCTGGACAGCGTCAGGCCGACGACGTTGACGTCGTAGCGCTCGATGGCCCGCCGCAGGGTCGCGCCCCAGCCGCAGCCGATGTCAAGCAGCGTCATGCCTGGCTCGAGACCGAGCTTGCCGAGTGCAAGATCGATCTTGGCGATCTGGGCTTCCTCCAGCGTCATGTCGTCACGCTCGAAGTAGGCGCAGCTGTAGGTGCGCGTCGGGTCGAGGAACAACGCGAAGAAGTCGTCGCTCAGGTCGTAATGTGCCTGGACATCCTCGAAATGTGGCGTGAGGTCACCACGGGAATCAGGTGATTTCGGCATCGTTTCAGCGTAGTTGACGTGCCGGTTAGCCCGTAATCGGTGCTTACTCTACGATTCTGCGGGTGCGCAGACTCACCAGGCCCGTTCGGGTATCCGTCGTGTTTGCCGGGCTGCTCGCCGCGACGTCGCTGCTTGCCGCTCCGGCTCAGGCTGACCCGAGCACGGACGCGTTCCTGAATGCGGTGACGAGCGCCGGGCTCGGCGATACGACCGACCCGGCCAACGTGGTCGCGGTTGGCCAGTCGGTGTGCCCGATGTTGTCCGAACCGGGCCAGAACGCCGCCGACGCCGCGGCGAAGGTCGCCGACGCCACCGGTTTGTCGCTCGGGGGAGCGAACCTCTTCACCGGCCTGGCCATCTCGTTCCTCTGCCCGCGGGTGGTGGACTCGATCGGCGCCGGCCAGTCGCCGATTCCGCTCGGCCTGCTCGGCTTCTAGCCGACCACGCTCTCCAGCGTCGGGCGTTTCGGCACGCGTCCGTCGCCGCTGGATTTGCCCTGGGCGTGATGCCACAGCCACGGGCCAAGCATGTTCTTCGTCCACAGCAGCTGTGAATAGGCACGTTGCCGGATCGACGGGTCCGTCGCGGCAGGCCCCTGCTGCGCCCAATCATGGTTGCTGCCAGGCAGATCGAGGGCTTCGGCGGCCGCCGCCGCGAACAGCATGTGCCCCTTCGGTGATCCGTGCACGCGGTCGTCGCTCCAGGTGTCGGGCTGGGTCATCGACGCCGCGCTGTACAGGTCGACGAGCTTGAACCCGTACCGGTCGGCGGCCGTCACGATGGCTTCGTTGGTGCGCAGCATGCGTGAGCTCAGGATGCGGCCGATCGGCACGATGCGGGCGATATCCGGAAAGGTGGTCGTCACGACGGTCGCTCCGGACTCGGCGAGCCGATCGTGCAACAAGTCCAGATCGGCCATGGCGCGATCGAAAAGCATTCCGGGCCTGGTGATGTCGTTCATCCCGACGCACACCGAGATCAGATCGGGCCGCATTGCCAGCGCCCTTGGCAACTGGTCGTCGAGCACGTCGCGAATCCGGCGGCCGCGAATGGCGAGATTGGCGTACTGGAGGCCGGGATGCAGCGCGTCGAGCATCGCCGCAAGCCGATCCGCGAAGCCGAGAATGCCGACGGAATCGTCACCGTCCCACAGCCCCTCGGTCTGACTGTCACCGATCGCGACGTAGCGGGTGTATGGACCGTCGGCCATGACGCGCACTCTAGCGGTCCCGGTCGGGATCAGCCGAGCGCAGCGAGGTCCCTCCTGGTTATCTACCAGCGGCCGAGCCGGGTCAAGTTGAGCGGCCTTCCCACGACGCTGAGCTGATTGATGACGTCCTCCAGGCCGCGACGCGGCACGTTGATGCGCCATTCCGGCACCGAGCCGGACAGCCGAAGCACATCGGGCTCGAAGGTGATGCCCGTGAGCCGCAGGCCGTGGGGCAGTTCGGGAAGATGCACGGGATAGGCAGGCGTCCGCTCGGGCATGCGCAGACGCCGACCCTTCACCACAAGCGTCCGGGGTCTCAGCTTCAGGGTCGACCCGTCCAAATACGCGTCGACCTCGAGGTCTCCCAGACCCGGCCTGCGCGCCAGGCGCAGCCGAGCAATTCCGTCCGGGCCGATCTCACCTGCGAGCCGGGGTGCCGCAATCCGGAACAGATCGTCGAGGGTGTCGGCGGGCAGGTCAAGAGACAGGTCAACAGGTGCGGCCACCAACACCGGTGGCGCGCTGGGCCGAAGGTGCACGTTGTGCAGTACTGCGGTGGCGCGGTCCAACTTGTTTCCGTCCCAACGGATGTCACGCGCGCCGAGCCGAACGTCGCTGAGTTGGCCGACCGAAAGGCCGCGGATGTCGAGCCGCGAGTCGAATTCGGTGACGGTCAGCGTGATGTCGCCTTCGTCGAGCCGGACCGCCAACGTGCGACCGATGACCAGA
>Ga0318562_10000375_pt1 | contig 20268 bp, 21 predicted proteins | sample GRESIP066b5f18_FD_203688 | JGI IMG/M metagenome (GOLD analysis project Ga0318562, IMG submission 203688) | Tropical soil microbial communities from Luquillo Experimental Forest, Puerto Rico - GRE.SIPMG.066b5f18 | ecosystem: Environmental > Terrestrial > Soil > Tropical forest > Bulk soil... | reverse complement strand
TCCAGGAGCTTAACGGACCATACATTAATTTTGATTTATTGAGATTATCTGTGGATCCCGCTGACAAGCAGCGGGACGACGATAACGGGGAAATTCGTGACGAATCTCAGGAGCCAATCGCTTAGGTTTTTAATTGGTCTTTGAAATAAAATTATGACCAAAAATAGTTATTTCTTAGATATTTCAAAACCCAGGTTATTCTATGCAAGGTCTTTTAATATTTGTTCTTAGGCTTTTTTTCGTTGCCGCGTTTTTTAGTGTAAGTCTTAGGAGCATGGAGCCTGCGCTCAAGATTAATTGGCTCAGCGACTACGAAGAAGCCCTGAGGCAATCACAAGCAGCTTCGAAGCCTATTTTATTATTTTTTACGGGCTCTAACTGGTGTCAGGCATGTATAAAATTAAAATCCGAGGCTCTGAGCACACCGGAATTTATTGCGGCTACTCACGATAAATATATTTTTATGATTATCGATTTTCTTCCTCGCATAAAAGTGCATACTAATCTTACTTATCAAGCCTCAAAATTGCAGAAAAAATATGAAATAGTTGCCTTGCCTACTGTCGTGATTACTGACAGTGAAGGGAAAAAAATTGGTGCTCACGGATATATCTCAGGTGGCGGTAAAATTTATGCTGAAAATCTTAATAAGCTCATAAATCATCAATAAATTTTTTATTCGCGCTAAACTAAAGCCTGAAACCTCGAAACGTTAGGAAGGAGCTTTTATGAATAATTACCAACACAATTCCCATGGTGGCAAAGCTGTAGATGCGGCTTTGTTGATCGTGCGTATAGTTTTAGGAACTATTTTTATAGCTCATGGCTCGCAGAAACTTTTTGGGGCTTTTGGTGGAAGTGGTCTCGCAGGCATTGTTGAGATGCTTGGACCTGCGGGATATTTAGTGGCGCTTGGTGAGTTTTTTGGAGGCGTCGGTATTCTAATAGGCTTTTTATCGCGTTTTTGTGCTGCAGGCATAGTGGTTATTATGATCGGAGCCCTTGCGTTGGTGCATGGTCAAAACGGTTTATTTTTAAGTAACAACGGTTTTGAGTACGTGCTTGCGCTCATTGCCCTTGCACTTGTTGTTGTCTTGATGGGACCGGGGTGTTATGCTTTTGGAAGATACTTAGGCTTAGCTAAAGCCAAGCGTATACTTGAATAATTTTATCTTAAAGATTAAGCTAAAAAATTAAGACTCAATGGCAAGCGCAAAAATCTTTGTTCTTGTTTATTGGCTTGCGGCAGTTGGCCACCAAGAATATTTATCTGCATGGCAGGTATTAAGAGCTTTGGTGGCTGAAGTGTTTGATCTTTTTGTTGGCGTTTAAATATAAATTCCTCTTCGCTTATGTGATTATCGAGCATAATATTCTTTTGTTTGGATTCTCCTACGGTGCTCATAAAACGAGGTTCGGCCTGAGCGGCGGGGTAATCATGGCCGACGTAAATTTTGGTTTGCTCATCACATGTATAAATATAATTTTTAACCGAGTAATAAAGCGTTTGGGCGTTGGCGCCGGGAAAATCAGTGCGCCCGCAACCGAGTTCAGGCATAAATAAAGCATCACCTACGAAAAGCGCGTCATCTATGAGAAAGCTTGAGCAACTTGGCGTATGGCCAGGGGTTAAAAGTGTCTTGATACTTAAACTCCCTGCTGTTGTTATTTGATTATGTTTGAGTAAAAAATCATAGGCAGGTTCATAAAGTTTAAGCTCGTCTTCAAGACCAAAAAAAGGGGCAAAATATGCTTGGCTTTTGCGAAAATCCTCGCCTATAGCGCGTGGAGCAGCAAAAATTTTCTTCGCGTAAAAAGCTCCGCTCATGTGATCCGCATGTACATGAGTATCTAAGATTAATCGCACACGAAGTTTATTTTTTTTAATATAAGTTCTTAAGCGCATCAAAGAATTGGTTGATATTACCGAAGCGCTAGGATCATAATCGAGCACAGGGTCAATAAGAATGGCATCAAGGCTTTGGGCGTCATAGACGACGTAACTGAGCGTCGAAGTAGCTTGGTCAAAAAAAGCTGTTGTTATAGGCACCCTTGCCTCCTTAGAGCATAACCGTTTACGCTTGCATGTGCCCATGGTAAAACGCTGAGAAAAAAAGAGGAAGAGTCACATGCATAAAGCCGTTTTCGTAGGTGCTGCTCGCACGCCTATTGGTTCTTTTATGGGAGCGCTTTCCCAAGAGCCTGCTGTTGCACTCGGTGCAGTGGCTATTAAAGGCGCTCTTAAGCGATCAGGTTTAGAATCTCGTTATGTCGACGAAGTAATTATGGGGCAAGTCCTGCAAGCAGGAGTAGGACAAGCACCTGCACGACAAGCAGCACTTCAAGCTGGGCTTCTACCCCAGGTGCCGTGCACGACGGTCAATAAAGTCTGTGGATCGGGGCTTAAAGCTCTTATGATGGCGTGCCAATCGATTGCTTTAGGGGAAGCCCGGGTTGTCGTTGCCGGGGGGATGGAATCAATGAGTAATGCCCCTTATGCGCTCTATAAAGCTCGGTCGGGGCTGCGCATGGGTGATAGCCAACTTGTAGATCTCATGATTCGTGATGGATTGTTTGATCCTTATGGGCAGGCTCATATGGGTAACTTTGGCGACTTGTGTGCACGTGAGCATGGTTTTAGTCGGGAAGAACAAGATCTTTTTGCGAAGAATAGCTATGAAAAGGCTCTGAGCGCTCAAAGCTTGGGGTATTTCAACCAAGAGATAGAGCCTGTTGTTGTAAATACTAAAGCAGGCACACAGAGCATAAGCGTCGATGAAGATCCCGCAAAATATCAACCTCAAAAAATGGCTATGCTTAGGCCGAGCTTTGGTATAGACGGTACTGTTACTGCCGCTAATGCTTCCAAAGTCAGCGATGGTGCGGCAGCTCTTGTTTTGACTTCTGAAGAAGAAGCTTTAAGTAAGAAGCTCACAATTCGTGGTCGCGTTGTAGCTAGTTGTACTTATGCGAGCGAACCCCAATGGTTCACGACGGCACCTACTGAAGCTATTAAATTATTGTTAAAAAAAGTTTCTCTTAATATCGCCGATATAGACTGCTTTGAAATTAACGAAGCTTTTTCGGTGGTGCCTCTGCATGCTGTGCGTGAGCTTAATCTTGATGTAAGCAAAGTAAATATGTTTGGCGGGGCCGTTGCTTTGGGCCATCCAATTGGGTGCTCAGGGGCGCGCCTGATGGTCACGATGCTAAATATTATGGAGCACAAGAATCTTAAAAGAGGGCTTGTGGCCGTATGCTTAGGAGGTGGTGAAGCGGTGGCAATGCTGGTTGAGCGTGCGTCATGACAATGAGCATACAAAATATACATAAAATCGGTATTGTTGGTGCAGGCCAAATGGGCGCGGGCATAGCGCAGGTAGCTGCAATGGCGGGATATTCTTGTGCCGTAACTGATATACGAAGTGATGCGCTGGATGTGGGTGCGCGCAGTGTGCACAAGAGTTTAAGTAAACTTGCAACGAAGGGTCTTATTAAAGATCATAACGAAATCATGAACAGAATCCACTGGCACGCAGACATGGACCGGCTGAGTCATTGTGATGTTGTTATAGAAGCGGTTGTTGAGAATGAGCATATCAAAACCGAGGTACTTCGTGCTCTTGATGTAGTACTTAAAGAAGATGCGATTATTGCGAGCAACACGTCTTCGATTTCTATTACCCGGCTTGCTAATGCGACAGTCAGGCCTGAGAAATTTATAGGCATGCATTTTATGAACCCCGTTCCACTTATGAAACTTGTGGAAATTATTCGAGGCCACTCGACGAACAGCGAGACTGTTGAAGTAATAACCGCATTGGCGCTTAAGATGGGTAAAGTGCCAACGCTTGCGGCAGATTATCCGGGTTTTATTACGAACAGAGTATTAGCTCCTATGATAAACGAGGCTTTTTTCGCCCTCATGGAAGGAGTGGCGCTTGCGGAAGATATCGATACGTCAATGAGACTCGGTTGTAATTTTCCGATGGGGCCTCTTACACTCGCTGATTTTATTGGGCTTGATACGTGTTTAGCTATCATGGAAGTAATGCATCGTGGTTTAGGGGAAGATAAATATCGCCCGTGCCCCTTATTAAGAAAGTACGTTGAAGCTGGTTTGCTCGGGCGTAAATCTGGTCAGGGTGTTTTTAAGTACAGCAACGAATAAGCGGGTAAGACGGGTAGAAACGATGGCATATGAAAATTTGATCTTAGAAGACAAAAACCACATACGTATAATTTTTATAAATCGCCCTAAAGTTCATAACGCTTTAAATAGGAAAGTCTTAATCGAACTCGAACGGGCGTTGATAGAAGTTGAAAATAACAAAAGCTTTCGGTGTTTGATTATTTCGGGTGCTGGGGATAAAAGTTTTGTGGCAGGTGCAGATATTCTTGAGATGAAGTCGCTCGGGTCTCTTGAGGCTGAGGCTTTTTCCAATTATGGTCATCGTGTGATGGATAAAATCACGACGTTACGCATTCCTGTTATAGCAGCTGTAAACGGCTATGCACTGGGGGGCGGTTTAGAGTTGGCTTTAGCTTGTGATTTTATTTATGCGTCAGAACATGCTTCTTTTGGGCTGGTTGAAAGCAAGCTTGGTCTCATACCTGGTTTTGGAGGAATCGCACGATTAGCGCAGCGTGTTGGTATTGCCTATGCCAAAGAGATGATTTTTAGTGGTGCTCAAATTAATGCGAGTGAGGCTTTGCGCATAGGTCTCGTTAATCGTCTTGTGGGCGAAGGCGAAGTTTTAGAAATGGCCAAGAACTTAGGCGATAAGATTAGTGAACGAGGGCCCTATGCTGTGGCCTTGGCTAAAAAAATACTTCGCGAAGTCGAGAACACAACTTTGGGTAGTATTAACACGCTGGAAAGTTTGGGTTTTGGTCTGGCTTTTTCTTCAAGAGATCATAGCGAAGGGATTAGTGCTTTTGTTGAGAAGCGTTCGGCAAATTTTGAGGGTATTTAACCAAGCTAATAGGATACTTATGAACTTTGAACTCGATGAAACCCATGTGCTTTTACAAAAAACCTGTAAGAATTTCGCGAACAAGAAATTAGCACCCAAAGCCGCATATTTCGACCAACAGCATGAGTATCCGAGAGAAGAAATTAAAGCTTTGGGAGAAATGGGGCTGATGGGCGTATTTATACCCCAAGAATATGGCGGCGCAGGACTTGACGCTTTATCATATGCTATTGCCATGGAAGAAATCAGCGCAGGCTGTGCTTCTTGTGGGGTGATCATGAGTGTTAACAACTCGCTTTATTGTGATCCCGTTAAGAAGTTCGGCGATAAAGCCCAGTGGAATAAATATTTGACGCCTTTTGCATCGGGAAAAAAACTCGGTTGTTTTGCTTTGAGTGAGCCTAACAATGGATCAGACGCTGCTGCGATGGCTACAACCGCTATTTCAGATGGCGATTATTATATTCTTAACGGCACTAAAGCCTGGATTACCAATGGCTATGAAGCAGATGCTGCACTGGTATTTGCAACGGTCGATAAAAATTTGAAACACAAAGGTGTTGTAGCGCTTATTGTCGATATGCCAAGCGTGGGCTTAAGCCTAGGCAAAAAAGAAGACAAGCTTGGTATACGGGCTTCTTCAACATGTAATTTAATTTTCGAAGATTGTCGGGTGCCCAAAACAAATATGCTCGGCCAAGAAGGTGATGGTTTTCGTATTGCTATGTCGGTTCTAGACGGAGGTCGTATAGGCATAGCTGCTCAGGCATTAGGAATTAGCATGGCTGCTCTTGAAGCTTCAGCACGTTATGCCCATGTGCGCGAGGCTTTTGGCAAGACTTTGGCAGAAATTCCTAGTATTCAAAACAAATTTGCAGATATGAGTACGCGCCTTGAAGCTGCCCGCCTGCTTACTTATAGGGCCGCATGGCTTAAAGATCAGAAACAAAATTTTACCAAAGAAGGGGCCATGGCAAAATTAATGGCATCTGAAAGCGCGACTTATATTACGCACCAAGCTTTGCAAATATTTGGCGGCAACGGTTATGTGACAGATTATCCTGTTGAGCGTTATTATAGAGACGCGCGCATTACTGAAATTTACGAAGGAACAAGTGAGATACAACGCTTGGTAATTGGTACGCGTGTTTTGCGGGAGTTTGTTTAGTTAAGAGGGGACTCTATGCACGATAAGCTGCCTTCATCGGTAAAAATAATGGAAGTAGGTCCACGCGATGGTTTACAAAACGAAAAAAGCATTGTGGATACTGCATCAAAAATAAGCTTTATCGAAAAATTGGTGGATGCAGGTATAAAGCGCATAGAAGTGACGGCTTTTGTCTCTCCGCGTTGGATTTTACCGCTGGCTGATCAGCTCGAAGTAGCGGTTGGCATAAAAAAGCGGCCTGGCGTAAGCTATGCTGCTTTAGTACCCAATGTCCAAGGATATGAAAGGGCAATGAGTAGCGAAAAGATCGATGAAGTATCGGTGGTTGTGGCTGCGACGAATACTCATAATATAAAAAATTTAAATGCCGATACGAAGCGTGTGATGGAACGCTATCGTGAGCTGGCCGCACGAGCACACCAAGATAAATGCCCTTTTAGGGCTTATATTTCCTGTGCTTTTGGTTGCCCCTATGAAGGCGTGGTAGCTCGAGAGCAGGTTTTATTATTAACCAAAGAATTATTAGATTTAGGGGCTTATGAAATTAGTTTGGGGGATACCATCGGTGTTGCTTCTCCTTTGAGTACTATGAGTCTGCTTAATCTGCTCTTAGAGCATGTAGCAGTAGAGCGACTTGCCTTGCATATGCACGATACGCGTGGCACCGCTTTGGCTAATATATTTGCCGGTCTGCTTTTAGGCATTGCATCTTTTGACTCATCGTCAGGGGGGCTTGGGGGATGTCCTTATGCGCCCGGAGCTTCTGGTAATATGAGCACGGAAGATCTAGTATCTATGCTCGATACTATGAATATTCATACGGGAATTTCAGTAGAAAAGTTATGCGAGGCGTCATTTCAAATAGAAAGAGTATTGCAAAAGACTTTGCCTTCTAAAATAATGGCGATATTTCGCCAAGCGAGTTAGTTGTGAGAATTAAATATAAATATAAATATATATTAGCTAATTTATTAATATTTTTAGTTATGTGCGATTGCCAGTGCCAACGCCAAAATCAGCATTCTGATTTCGTTGTTACTAAGATTACTTTGGATATGTCGGAGAATTTACTTAAAGTCGCTGAGGCACAACAAATAGACCCCAAGCTACTTTTGCAAGATGCTCTTAATAACGACCCTAGTTTTCTTGTAAATCCTGAGAAGAGCGATTCGGGTGTTTTACATCTTTCGTTGGTTATTTCTTCTCAAGATAACGAGTTGTTGCTCATAGGGAATCTTATGCGAAAAGATCAAGAGCAGCTCGCTTTTGCTGAAATAGATTTTACTGCTGATCAAGAAGCTTTGAAACAAAAGCTTTCTGTTGCGCTTGCTTATTTAAGACAGCAGTTGGTGGGTGGTGTTCAAAAAAGCGATCTTAATTATTTGGCTTTAATCAAAAATGCTTCTGAAGGCCAAGACGTTAATCCAATAACTCTTACCAATGCATTACAGCGAGCTCGCGATAAAAAAGATAAAAAATCTTTGCCTTACGTAATTAGTCTTTTGGGTTCTACGAGTAATTTGGGCATTGCCAATGCTTGTCTCATGCTCTTAGCACAGCTCCAAGATAATTCTGCATTGCCTGCGATTATAGATTTTGCGCATGGCAAACCGGCATTAATTAGAAGACAGGCCATTATTGCCGCTCGTCATATGCCAAGCAAGCTTTGCGCAGAATGGCTTGTAGTAATGGCCTATGGCCATGATGATCCTATGGTGCGAAAAGAGGCTCTTAAAGGGCTTTTAGAAGTAGAAGATTATTTAAAGCATAATTAGTTGGAGCAAGAAAAATGGGTAAATTAATAATAATCGAAGGCATGGACGGCTCGGGTACGACCACGCAAACTAAGATGCTGGCGAATTATTTAATGGGTCTGGGTTACAAAGTATTAAGTACTGCTGAGCCTACTAATTCGAGCATTGGTCAAGAAATTAGAAAATGGCTCAAAGAGCCCTTGGAAAAAGAGCCTCATCTGCTCACGATGCTGGCCTTATGCTTTGCTGCAGATCGCATGCACCATATAAATTTTGTTATAGCCCCTGCGCTGAAAACGCATGATTTTATTTTAGTCGACCGTTATGTCATGTCGAGCATGGTGTACCAAGGCCTGCATCTGCCAGCGAATTTTGTGAGCGAGATTAATAAATTTGCCCTTAAGCCTGATCTGACTTTGCTTCTTGATACGCCGGCTCATATTGCTTATGAGCGCATAGCTTCTCGCCAGGGACCCAAGGATTTTTATGAAACAGTGCCTATGCTTAATAGGCTCAGAGAGCGCTATGTGCATTTTGTTCAGCTGGAAGCAAAAAATACGGCGCTTATCGACGGTTCGGCTTCCCCTAACGAAGTACATAATCATGTTGTGAGTGTAATTTCTAATAAATTAGAGAGAGCGTTATGAGCGCACCTAATATTTTTTGCGGCTCGCTTAAGCTTGTGCCAGGTGAGCGCACTTATATTATGGGTATTGTTAATACGACGCCGGATAGTTTTTCTGACGGTGGCCTTTATTATTCAACTTCGAAAGCGATAGACCACGGTCTTAAACTAATTGATCAAGGGGCTGATATCTTAGATATAGGCGGTGTCTCGACTGCTCCTACTTCGAGGGGTCCCGTCGAGCTTGAAGAAGAGCTCAAGCGTGTAGTGCCTGTTATTTCAGGGCTTGCTCAGCATGGCATAAGGGCTTTATCTGTTGATACTTCTCATGCAGTTGTCGCGCAAAGAGCGCTTGAGCATGGTGCATCATGGATCAATGACCAAGAAGCGGGTCGAGGCGAGAATATGCCACAGGTGCTAGCTCAAGCTCAGGGCTGTGTACTTATGCACAGGCGGGGGCAATCGGGGGTGCAGGCTGGTGAAAATTATACTTATAAAAATATTCAGCAAGAAATAAGCGATTTTTTTGAAGAACGCCTTGCTTGTTTGGCGTTATGGGGGCTTAAAAGAGAATGCGTTGTTCTTGATCCTGGAGTGGGTTTTGGCAAGGGGCTTGCTGATTCTCTGAGTATTATAAACAATATGGCTAATTATAATCAGGGAGCACTCACGATGCTGGGTGTGAGTCGTAAGTCTTTTTTAGAGCGCCTAACTTGTATTACCGAAGCAGCAAAGCGTGACGACGCCGGTCTTGGCGCCATGGCGGCTGGAATTATGAGTGGGGCTCATATATTAAGAGTTCATAACGTAAAAGCTGCTTACGACATGACACGGGTTTTAGACGCGTGTCTTAAGGCGAGAGTAGAGCATGAAGATTTATACCAAACGCGGTGATCACGGCCAAACTGATTTATTTGGTGGTGGACGGGTTGCTAAGAATAACTGTCGCGTTGTCGCTTACGGTCATATCGATGCTGCCAATACTGCTCTTGGTTTAGCCTACAGCGCCCCTGGATTAAATCCAGAGCTTAAAGAAGAGCTGCTTAAGCTCATGAAGCTCTTATTTTGTGCTGGAGCAGAAATTGCCACGGTGCCAAAAGCTCAGGCCGAAGAGCTTCTCGATAAATATCTAAAAAATCGTATAAATAATAATCATATACAAGAACTGGAAAATCTCATTGATTCATATGAAGAGAAATTAAGCCCCTTGAAGAGCTTTATTTTGCCCTGTGGCAGCGATGGCGCCGCTCGTTTGCATTGGGCGCGTGTTTTGGTGCGCCAGGCTGAAGTTGTGCTCGTGAATTTGATGAGTGAGGGGCAGTTGGTAAGACCAGAAATTCTGGCTTTTTTTAATAGGTTAAGCGACTTGCTTTTTGTCTTAGCCCGATCGGCCAACGCGAAAGCGCAGGTTGAAGATGTGCCATGGTCTGGCCAGCTCTAAGCCAAGTAGTAAATTATATTATATAAAAAATAGGTAAAAGTAGAAGCTTCTGATGCGCCGTATTGGGCCGATTGACAGATAACATCTAAATTGACATAGTTACCCGAACTTTTAATGACCCCTCGTTAGGGGCCCTTATTTTTAGGGCGCTCGAGGTGGTGACGGAGATAAAATGCTCGTAGAAAAAAGACTAGAACTGATTAAAAAATTTGCTATGCACGAAAAAGATACCGGTTCTTCGGAAGTGCAAATAGCCTTGCTTACAGAAAGAGTGGGAGAGCTTACTGAGCACATGAAAGTTCACCCTCATGATCACCATTCGCGGCGCGGATTGCTCAAGATGGTTTCACGTAGACGTCGTTTATTAAATTACCTAAAAAATAATGAATTCGATCGTTATAAAAACATAGTTACTGTATTAGGTTTGCGTAAGTAAGTTATTGAAGATAGGGAGAAAACGTGAGTAAATCTCAGTTAATGCATAATAGTGAAAAGTTTCATAGCAATGAGGTTTACATCGCGCGTGAACCTTTTATTTTCGAAAGCGGACGTATAGCCAAACAAACCAGCGCAGCTGTATGGGCGCGCTGGGGCGATTCTATAGTATTGGTTACAGTTTGTTCAGGTAAGGCACGCGAAGGCGCGAATTTTTTTCCTTTGACCTGCGAATATATAGAAAAGACCTATGCGGCTGGGAGAATACCAGGCGGTTTTTTTAAACGCGAAACCAGACCACGCGACGCAGAGATTTTAAACGCTCGTATTATCGATCGTTCTATTAGGCCTTTATTTCCAGATGGCTTTTTTGAAGAAGTACAAGTTATCGCCACGGTTGTTTCTCATGATGGCATTCATGATACCGATGTGCTGGCTCTTAATGCCGCTTCGATGGCTTTGCACCTAAGCCCTTTGCCTTTTTCGCTTACAAGCGGACCCATTTCGGGTGTGCGTGTAGGGCGCATAGATGGTAAATTAGTGGCCAATCCTACACTTTTACAGCTTGCCCAATCTGATCTCGATCTCATGGTAGCTTCGCATAAAGACGCTATCGTGATGGTAGAAGGTGGCGCAAGTGAAATGAGCGAAACAGAATTAGTCGAAGCTCTCTTTTTTGCGCAGCAAGAAGGGCTCAAAATAATCAAAGCTTGCGAAGATATGCGCGAGCATCTTGGCAAAGAAAAAGTTGAGTTTGTGCCTAACCAGTGTAACGAAGAATTATTTAGCGAAGTTAAGCAAGCATGCTTAGAGCATAATCTAGTCGACGCTTTGGCAACCAAAGACAAGATAAAGCGTTATCAAAATATAGATTCATGCGAAGAGCAGGTTTTAGCAACTATTTTGGCTGCACATAGCGAAGAAGATGCCAAAGCGCTCAAATCTTTGGTTCATGAGTACTTTGCTGAGATCAAAAAAGATCAGATGCGACGTGATGTTCTTAAGAATAAATCTCGTATAGACGGTCGTGCCTACGACGAAATCAGACCTATTTGTTGCGAAGTTGGCCTCCTGCCACGTGCTCATGGCTCGGCGTTGTTTACACGCGGTGAAACACAAGGGCTTATTAGTGTCACTTTGGGAACAGGTGATGACGAGCAAAAGATCGATAGTCTCATGGGTGAGTCATCGAGAAAGTTCATGTTGCATTATAACTTTCCGCCTTTTTCGGTGGGTGAAGCTCGTATGTTAAGAGGCACTTCACGGCGCGAAATCGGCCATGGTGCTTTGGCTGAGCGAGCGGTTTCTGCAATGGCTCCTGTCGATGACGAAGGCTTTCCTTATACTATTAGGGTTGTATCGGAAATTCTTGAGAGTAACGGCTCTTCTTCCATGGCATCGGTATGTGGTGCGACCTTGGCCATGTGGGATGCTGGGATAAAGCTTAAAGCACCAGTCGCTGGTATAGCGATGGGTATGATCAAAGAAGGCGATGATCTGGCAGTCTTAAGCGATATTTTGGGAGATGAAGACCATTTGGGTGACATGGATTTTAAAGTCTGTGGTACCGAAAATGGTGTAACGGCTATTCAGATGGACATCAAAGTCGATGGGTTATCCAAAGATATTTTAACGCAAGCACTCGAGCAAGCACGATTGGGGCGTTTGCATATTTTAGGTGTTATGAAAGAAGCGTTGCCCAAAGAGCGGGACGAAATTTCACCTAATGCTCCGCGTATTATGCGTTTTAGAATAAATCCCGATAAGATCCGTGATGTCATAGGCCCAGGTGGGCGTATTATCAGAGACATCATTGCTCGTTCTGGCGCCAAAGTCGAAGTAACCGATGATGGCATGGTGCAAATAGCTGGTGTCGGTAAAGAAAGTGTCCAAGCTGCGGTTAGAATTATTGAAGATTTAACGCGTGAAGCTCAAATCAACATGGTCTATAAAGGTCTCGTCAGAAGAGTAATGGATTTTGGTGCTTTTGTAGAGCTTTTTCCTGGCACCGAAGGCCTTGTTCATATTTCTGAGCTTTCAGATAAACGCATAGAAAAAGTAAATGATCTTTTGCAAGAAGGCGATGAAGTGAACGTTGCTGTATTAAGTATTGATCGTGAAGGAAAGATTCGTTTGAGTCGCCGTAAAGCCATAGGTAAAAAGCCTGGTGAGACGATTTAAGTACTAGTTGAAATTTGTTTTTGGATTATATGACGGGCTATTTTTATTTTGATAAGAGCCCGTTTGTTTTTGCGCTTAAGCTTGCGCGCACAAAATGGAAGGTGTGTCTTGGTAAGATATATTTTATTAGCGCCATTATTGGTGCTTTCTTTCGTCGTAATGGCGGCTATTGAAGGTCCGCAGAAAATAATTATAAGCGCGGGGGCTTTAGATAATTCTGGTCTCTATGATGCTTTTTATCAGTCAAGAATATTTGTTAGTCAAAATCAAGCACCCTTTGTTATCAGCAATGCCCAAACGCAGGCTTTTGCAGCGCATGGCGCAGTATTTTATGGCGATAAACTAAGCCCTGAGAATATTATAAAAGCTTCTCTTAAGTCCAGAAAGCTTGGCCGTATCAGCGGCGTAGAAGCACGAAGTTTTGCTGCTCTGCCTCTGCATGCCTCTGAGCATAAGCTTAGCGAATCGCTGAGCGATTATATGGGGGCTATTTCACTAAGTTATTATTATGAGATACGTGAGCTTGCTTCGGGTGAAAAAATATATAGCTTTAGTAAAGAAGCAATAAACTGGCCTACCCAGATTAGTGAAATTAAATCTTTACCTGCGGTCGTCATAGAAGACAGCACAACTAAAAGCCCTATTTTAGTAGTAGCTCGAGCTTTGGGAGCTTGGGAGCAAAAACTAGCTCTTGTTGATCAGCTTATGAAAGATCCCAAATATACTTATATAGACATAGGGATTAACGAAAGTACACGACTTTGGGCAGCTGATCGCGAGATTTTACAAGCTGTAGCACAGCGAAAACCGGCAGCTCTTATGCTTGGCACCGCAGAAATGGCGAGTCTTGCTCAAGACGCTCAATCTCTTGCTCATCTACCTGTAATATATCCCTTCGGTGATTCGAGTACGCGCGGGAGTGCCCACTTGAAATTCTGGTCGGTAGCAGGAGAAGAAAAGCTGTGGCCCTTATTTGCTTCTTTGGGTTCTTTAAAGCGCGTAACTGATGCGACGGCGCTCATGCGCAAGCAAAATCCACGAGCGCTTAATATTGTTCGGGTCTTTTCACAAGCAGCAGCTTTAGAAGCAGCCAAGTCTGCTTATGTCGATATAGTCTTAGTGGCGGTTGATCATGAACTCGCGCAACTACCCAGCCAAGAAATAATCGAAGTCAAGAAAGGGGAAGTAGCACCCATTGTGCGAATATCAGCGTTGGATGTTAGCGAAGTGCTTGTCCAGCATGGTCGTGAATCCAAGAAAGTTCAAATTATAAGACATGCAGCGCTCAGTAAAAATTTCGAAGGAAGTTATTATAAACCAGCGCAGCATGAAGAGTCTTTGCCAAGTTTAGGGCGTCTTTGGACAACTCGGGATTTTGATTGTGTGCTTGCTGGCATGATGATTGAGCAATCTCAAGCTGATGTTGCTATTTTTGAAAGTGAGAAAACAACAACACCAATAAGTGGCCCTCTTGATTATAATATCGCACGCGCAAGGCTTTTACGCCCTGGTAACGTAGCCACTGCTGTTTTCAATGGCAAGCAGCTCAAAGATCTTGCTTCTATGATGGCCAAAAAAGCCCTCACGAATAATTACGTAATTTTTGGTTTTGATCCTAAAACACGTCAAATACGTGGGCGAGCGCTTAACGACGCAGAAAAATTCAAAGTTGCGATGAGTGAGAAAGCCTTGCTTGAAATATGGGGCGTTGCTATGTTGGGTGGCTTTAGTGAAGAATATGCTCAGCGTTCTATTTTTGCTGAACAAATCGGCGCAAAAGTAACTTCGCTCTTTTTTCTTTCTGGTATTAAGAAGATTGCAACGACAGACACTCTTCAGTCGTTGAGGGGAGCGCTTAATAACTTTAAAGCCAGACAGTCTTTTGATAGCCTGCTTAGTACTCAGCTTTCTACGCTTAATTTTTCTCAAATCGAAACTTTTATAAACAAACCTGCGGGAGAAGCCGGGCAGAGTTTAACGCTTGGTATAGACTATCTAGATATAGGTTTTAGTCAGACATTTGGTAACGATACTTACAAAAATGGTCTTAAGGACAAAAAATTTGCTTTGATCAGCCGGGGCGCGATTCCTTTACATGCACATATATTATTATTTTTTAAAGCATCGCTTATTTACGATACCCCTTATGTCGAGCTAAATTTGGGTAGTAATATTAAGTATTTGCATATGGACCAAGCTAAGCAGCCTGAAAGAGATAAAGTTATATTTACGTTAGATTTTAGATTGCCCTGGGAAAGAAGCTTATTTAAAGAAAAGAGCATAATTATCTCTCCTATTTTAAGAAATTACTATGAAACCAAGATAGGGGCGCTGCCGTTTTTAGCCGCCCCTAACCAGGAAAAGGCCAAACCAAGGACCCAAATAGTTACTTCGTTGCTTGGTACTAACGTTAACTTTACTAATTTAGGCTTTAATTTTGATATAGGCGGCATGATGGGAGTAGATTTTAATCAGATTTCTGCTCTCGAAGCGACGACTTTTGGTCCAGCTTTTAATTTTACTGGAAAATGGACTTTGTATGGGCCTCTTGAAGTGAGTTCGATTCTCAAAGCCTATTATCTCTTTGGTTTGCCTGGCAGCTATAGGGACAATAGGATTGCCTTAGGAGTAGAAGGTACGACCTGGCTCAGGGTTGCTCGTTTTTATGACTTCAACGTGTCTTTAATGGCCGACTTTTTTGCCGCAAGTTTGCAGGGCGCACAACGTGAGATTGCGGTGAGCTCAATAGTTGGTTTGACTATCTCCTATGGACGCTTCTTCCGGCTTTTTGGCTAATGAAAAAGAAATTCCAAAAAAGACTCCCGCCTGCTTGTACCGAAGGGCTTGATGCTCGCGAGCGGGAGCTTTTTTTAAAAGCTTTTTTTACCGGAGAGATACAAAAATCAGAGTCTAAGCAAATAGACGAGCACGACGACAAGGCTGAGAAAAAAGCTGAGAATATTCAAGAAGTCAACGAAGACGAATGCGCATTATTTCTTGACGCTATAAATAGGGGAATTATTGGCATAACTTCACTAAAATCCTCACCCAGGCCTTCTGTGAGAATAATTAGAAGTAAGAAGCGTAAATTTGCCGATGCTTCTATAGATCTGCATGGAATGGGAGAACAAGATGCTATTTTGGCTTTGCTTGCGTTTTTAAAGCAAGAGAAAATTCGTGGCTCTAAGACTTTGCTCGTCGTTCACGGCAAAGGCACGGGTATATTACGTAATGCTGTATGGGCAGTATTGGAAAGACACGCTTTGGTTAATGATTTTCAAGTAGCTCCTTCCCGATTTGGTGGTGAGGGCGCGCTGATAGTTCGAATAAACCGCAAAATGCGGTAATAGCTTAGGAAAATAAATGGCTTCGTTTAAGAATTCTCTTTTGTATTTGTTAATTTGGCTGGTGCCAAAAAATATACTCTCTCGTCTTGTAGGTTTTTTAGTAAGCCTCAAGTTGCCCTTAGTATTAGCAGCGCTTGTTAATAAGCTTTTCGTGAAGAAATTTAAACTCGACATGAACGAAGCTGAAAAGCCTCTCGATGAATACAGATGTCTTCAGGATCTTTTTACGCGTCGTCTGCGTGCTGGTTCGAGAGTGATAGATAATTCTCCTCATGTAATAACAAGTCCCTGCGACGGTAAAATAAGTGAGGCGGGTAAAATAAGTGATGGTCGCCTGCTGCAAATTAAGGGCCGTTTTTATAAACTCAATGATTTGCTTGGTTCTTTAGAGCATGCTCAACGCTTTATGGGGGGAGATTTTGTAACTATTTATCTTTCGCCACGCGATTATCATAGATTTCATATTCCGATGGACGGCGTTATTAAAGAGACTGCGTATATACCGGGTACTTTATGGCCCGTGAATGATTGGGCTGTTAAAAATATTAAGAATTTATTTTGCCAAAACGAACGTGTTATTTCATATGTAGAATCAAAAAGTTGCGCGAAAAGATTGGCGCACGTTGCAGTAGGGGCTTTTAACGTTGGCAAGATCAAGCTGAGCTACTGTTCTTTAGAAAGCAACCTGAACAAAGAGCCTGCCGCTTTGAACAGCGATAGAGAAGTTAAAAAAGGCGAAGACTTAGGTGTCTTTATGTTTGGATCGACTATAATTATGCTTTTTGAACCAGGTCTTATCGACCATTTGACTGTATCTTCTTGCGAGCACGTTCGCGTCGGTCAGGCTTTAGCGCTGATGCGCTAAACAATGAACGATCAGTCAATAACCCGATGCCTAAGTGGGTGAAGATCTTCAAGATGACCAAAAGAGGAGAATCACATGAACAAGAAAATCATCATACTGGGCCTTGGAGCGTTGATAGGAATAATATCCTGCAGCTTTCTAAAAAAGAATGAGCAACAACGAGAGAGCGAAGTAAGTAATGCAGTGGCAAACCAGATTGCTGGCTCGAGTATAGTTACGGCTCAGCCTCCTGAACCAAAGCAAGATAATCCCGAAGCGTCGGCCCCCTCCCATCAAAAGCCCGTCGTAACGCATTATGACACTAAAAAATTAGACGCAGAAGTAAGGGAAGAAGCACTCAGGATGGGCAAGGATCCTGCACGATATCGTAAGATCGTACGAGAGGAGCCTGACGGGACTAAAATCTATCGCCAAATTGGCATGCACGTGATTGTCTCGCCAAATCAGGAAGAAGTTTTCTTACCTGACGAAATATAAAGAAAAAAATATATATATTACTTGTGCCTGCGTTGGTGTCGTTTATTTGCTATAGAGCAGCCTAAGACATCAAATTAGTGAGGGCACAATGTTTAAAAAGATAAATATTTAAGTTATTGATTTTTTATGTATTTTTTATTTGCTGATTTTTTCAGCCTGCTCAGGCTCCCAGGGGCAGCGAGAGGGGGATGAGACAATAACCAAAAAAACACAGAAATTTAAAAAAAAATATGGCAAAAATTATACACTTACAGGGGATATCCACGCGCCCGTAGCTTTCGAATCTACCTCGGGTTATATCAAAAAAGCAGTGGCTTTTGCTCCCGTGGCGGATTTATTAAATAAAATAGAAGAAGCTGAGTCACTAATTTTGAAATCGCGAGGAGAGGCTCACATAACGGTTATTACGCCTCAGGAATTTAATCTGCTAAAGTCTCATATTGAGTTAAGCCAGTTAGAAGAAGCATTAAAAGCTGATATTGAGCATAGTAAATTTGACGTCATATGTTTAGGACGCGCGGAAAAATTAATTAACGATAAATTAGCGCAGGTATTTTATATTGTTATTGAGTCACAGGATATTATTAATATTCGAGAAAAAATTTATGCGCTCTATGTAAAGAAAGGGGGCACAAGTAAAGCATTTGATCCAAAGAATTATTACCCTCATATTACCGTAGGATTTACCGAGCGTGATTTACATTCAAGTGACGGTATTATCAAAGACGCTTCTACGTGTATTGCGAAGCTATGAGTCTGTATTAACCGTTTGTCTTGGTGTCGTTTAGATGTTAGGGGCTGCCTAGAGAGGAGTATTTAAAAATCTATGCGGTATTTAATAAGACTTAAAATATTGTTTTCAGCAACCCTCGCGTTTTTAACACTCGGCCCATACGCGCTTGTTGCCATGATCAAGTATGATGAACTGCATACGAAGAATTTGAGAGAACTTTTGCAAAGCTCTGCTGCTCGTGAGCTTACAAAGCCTGATATAGAAGAAATTAATAAAAAAATAGAAACTCTTGTCATATTGGGAGCCGACCCGAACGTCGAATATTTCATCGCAACGCATGGCGCTGCTTGGAGTAAATCCGGATATTCCCCTCTTAGTTTTCTATTTGTTTACGAGAGCAAAAGAGATATCGATGCAAGAAATTCGCACAATGAACATACTTTGGCTTCTAGCTTTGGTAGCTTTATCAGAGCTCCTCTTGAACTTTTGTTGAATCATGGGGCGGATTTTAATATCGATCGCATAATGGGAGGTGAGACGCCCCTTCGGCTTGCTTTGTTATCCAAGCAATTTGATGTCGTATTTTTGCTTATTAGTTTAGGTGCCAAAATAGGTCCACTAATATATAGAGACATCAGCGCTTTATGTTGCAATAAAAATGCCAATTTTCTTAAACGATATTTTTCTGATGATAAGAGATATGAAAAGGAGCCCTTTTTTAATTTTTGTATTCGTAGAAAGGACCAGCCTGGTCTCGATTTATTGAAAACACCACATGAAAAGAAGGAACACGATTGGTTATTATCAGCATTAATTTTTTATGTGGAAGATGTAAAAGCTGATCTGCAAAAGCAGAATAGATCGGGCACTCTTGATACCGAGTGGATTATAACCAATCGTGAAGCTCTTATTAAGTCGGGAAAGTTTTCTTTTGGTCAAAATATAAGAGCCGACCTTCAGAGGCGAGATAAGTGGGGCACATCAGCGTTTGATATTGCGTTGGTTAGACGTAATCGTGAAGTCATTCTGAGCTTACTTGACCTAGGGATATATCCTTTCAATCAAATTGATGGCCTTTTAATGGCACGCCGCTCTAAAGATGATTTGCCTTACGAAGAAATCTATTCTTACACGCTGAGGCACTTTTGGGCCTTGAAAAACTTTTTGGAGAAAGAGCTATCAAACGATCTGTTGGTTGTGTTTTTTACGATTATTCGATCCCCCGCTCATTGGCGTGACATGCTCAAGCATTAAAGCTGCATAAATCTTAGAGAGATCATAGTCTTGCATTTTATATGGGATATCGATAAATATAAAATATGAGGCTATTTTCGCGAGCTAAATGACACTGGAAATCTTTGATGGTACAAAGAGTAGGGGTTGTAAAATCCCTGTGTACGAGCGAATTATGTATTAAATATATGTATTTTTTAAGTGCGTAACTCGAAAGGGGAATAAATATGGTTAGGAAATTGGTGTTTACAGTATTATTGACGGGAATCAACTTATTATCTCTCAACGCAAGTGCTGCTGATAAGACTGATAAAACCGTTGATAAGGAAGAATTCTTGAAGTCTTGCCCTCGAGTGGACGAGGTTTTTGAGTTCATTAAGACGAAACCAGGTAAAGGTGAATATTTATATGCGAAAGACAAAACCGATTGGCTAGTATATGAAAGCCCAGACTATAAGAATAAACGTATTGATTTTGATAAGTTTGGGTATTTTGATGGATATGGTGATACCGATCCGGTTAGAATTAGCAAGAGTAATTCAATTAATGGAAGATGTGCTTATGGGGTTTTATATCAAAAATCACAAACATGGGACCCAGAGGGGATTATGGCGCACCCTGGAGAGCAGTATTTTACCTTTACGCCCGTGACTAAAATGAGGGAGTTGATATTTAACTTGACTCAAATGGGTATTCCAAAGGACGTTAGACAACTGATAGCAGCAGCTTATGCAAAGCAAATTCTTAAAAGTGATTGGAATCCAGGGGACTGCTTGAAGGAAATGAGGGCATTGATGGCTCTTCATAATATTCCCGAAGTGAAAGTTCAAGAACTGAAAATATGTCCCTCTTCTAAGCCTTAGCTGATACCCATACGATGGGCATAAACAGTTATTAATCTTTGTAACCTCTTTCATTTTGGAAGAGGTTTTTTATAAGCTTATCAAAGATGATTGATTTTTTAATTAAAATTTAACAAGCGCAAAAAGTTATGAAACTTATTTATTTTTAAACCATATTTTTAGTTTCTTAT